>Ga0172372_10005846_pt1 | contig 16975 bp, 15 predicted proteins | sample LakKiv5m_2_FD_114544 | JGI IMG/M metagenome (GOLD analysis project Ga0172372, IMG submission 114544) | Freshwater microbial communities from Kabuno Bay, South-Kivu, Congo - kab_092012_9.5m | ecosystem: Environmental > Aquatic > Freshwater > Lake | place: Democratic Republic of the Congo...
AAATGATTTGGTTTTAGAAAGATTTGATGTAGTAAACGATAACGGTGAATTACTAGAAGATGTTGATATAAATAATTTTAAATTATGTTTAAATTATGGATGTGGAATTTATACTTTTAAAAAACTAAACTAAATTATTTTGCTGACTATTGACATTTTTAATTACGGCAAATCTATATTCTTTTCACTGGGATTTTAATCGGTATTTATTTATCTTGGAGAAACCGTTACTTTTATCGGAAATTTTTTATTATAGAATTCAGAAATCTTATCTATTGGATCTGAAGCTATAATTATTTCTTTTGCCACATATTTATTAGAGCTTATTAATATAAATTTTACCTAATTTACACCTAAATTAGTTGATTTTTAGTATATTTAAATAAATGAAGCTAAAGCATTTTTAATTTTTTTCTATAATACAAATAATAAAGAATATTAGAAAAAAGATATACAGGAAAAAATATTTTAAGAAAATTACTATTAAATAACTGAGTAAAAATAAGGATGTACATTGTTTTTGAAAGCATTAAAATTTTTTTTTTAGAGATTTGATTTTTATGATTTCTATAAAAAACCAGAGTATTATTACATTTAATACTTCTACCGTATTTAGAATGTAGAAAAATTGAATATTTTAAATCTTCTTTGCCTTTATAAAAAATATTTTCATCAAATAAATTTTTTTTTGCAACTTTTGAAGAAATAAGCCAACTTGAGGTTGGAGTTCTATACTTGATCATCTGATCAAAAAGACTGATAAATATAAAATTATTGTTTGATAAATTTTTTTTAACATATTTTTTGTACTCATTGTTTTTAAAATCTTTAGCATAACTTGAGCATAAATATGAATTTGAAGACTTTAATGCGCTTAATTGATACTCGAGTTTTTTAGGATGCCAGATATCGTCAGGGTCTAAAAAGGCTATATATTCACCATTAGCAGCCTTTATTCCTATATTTCTAGTTACTGATGGCAGACCCGAATTATAACTTAATGATATTAACCTAATATTAATTTTTTTTTTTTTAGAATTTATAAATTTTTTTATAATTTTAATGGAGTTATCTTCTGAAAAATCATCTATCAAAATAATTTCTAAATTTTTATATGTTTGGGATAGAACAGAATTAAGATTTGCTATTATAAACTGACTTGCATTATATACCGGTATTATTACAGAAATTAGGTGACTCATACAAATTTTTTTTTATTTTTAAAATTATTCACTACATCAGAAATTCTGTAGCCTAGAATTATAAAAAAGAAATAATTAGCTACTGTAATTGGAATGAATTTTTTAGTTATAATTAAAAATACAATAGATAATAAAAAAATATTTATTTTTTCTACATTTTTATATTTATTTTTTTTTTTATTTATATTTTGTTCACAAAAAATATAAAAAATAAACGTCCCAAATATAATTACAAATAAAATTCCAAATGCATCCACAAGATTCAAAAAATCAGAATCATAAAAAAAAACTTGATTCGTAAAAATATTGCTCTCAAATAAATCATAAATCTTATTATTAGAATATTCTTGTGGTAAAATAAGTAAATTATCTTTATTATCGAAAAAATAATTTTTGTAATCGTTTACTCTGCTTCCAATAAAATTTTCCGTAAAAATATACTCTCCAATGCTTTTTTGAAAAAAATTTTTTATAAGTTCTGTTAAATGAAAAATTTTATAAGAAAATATTTTATATTGAGGTTTGTAAAATAAAAATAATATTTTCATCGACAAAATACAGCTTATTAATTGTGTTATAAAAAATATTATTATGATTTTGAATTTATTTAAAAAAAAATAATAAATACAAATAAAAATTATTAGTAAACATGTAGCGATTATTATTGCAAAAGATAACGCAAAAAAAGAAACAAAAAAACATACCATTAATCCAAAATAATAAAATATGATTTTATTTTTATAATAATCATCATATTTTTCTAATGATAAGGCAAATTTGTTTTGCAGAAAGAATGAATAACAAAAAAAAAAAATAAGTGCCAAAGTGTTTGGGTTATCTGTTGCGCCCTTTGGTCTGTTTAAATATAAATGTTTAGAAACTCCCGTTTCACTTGGAACTACAAAATTTAATTGGTAAATTATGAAAAGAAAATTTATAATTAGTACATACGTAAAAATTCTCACAATAGTTTTTTCTCTTAAAAAAAAAGCAGTAAGTACTAATATTGATGGAAATGTAATATTTTTTAAAAAAAAAATAATTGAAATAATGTTAAATTTATTGATATAAATTAAAAAAATACAAATTACGTTTGATAGTAAATAAAATTTTATAAGATTTTTTATTTTATTATTTTTATATTTTGTTAATAATAAAAAAAAAATGATAATTAATAAAATATCTTTTAAAATGAAAAAAAGAAACTTCTGATCTGTGTATTTAAATTCAGCAATATCCCCGAGAACGGCATACGGTATTTTACCAAGAAGAAGAGTAAATACTGTTAATTTTATAATAAAATATTTATTTTTATCTAAGATTTTAATTGATTTACTCATCGCTAAGTGAGATTAAATTAATAGTTTATTTATTAAAAATAAAAGTTGCTAGCTTTCTAAATCCTCTTAAATTTTTTTTAAAATGGCTTTTATCAGTTAGAGATTCGGCAATTTTTTTTGCAATATATTTTGGTCTTAAATAAAATTTTTTTCTAGAATAATCACAAAATTTTTCAATATCTTCATTAGATAAATTTATTCTACTAATCGTCGACTTATGCATTCCTCTTTCATCATTCCATTTAGAAAAATCGTCTGTTCTAAGCATATTATTCCTTTTAAAGTAATCATAATCAGCTGTACCGGGTGAAACCATTATTGGAAAATACTGGGCGGTGTCAATATCGATACTCAATGAAAAATCCAAAGTTTTTTTCATTGTCTCTGTCGTTTCCTCTTTATTTCCATACATGAAACACCCATGAATCTTTACTTTTTCATGCTTAGCATCTTCAATAAACTGGTTGATAATTTCAAATTTGGTGCCTTTTTTCATTTTATTTAATGTTTCTTGATCGCCTGCTTCGAAACCAACACACAGCATTCTAAATCCAATTGAATACATCTCTTTTAATGTTTCTCTTTTAACATTTGCTCTTGCATTACATGTTAGTTCTAAATTATATTTTTCTAATCCTCGTCGTTTAAACTCTTTGCAAATTTCAATAACCCTTGATTGATCGGCTGTGAAAGTATCATCCTCGAACATAATAGCTTTCACTTTTGGCATTTTTGTTACTATATATTCTAATTCGTCAATTACATTTTTAATGCTTCTAGTTCTGTAGATATGGCCGTGCATCACTTGCGGTAATTGGCAAAACGTGCATTTATAAGGACATCCTCTGCCTGATATCAATGATAAATGAGGATATTTAGTATGTGGCATAAAATATTTTTCAATATTTAAAAATTTATTATAAACTTGTGAAGCAAACTTATTATAATCTAAATTGTGAATAGGATTATTTTTACCATTATCAATAATTTTTCCTTCATTAGTTACATAACTTAGACCTTTAAGATTTTTAATGTTCTCTTTTTTTTTTTGTTTTAGACATTTTACAATTTCAATTAGGGTATTATCAAATTCACCGTTACAAACATAATCTAGATCTAAATTATTTTTTTTTGAATATTCAAATGTTTCATTAATTGTCGCAGTTACATGCGGACCGGTTAAAACAGTAATTATTTCTGGAATAACTTTTTTTATTTCGTTAGAAATTTTTATATCATTGTATATACTTGGTGTGCTTGTATCTAACACAACCATTGAAGATTTATTTTTTTGTATTCTCTTTACTATTTCATTTACAGTAAAGTTGTCTGCACAGGCGTCTATAAAATCAATTTCGCAACCGTCTATATCCCAAACGGCAGCAGCGGCAGTTGCTAACCAATGTGGATAATACAAACAGTCACTCTTAGTAACCGCTGGACTTCTTGATTCTCTAGAAAATCTTGGAAGAAAAGGTGGATTTAGAAAGGTAATATGCATAATATATGACTTATTATATTCAATATTTATTAACAATTAAATTATAATATTTTTTTTAGTAAATCTCTGAAAGATAAGGAACTAAGAGAAAGATCCTTGCTATTTTGAGTAAATAAATTGAAAAAAAATGTCTTTTTAAAAATTGAAATAAATAATTTTTCAACTTTTTTTGATGATACCCCTCTTTTTATAATTTGATTAATAATATTATCATCAATAATTTTTTTATTAGCTTTAAATGCTAATCCGCTGCCACTATATATACTATCACTAAGACATATTACTGGTTTTTGTTTTAATAAGGCCTCAAGTCCAGCCTTAGAGTTGAAAGTTATTAATAAATCAATTTTATTTAATAAATTTGAAATGCTTAAATGAGATTTTAAAAAATTAATTTTTTTTGAAATATTTAATTCTAAAAAATTGAAGGAGCCTTCAAAAGAGGGGTGTTCTTTAAAATAAATATTAGAATTATTTAATTTAATTTTATTTAATATAATTTTTTTTTGATCAAAATTTTTATACGATCTATAACTCATCGCGAAATCATATTTATATTGCAAGGCGATTAATATACCATTTTTAATATTATCAGGGTTTGTATATCTTACGGTAAGATTTAATAATCTGTTTTTAAAACGCTCTAACAAAAATTTGATATGAAAAAAAAAACTATTTAAAATTGTTTTTTTTCGCATTAAGAAAAAATTTAATTTTCTTAAAAAAGAAAAAAAATTTTTTATACTAAAAATATAATAGTAAAAACCTTTAGTGCCAATATGATTATCTTTTTCGTTTAATAAAATAATTTTTTTTACGCTTACGTCATTTTTATATTCCTTAAATAATTCCAGAGCTTGATTTGTTGTCTTTATTTGAATTGCATCTTTAATTGCCCATGAATTTTTAATTAAAAAAGTATATTTTATTTTTGGAGATGGTTCGAAAAAAAAATGATCCACTCCAAGTTTTGAACAAACATCGAATAAAGCATGATGCACGACAAAGCCTCCAATTTCATGAAAAATGGCTTTATAGTTATTTTCTTGAATAATTTGTGTGATTTTAAAAAAAAGATCATTATATTTTTTTTTTACTTGATTAAAATTTTTAAAAGAAATAATCCGTTCATGTAAAAATTTTCTTTTTGCATCTTTAGTTATCAAATTATTTTTTTTTTTTTTATTTAAATATATATATTTAAAAAAATTTATTACTTGGATCTTTTCATTAATTTTTTTTTTTGAGAAATTCTCATCAATAAAATATAAAATATGGAATTCAAAATCTAAATTTATTTCAACTAATAACTTTATATAAAAATCTAAATCTCTTTTATGGTATGCGCAGAATAAAATTCTCCTCATGTATATTTAAAAAAATAAACTCTTAAATTAGGTTATTTTCAATAAACAAATTATATTTTAATATTTAAAATTAATCAAAACGGCTTAAGACTGAAGTTTTCAATATCACTTAGAATTCTATCTTTTTCAATATTGATCTGAGAATCATAGCTTGTAAGTGAGGGCCCTATCAAAAAAACTACCGCATCTCTAAATACGTTATCATTAATCGGGACGTTTGCTCTATGTAAACAATAGTGTGTTGAAAAAAAAACTCCAGATTTCTTACGACCTTCAATATACTCTGACTGATTATCTATGTCATATTTGGAAATAATACTTTTATTTCTTTGTGTTTTGCGATCCCAATAACCTTTCAATTTTAATTTTAAACTTAGCTTTTTATTTAATAATGAAATTGCTGCATTTTCTTTAGTAACATCAACTAAATATATCATCAATTTAATTAATTTTTTGGGACAATTATCAAAATGCCATTCTAAAGAGCTATTATCAATTTTTTGAATAGAATTTTTTTCTTTGCAGAGCCTATGAATATCGCAGTAATATATCTTAAATTCACCCTTAAAATAATTTGATAAAAAATCCTTTATCTCTTTTTGATCTAAAATTTTTTTAGCTTCGGGAATATGAATTAAACAATCCTTAATTCTTAAAATATTTTTAGCACTATTCGCGTCTAAATACTTTTCATTTTTTATGAACTCTAAAAAACGACTGTAAAGAGTATTTAATAAAGTATCCGGTATGGCGTTTTCTAATTTAAAATAACCTTTATCTAAAAAATTTTTAAGATTGTTATTAACTTCAAGGCTTAAATTTTTTTTTTTAAAAAAACTTTTTATTATAAAAATTACATTATAAATAATATGCATAAAAATTATTTTATAACTTAATCTTGAACCAAAAATTATTGTTTTAAAATATTTATAACTATCTTTTAAAAATTCTTTCATGAAAACTGCACTAGTTTATCAATATCCGAACTTGGATGCTTCCAATCTTCTAAAAAGCTTACTTTAAAATTGTTTTTTTTACCTATTTTATCTAAAAAAGCATTACTATAATACCAATCTTTAAAATTTTTTTGAATAGGTCCATTTTTGTCAAATGCAAAGGTAAAATATATTTTAAAATTTGGATTTAAACAAATTTTTATTTTTTGTAAAAAAATCAAGAAATCTTCGGGAGGCATATGAGTTAACACAGACTGACCCCAAATAATATCAAATTTTTTCTTTAAAAAAGAAATTTCATTTAAAGTTTTTAAATGAATTAAAGTTGGTTTTTTATCACTTAAATAAAAATCTTCAACTCTTTTCTTTCCAAGAAGAATTGCATTTTTTGATACATCTACTCCAACATAATTTTCAGTATCTAAATAATTTATGAAAAATCTACCAGAGTTAATTGCCCCACAACCATAATCCAAAAAAACCATGTTTTTTTTTAAACCATGTAATTTCAGATATTCAATTTGAAATTCCTTTCCCTTTAAACCCCAATTGTCGTTATTTTTAAGGAGTTTATCCATTCTAATTGAATAGTATTCATAATATTTTTTTTTTTTTATTACTTTATAAACAAAATACCAATAAGCCTCCCTGCATACTACTAGATAAGACTTAAATAAATTTAAAAATTTGTTTAAAATTTTCATAAATAAAAATAAATGTATTTGATATTAATTATTATTACAAATACTTCTTTTTAATGATTATTATAAAAACTTATTTATTTTAAATATACTCTAACTGATCTTAAATTAGTCTTATTAATAAGATGTCTAAAATAACTAACATTAATCTTATCACGTTCTTTTTTAGGAGTTAATTTCTGTAAAAATAGATATACATAATTTTTATTAAAATTCTTAAGTTTTGTTGAGGATCTTAAGTTTTCGATAATTTTTAAAAAAAATGGACCAAAAAAAATATAAAAAAATTTATAAACGATATTTTTTATAAAATAAGATGATTGTCCACTCTTAAATAGCAGAAATAAGTTATTTTTTTTAATATAAAATTTATTTTTTAATAAAAATTCATGTAAAAAAAAGGCTAATTTTTGGCTAGAGTATTCATTTTCACTATTTATCATAAACCATTTCGAAATTTTTTTTTTTCTTTTATTAAAATTAAATTTAATCTTTTTTGAATTTATTATGAATTTATATAATTCTTTTATATTGTTTGCTCTTAAGCTTACTTTTGAAGGCAAAGGAGAATTTTGCTTGATAATATCATTATTAATAAACTCAAAAGAAATTGGAATTTTTTTTAAGAATAAAGCATCAATTGAGCTGCCACAATTTAAATGCATGACGAGCTCAGATTTAATAATGGATTTAAAAATAGAACCTTTTCGATCTATTGTTACATTTGGATATTTTTTAAACAAAGAATTATAAATATTTTCATTTTCAAATGGATGTACTCTTAACAAAAATTTTTTATTTTTAAAATGAATAAAAAGATTATCAAGAAGGTCTAGGTAACTTTTAAAAGTATCTGTTAGTGATTTAAATAATTTTTCTACGTATTTTTTATCCATTCCATAGATCGAAAATGTTTTTTTTTCTAAACTTGTATTTTTATGAAAAGGATTGGAAGCTTGAAAATTTGTATTAATTAAAACATTAAATAATATTTTTTCTTTAAAAATTTTATTCCTAAATTTAGTAGAGCACAAATCATACCGCGGGCAACCAGAAACAATAATTTTCTTTTTAATTAGGCCACTATGTTTCTTCATGAAATTTGCGACATACGATCCCCAACAAAAATATAGATCCACATATTTAAAATAATTTTTTTTTTTAAAAAGTTTGGCCATCTTTAGAGGATGATCAGCGGCAAATTTTAAACTTCGTATGCCCTCTTCGGAATTCAATATTGCTATACTGTAGCCGTTAGATTTATATCTTTTTATGTATTCTATATTATGATCTCCAATATTATTAAAAAGTATTAAATCAGGGTTAACAAATGGAATTTCATAGGTATGATAATACATTGGTACCAAACTTACTTCGCAATTTTTTTGAATTAAGAAATAACTTAATAAAATTAATCCATCTAAATCTCTATCAGGATGATCAACAATAATTGCTACTTTGAAATTTTTCATAATTAAAAGTTTTTACAATATAATTTGAACATTAGGAAAAAAATTTATTTTCTTTCAAGTAATAAATTTTGGTCTATATGAATAGGCCAAATTTTTTTAGGATCAGTTAATTTCTTTGGATTAAATGGCTCAGTAAATATTGTGTGTTTTAATTTAACTTTAAAATTTTTGAAATATTTACTAAGATGATATCTAGGAAAACCTCCCGGAAACTGCTCCATTAAATCTTCTATATAGATAGTTTTTAATATTGTTTTATCTAACTTTTTAACAAGAGCTATAAAATCTTTATCGTTAAGGATTTCAAATACTCCAGCTACAAAAGCATGGTCAAACTTTAACTTTAAAAAATTAATGAAATTTGCTTTTTTGAATTCTAAATCTATATTATTTAAATTGGATTTTACAAATTTTTTTGCGTTTTCAACTCTTGAACCATTAACGTCCACTCCAAGAATTTTTATTTTGTTTTTTTTTAAAATTTGCTTATTTTTATTCGCAAAATCAATAAAATTTTGTATTAAATCGCCATCCCCACAACCTACATCAATAATACTACCTCCATGTTGTAAAATCTCATACCAACCCAAAGGCATTTGAAAATATCTTTTTCTTTGTCTTAAATATTCCCAAGTCCATTTATCAATAGGTTTAGATTTAGTCTTATAGTAGGACTTAAAGTTTTTTCCCATTGTCCAATTAAACCTTCGTTGCCAATATTTATTGTAAGCTTTTTTTTGACCAGGAATTAAATGTCTGTTTTCTGCTTTTAATTCATTATAATCATCTATTGCTCGAAAAGAATTTTTATCTAAGCCCCACGATTCAATAATTTTAAAATGTTTTTTAGAATATTTCAGCATTAAGAATTATTTTTGGTCTTTTGATTATAATTAAATTTAATAGTAACAGTATAATTTAATTTAAAAAGATCAATCGTAAAATATATTAAAGTTTAGTATTATTTTAAAATTAGTATATATTTTATTTAAATATTATTATTATTAATAAGTTCAAATTATAAATAAAACTACTAAATTTTCTTACATGTTCACAAAAAAAACAAAAAAATATATTAACAATATTAGTCAATCGATTTTTTTTGATGGAATAGGTTTTATTTTATCTTTTCTTATTATTATAATATTTACTAATAAACTTGGTTTGCAGGAATTTAGTTTATTTATTTTACTAAAAAATTTGACCTCGGTAGGTATCGCAGGAACTTTTCTAAATTTTGGTTATAGACAATTTGTTATAAAAAAAATTTCATTATATTCTGACTCAGAAAAAAATAAAAAAAAAAATTTGATAGTAAGTAAATCTTACTTTAATTTATTTATAATTATTTTTTGCATATCTTTCATTCTATTAATCTTAAATAATTTTTCAGGACTAAATTTTTTTTCTTTTATAAAAGATGATAGTTTTTATTTATTATTAAATTTAATTTTTTTAATATGGATTATAGAGATACCGCTATATATTTTTTCATATGCACTTGAAGGAATACAAAAACTTAAACAAATAAAAATTATAAGTTTTTTTTTTAATTTTTTATTTTTTGCGGGATTTATAATTATAATATATAATAATTTTAATTATAAAATAATATTTTTATTTTTTTTATTAACAAATTTAACTAAAAATTTAATTATAGTAAAATACTATTCTAAATTTTTTAATTTTTATATAAACTTAAATTTCTTAATAAAAATTTACATTTTTGAAGATAAAAAATTTTTTTATAATAATATTTTTGGTAATTTTCTTTCCTTCATTATGGAATTTGGAGAAAAATATTTAGTAGCTATATTTTTATCGATAGAATATGTTGGAATATTAGAAGCATTATCTAAAATACCTAAAATTTTAAAAGCATTGAATGGGTTTATATATGGTACGTTTTTACCTCAAACCTCAAAACATTATTATAAAAATCAAGTTAATTTTATTGGATATTTTATTTACAATAACCTAAATTTAAATATTTTATTAATTAATTTACCTGTAATATTTTTATCAATCTTTTCTGAGAAAATATTGGAATACTTTTTTTTAAATGAGATAGCAAAATATTATTTTTTTTTTATATTTCTTTTAATACCCAATGTAACTTGGCCAATTTTATCAATATTCGGCAATTTAATTATAGGATCTAATCGATATCTTAAACTCGGAAATTTTATAAGTTTAATTCAAATATTTTTAAAATTTTCTATTATGTTATTACTTATTTCAGACTACAAACTGTATTCTGTTTCTTTTGGCTACTTAGCTAATTTTTTACTAATTCCTATTTATTTTTTTTTTATTAATAAAATCTTAAATGATAAAAAAACTAAAAAAAATTTAATAAACTATATATATAATTCTTGTCTACAATTATCAATAATTTTTCTTTTCATGCTAAACGATATTTTTTTCAAAAATTTTTACTTTTTTTTTATTATATTTTTTATATCTATATTATACGTAGTTTTATATACTATCTATAATAAAAATATTTTTATTAAAAAATTTTTAAAAAGAATTATAATTTAAGATTTATAAAAATTTAATTATCTTAACAACATCGCAAAAAATTATACTTCTTTTTTTGTTTCTTCATAAATTTAGCGTTTACCTATTAAATTTTTTCCAAAGCAAAAATAATTTTAATAAAATTTCTAAATTTGAAAAAAAAAAAATGATAAAAAAATAAAAAATAAGTCCGTACGTCGGGTATCCAGTTATTAAACTTATAATTAAGATTAGAGGTATGCCTAAATAAAAATCATTTATTATGTTTTTTATATACATAAAAGAATTTATTTTTTTGAAAAAACTATTATACTCAATATTTTTATTTCTTTTTTCGTCTCTAATTAATACATAATTGCATCTGATATCAAAACAAATTTTAAATAAAAACGATACAGAAGTTAAAGCGCCAATTAAAAGGGTAATATTTTCGTTATAAATTTTTTGTTCATTTATAATTAAAGAAATAGAATAAAAGAAAAAAACTAAAAAAATTAAACTATCTACAAACCCATCAGCAATTTTTCCAAAACTATTATTACTTTGATAATATCTTGCTAAATTTCCATCTATTAAGTCAAAAATAAATGATAATAATAAAAATAGTAGTCCAAATAATGTAAAGCCTTTTAAAAGAAACAAACAAGAACCTAATATTAATAAAAAATTTAAAAATGTTATAAAGTTAGGCTTTAATCTTAAAAAAATAAAAAAAACTGTTAAATAAAATGAAATTGGTCTATAAATTTTAAAAAAAAATAAATTTTTTTCATAACTTAATTTTTGATTATTTTTATATTGCCACTCAATTTTTTTTAAAATGTAAGTAACTCTCATTTTTAAAGATATCTAATCATCCTCACCATCTAAATTAACTGTGTGCCTTAGCTTATAATTGTTATTTACTTTTTTCCAAATATGCGGGGATCTAAAATTATCACAAATTTTAAAAAAATCAGTTTCTTTTAAATCAATATAATTTAAAATTTCTTTTAAATACCTCATTGGTTTTTCACCATCAAATCTTTTTACCAAAATCTTTGCTTCCTCTCTTTTTAAATGATTATTTCGAATTTCTTGTGACGAATCATACGTTGCCCTTCCGATACCAAATTTAATAAATGTTGTATAATAATGAAGATCATCTATTTTATCATCAATACTATTGTATTTGCTGTATGTGCCTTCTGTTCTAAATGGTCTTGGTTTAAAACCAACTTTTTCTACAGAATAATAATAAGCTTCTTGTGGTACCCACTTTGTATAATAACCTAAATAATGGACTTGAAGATTAAAATTCTTTAAAGATCTATGGTCTAAAGGTAAAAAAATATCTAAATCTTTTAAAGACAGGTTAAATTTTTTATTTAAATACTTAAGAGAACAACCTGCCAGTAAAATTTTATTAATATTTTTACTTGCATAATAATTTTTATTACGCAAAGATACATTTGTTTCTGCTAGAGGATTTCCGTATTCAGATTCGCTTTCTCCATAAAATACTAACGGAATATTAAATTTTTGAGCAATTTTAGGTGCAATATTTTTTTGACCTAAAATAAAAGTTTGAAAAGGGTGTAATAAATTTTCTATTGCTAATTTAGTTAAAACTTTCATTACTTTTCCACTTGGTTTGAAAGTAATATTGTCAAAACCCCCTACCTCAATCCAGCTTTTAAAATTTTGATATCCATAATCAGTATAAAGTATAGGTGGCCAAGTAATAGTGAGTGGATTCATTCCATATTTATATTTTAAAAGATGAGCAGCATAGACGCTGTCTTTTCCTCCACTTCCAGGAACTATACAATCATAGGTTCTATTACTGCTTCGATGTTTATCTAATAAATTTAATAATTCTTTTTCTCTTTGACCCCAATTGATTTTTTTTTTTATTTCATTAAATCTGCATGCATCACATATTCCATCAACTATATTAAGATACTTAGCTCCTGTTCTTTTTTGATCATGAAAAAACTCAGGTATCGAGGATGGCCTTTGATTCGACATGACACACTTCGTGCAAAAAATAATTTGTTTTGGTAAATTATACAAAGATTTCATTTAACTCTTTTTTTATATTTTTAAATATTTTTAATCCTGAAAGGCTACTTTTTTCCGGATGAAATTGAAAGGCTTCAATATTTTTTGATTTAATTGAGCTACAAAACTGATTCTTATTAAAAATCGAATTTGTTGTAATAATCTTTTGATTTTTTGGTTTACAATAATACGAATGAATAAAGTAAAATTTATCTTTTTTATTAATTTTTTCTAGAAGAGAACTTTTAATATTTTCTTTTACAATTTCTTTCCATCCAACATTTAACGAATAATCATTTTTTGAAGAGAGAGAATTAAATGACAATACCTCTCCTTGTACTAAACCCAATCCTTTTGTAACTGTAAATTCCCGACTACTATCAAATAATAGCTGCATACCTAGACAAATTCCTATTATTTTTTTATTTTTTTCAAAATTTTTTAGAATTACATAATCTAATTTTTTTTTCTTTATTATCCTCATGGCGTCAGGGAAAGCGCCTACTCCTGGTAAAATAATAATCTTAGATTTATTTATAATATCTTCATTGCTAGTAATTTTAGTTTTAAAACCAAATATATTACAAGCACAATAAAGACTGTATAAATTACCCATTCCATAATTAATTATAGCAATATCGATCATTTTTTAATTAAACTATTTAAGTAATTTTTAATATTTTTAATACTAATTTTTTTAAAATTTAGAAAATTCTTGCTATTTCTTATAAATTCAAAATTTCCTTCGTCTAAATCTTTTCTTTTTTTAATATTTAACATTGATGAATAATGCAATGCTGAACCTATGGCAATTCCCGAAGGACGACAATAATTTAATAGATCTTTAATATGCGATAATTTTCCAAACCCCCCATTTACTATTAGAGGAATTTTAATTTTTTTCGAAATTTTTTCAAATAAATTTAAATCAAAACCTGCCCCAGTTCCTTCCTTATTAACAGATGTAATAATTATTTCTCCTGCGCCATTAGATTGAATTACATCTATCCAATCGATGACTTTTAATTTTGTTAATTGTCTACCAAAATCTACTAAACAAAAATGTTCTTTTTCTCGCTCTATACACTCTATAGAAACTAAAATAGTTGAGCTTCCAAAATATTTAGATGCTTTTTTAATTAACGAGGGTTTTTTAACAGCAGCAGTATTAAAAAAAATTCTATCAGCCCCAGATTTTAATAATCGCTCTATATCATTAATATTTCTTATTCCCCCTCCCACAATGATAGGTAAAAATATATTCTTTGAAGTTTCTTTTATAATACTATCTAAATTATTTCTTAAATATAAACTTGCCACTATATCGTGACAAATTAATTCATCTGCTCCATTTTTATAATAATATTCTATAAAATTTCTTGGGCTGCCTAATGCTCTCAACCCCTCTAAATTGAAGCCTTTTACAAGATTTGGACCTTTAATATCTAGCTTAGGAATAATTCTAATTGATTTCATTTTTAAAGAATTAATTTAATAATTACAGTAACCAATTTATAAAGACCAACCATCATCTATAACTAAGTTTTGCCCAGTTATATATTTAGATTGATTAGACAATAAAAATAAAACTAATCCTGATAAATCAGATCCATCTAAAAGTCCTTTAGAATTACAAGAATCTTTATATCTTTTTATAAATAATTTAGGCTGACTTATATCTTTTATACCACCAGGACTTATACTATTAATTCTAATATTTTTATTTCTATAATATTTAGCTAAATATTTACTAATCGAAATAATTCCGGATTTAATTGCTGAGTACTCAATAGGACTATGCATATTTAAATTATAATAATGATCAAATTTTGGTGATCGTATTCCCTGAATTGATGAAAATAATATTAAATTACCACCTTTTTTTTTTAAAAAATATTTTATAATACATTGACTTAAAATAATTGTGGCGCCTAATTGATTATACAAATCCTCTTTTAAAGAACTTGCATTAACTTTTTCAAAACTAGCTCCCCATTTTTCTGATTTAGGATACGAACAGTGAATTAAGCTATTAATTTTTTTAAATTTTTTTAATCCGAAAGATATAAATCTATCAATATTTTTTTTGGTTGTTAAGTCTCCGGCGAATATTCCTAAATTAGATGAATTGAGTTTTTTATTTAATTTAATAAGATTATTTTTATTTATATCTCCTAATAATACTTTAAATCCTCTTACTAGTAACTTCTCGGCTAAAGCAGCTCCTATTCTCCCGCAGCCTCCTGTGATCAAGACCACTTCTTTATCTAATTGCTTTCTATACATAATACTTATTTAGAGAGATTGCGATTCTATAGTCCCATTTATCATCAATATCTACTGCTCTTTGCTTTGGGACATGAACATATCCTACTTTTCCAGCAAATAAATTTAAATTCCTTTTTATATAATCTGGTTTAAACACATAACAAACTGTCGTCAGATCGAATGATTTTGGAGCGTCTTGTCTTCTTGATATTTTTTTATTTTTTTTTATTACAATTTGTAGTTTCCCTCTTTTTTTTGTTAAAATATTAAAATATGGATTTTTATTTGAATTAGTAATTGCAAAAACTATATCTAATTTATCTCTAATTGCTAAACTTACACATTTATTTATATCAGATACTGCCCTTAAAGGAGATGTTGTTGGGACAGAGACAATATAATCTGGAAAAATATTTAATTTTTTATTTAGAAAATTTACAGCATGTCTCCATGCATATATCTCCGGTGAAGAATCTGTTGACAAATTCTTAGGACGCATAAAAGGGACTAGAGCTTTATATTTAAGAGCCTCTCTCTTAATTTTAAAGCTGTCTGTTGATACAAATATTTCTTTTGAATATTTAATTTTTTTAGCCTGCAAAATTGCATTACCCAATAAAGTAGTATTATTAAATTTTAACAGATTTTTATTCTTAATCTCTTTTGAATTACCTCTGGCAAATACAAAAGTAACAATATTGAGTTTCATTTTTTAAATTTTCTAAATTTATCCAAGAGAGACATTAATTTGTTTGCATTTTTAAAATTGCTAAGTGTTCGATAATTTTTATTTAATATCAACTTATGCTGTCTGATATAAGTATAATCTATACCATTTTTAAAAGTAATAATCTTTTTTTTTTTATTTTTAAAATAAATTTCTACAAAATTATTAATAAGATCACCTTTAAGAGAAAAGTTATTCCCATCTACAATAATCTCTCTTCTTTGATATAAACTATAATAGTTTAAATCTAAAATAAAATTAGATAATTTTGTTTCTCCAGCTATTGTGACACAATCCTCGACATTAATTTTTAAATTAGATAATTTTTTAATCCTTACAAAATCCAATTTCTTTATTCTATTAAAAATCCACTCAAGGTAATCAATCTCATGGCTTAGATCTAATAAAACACCACCTCCAAGTCTTTTGTTAGAAGAGTACGAGTCTTTATAATTTATATTCTTTCTCCAATTAGGTAGGTATGAATTACAAATAATATTTACTGAAAATATTTTCTTATTTGTTATAAAATTCTTTATAAATCTTACTACAGGATGCTGTCTTAAATTGTAGCCAACAAAAACTTTATTTTTTAAAATATTAAACTTATGAAATTTACAAAAAAGTGGTTTCTCTATTAAAATAATTTTCTTGGTCATATTTTTTTCAATATATTTTAAATGCATAAAATGATCTGAAGTTCTAGAACAAATTATAATATAGTCAGGATCTATTTTTTTAATTTGTGATAATTTATTTATATATTTAAATATTTTAGGATTTCTTTTAGAGAGAATGTAAATATCAGAAATATGTTTAAATTTTTTTAAAATAGTAGCATGCCTCTTTCCTATGGAACCAAATCCAATGATTAA
>Ga0172372_10005847_pt1 | contig 16974 bp, 14 predicted proteins | sample LakKiv5m_2_FD_114544 | JGI IMG/M metagenome (GOLD analysis project Ga0172372, IMG submission 114544) | Freshwater microbial communities from Kabuno Bay, South-Kivu, Congo - kab_092012_9.5m | ecosystem: Environmental > Aquatic > Freshwater > Lake | place: Democratic Republic of the Congo...
AAAACCATAGGTGTTTTCAGTCATGGATATATTCTTTCCACCATAGGGCCAGGTTGAAAAGATACCACGCTTGTGCGGATCTGCCACGATCCAGGAGGTTCATAACCTCACCTCGGTCGAAAAAATCTGTTTCGTCGCAAAACTGATGCATCACCTTGCGAATTTCATTGCCCAACTCATCGAGAAACCAATCATGAACTGGAACACCGAAGCCCTGTTTGGGTCGATCAATGATGCGGTCTGGGATAATTCCGCGAACTGCTTTCTTCAAGACAGCTTTCAGGACCCCATTTCTCATCTTGACTTCATCCGGTATGCTCATAGCCAGTTCTACCAGCTTGTGATCCAAGAAAGGGACTCGTCCTTCAAGACTCACGCCCATGCTCATCTTATCTACACGCATCAGCAGTAGTTCGGGCAACCTTAAGTTCAGATCCAGATACGACATCCACCCGAGTTTCGATGGAACCGGTGCCTTCGTTTGGTATCGCTCATAGATAGGCCGAATCGACTCCCATGAAGATCGGCCTGTCAGCTTTTTCCTGAGCCGTGGAGATAGCAGTTTTTGCTTGTCCTGTTCGGTGAAGGCTTCTGCCCCGCCCCAAAAAATTGGTTGTCCGTCAGCGCCCCGCCGTAGCCACTCATACGAGAAACCTCTGTCCTTCCCCAGGGCACGCATGGCCCAGAGTCCAGCATGCTTCATGCTCGCAGGGATGGGCAGTTCGTTGAGCGATTGAAGCCGGAGCGAAGTTTTCCATCCCGGATATCCCCAAAACAGTTCGTCAGCACCCTCGCCAACTTGACACACGGTAATACCATTGTCTCGGGCTAGCTTAGATACAAAATATACCGGAAAACATACTGGATCGGCAATCGGCTCATCCTGTAGCCGGACCATGCGTGGCAAAAACTCGATCAAATCACTGACCGTCAATAATTTTTCGTGGTATTCAACACCCACTTGGCTCGCGACGTACTTTGCATACTCAAGCTCGTTGCGATAGCTTTGATGGGATCCCTCATAGCCAATGGTGAATGTCTTTACCTGGCCGCATGCGTCTTCAGAGAAAAGCGCAGCATTGGTACTTGAATCGATCCCGCCGGAGAGGAAAACCCCAACAGGGACATCACTTACCTTCCTGAGTTTTACCGCCGTTCTGAGTTCCGACAGCACCATAGCGGCTTGTTGTTCGTCCGGAATATCCTGTAGTGAAGACATATGGTCCAATACATCCCAGTATCGGTGCTCAGTGCTCATACCATCAGGGCCGACTTTTAACCATGTCGCGCAAGAAAGCTTCTTGATCCCAGAAAAAAGTGTGTTCGGGGCCGGCGTAGTCAAAAAAGATAGGTAATCCAGCAGGGACTCTTCATTAACCTTGCGCTCCTGGTCCGGATCCTGAAGTAACGCCTTTATCTCAGATGCGAAATTCAGTCGCCCATGATGCATACTGTAGTAGAGAGGCTTGACACCTAACCGGTCGCGTACCAACCATAACTCTCTCTTCCTGGCATCCCATAAAGCAAAAGCGAACATACCGCGAAACTTGTGGATGCAATCTATCCCCCATTGCTCGAATGCATGAATGATGACCTCGGTATCTGAATGATCCGTTATCCAGCGATGGCCACCGATGAGTTCCAACTCCTTACGAATTTCAGCATGGTTGTAGATTTCGCCATTGAATACTAGGCGAAGCATACCGTCTTCATTGCTCATCGGTTGCGCAGCCGTGTCTGAAAGATCGATAATCGCAAGCCTACGATGTCCGAGGCCTACATTCCCGTCGGGCGACACCCACACTCCAGCGCCATCAGGGCCACGATGAATCATTGTGTCGCGCATCCTGACGATAAAGTCCTCTGTAATGACCGCACCTGAACTAGATAAAACTAAAGACCCGACAATGCCGCACATTATTTTTTGGCCCTAATGCCGATGTACCAGCCCCATTTTGCAGGAAGAAATTTGCTTACCCAGCTTGGCCAATGATCTGTATCGGCCTTTGCAAGCATCGGAATAAGTTCAATATCAGTGAAGTCACAGAACATGGCATACAACTCATCATTGGTATAAGACTTGGTGCCGACGCTCTCCACCTTGTCCCAAACGACATCGGCAAAGCTTAGCCATGGCTTTCCGCCAAGAAGTGCGTGTCTTACCCAAAGCTTAAATACGAACGACGATCGTCGTCCATACATCATTCCAATAAATACTCCACCCGGCCTAAGTACTCGCCGGATCTCACTGACGATGACTTCAGGCTTCTCTGAGTGATGGATGACACCCCATGAATACACGATGTCAAAACTCTGGTTGGGAAACGGGAGGGTTTCCGCGTCGAGACGCTGTAGGTTGGAGTTGAATCCGTAAAGGGCAAACCGCGTCTTGGTTGCCTCTAGAGCGGCTTCAGTGAGGTCGACACCGCAACACTCGACGCCTGATCGAGCCCATTGCAAGTGATCCGTGCCAGCCCCAACACCCACCTCAAGGAGCTTCTTGCCTGCGTGTCGCGGAAACTGGGCGATTGAAAATATAAAGGGCTCAACCTCGTACCGGTATTGCTCGATCCGTTCATACCATTCCTTCGTCAAGGGCTCCAGTTCGCCAACAATAACCTTGTCGCTCCCACATGCTCCCTGTTCCCAGAACGCCCTGACTTCATCATTGAGTTTCATTGCTTATCTTTCGTTCTTATGTTCTGTGCGGTAACGAATTACCGCCGTCACCAGTAAATCAAATTAACCTACCAATGGCTTTAGCAAACGATCCACCTCAATGCTAATTCTCGTTGCCTGTAGCTGCTGCCACAACGGAATGGGCCACTCGGTCTCTCCCTTTATGGCTCGTGCAAAAGCGACCAGTTCTTCTTTTTGTCCTTTATCAGCAAAGCGTGTCTTCAGCGACTCCTGCTTGAGGCCTAAGATCGACAAGTGACGGTAATCATTAAGCGAGATCACCATGCCATCAACGAATATGTCCATTGTTTCCTTCGGAAACTCGGTCGAACCAAGCGCCGTGTAGGTTAGCGTTGCGACTGAACCATCCTCGAATGAAATAATGGCTACAAAATTGTCCGATGCAGAGTAATAGCCAGATTTGGGAACAATTGCGCTAGCATGGATTTTTGTCGCCCTTGCATTCACAAAGAAAGTGAAAAGATCATAAATATGGCAGGCTTCCCCACGGTTCCGCCCGCCCCCCTCTGAGGAGTGTACCCAGTGATCGAGCGGAATGTACCCCGCATTCATGCGGTAGTTCATGATTACCGGATTCGTCCGCTTTCCCATCAAGTCTGCAATACGTTGTGCATAAGGCGAAAACCGGCGGTTGAATCCTGTAAGTAATACTGGCTTGGGACCGGATCCTTTCGCGAAGAATGCCTCAATGTTGACGAGATCCAACTCTTCTAGGGCAAGAGGCTTTTCCAGCAAGACATGCTTTCCCGCCTGTAGTGCCTCAAGGGCGATCGATGCATGCGTGTCATGCCTAGTTGCAATTACAACGGCATCAACCTCCTTGTCATCAAGGACCTCTCGATAATCGGTCGCGCAATAATCGGCTTCGAATCGTTTACCCACTGATGCGGCATTATGGCCCGTACGACTAACGATGGCGCGTAGTTGATATTGCGATTCAAGTTCAATGAGATTGGGCAGATGCATCCCTTTGGCGAAGCTCCCTGCGCCGATCACCGCAATGCGCAATCCCTCACGGGACAGTCTTTGAATACCCGGTGATAAGGTGACGCGTTTGCTCTTGTAGTCATGGTCTCGCGAATACGATAACAAGGCTATCAATGGCTTGTCCTGACCGGACTGAAGCCGGCGATATGCGTCGCCCACCTCGCTAATCGGATAGACGGCAGAGATCATCGACTTGATACTGATAGTCCCTTCAGAAAGAAGCCGTAGGTATTCGCTCATGTTTCGGTTCTCAGTCCATCGAACGTATCCCAGCGGGTAGTCAAGCCCATCTTCCTCATAATGAGCATCGTAGCGTCCGGGTCCGTAGGAGGTCGATATCAAGAAGTCGAGTTCCTTTGTGTAGAAATCTGCACGCTGCAGATCAAGCCCAACATCCCCTACGAGTACCACCCTAGCCTTCTTCCGACACATCCGGAATGCGGTCGATACAATTGCATCGGATGGACTGGCAGCAGTAACAATAACACCGTCTGCACCGGCACCATTGGTAAACCTTGCAACTTGGGTGACATCGTTACCATCGTCTGGATGAGCCCCCCAATGCGCCCCATAATTGACTGCCATCGAAATCCGGTTACGATCCAGATCCACAGCAATAACGCGACAACCGTTAGCACGTAAAATCTGAACAGTCAACTGCCCAAGAATGCCGAGACCAATCACGACGAACGTTTCACCCAAGGTTGGACTGGCTCGCCTGACCCCCTGCAAGGCGATTGCACCAAGAGCAACTGAGGATGCTTCATCAAATCCCACGCCATCAGGTATGCGGGTAGCCAGATTTTTCGGTATTCGTGCCACTTCGGCGTGAAATGCACATTGCGATCCCGCACATGCCACTCTATCCCCCGGAGCGAAATCATCGACTCCGGTGCCCACCTCTAATACGATGCCTGCTCCGGAATACCCTGTAGGCAGCTCCAATGCCATACGTTCCTGAACCACGCGACGAGTCTGTGAGAGACCGTCCGATAAAAGCATGTCAACGACCTTGCGGACATGATCCGGCTGCTGCAGTGCACGCTTCCAAAGGGGCGTACCTGACGACTTAACACCCGACATTTCAGTACCGATGGAAATGCACGAGTGGTCCATCTGGACCAAAACAGTACCGGGTTCTACGAGCGGTGCAGGTACTTCTGCAAGCGTAACGTTGCCACCGCTAACCAATACTTGTTTCATCGCCAAATACCTCGCGTATCGATCACTATTCTACCTTCAAGAGCCTCTCGCGCTACCGACCTGAACTGAACATGATCGACAAGTAAGACAACGACGTCGGCCGTTGTCAACGCCACATCAAGCTCAACAAACTCGATCAATGTGTTTGTCGATAACTGAGTCGGCAGTACCTCAACGTAGGGTTCGACGACCAGCAATCGACACGCCAGTCGCAGTTCTGCGATCCGTACCACGATTTCGAGTGACGGACTTTCGCGAAGGTCGTCGATGTTCGCCTTGAATGCCAGTCCCAAACATGCGACAACAACCTCCCGACCAAGGCGGTGTTGTGTGAGTTTAGCTGCTGTAGCAACTTTTTCGATTACCCATTCTGGCTTGCTTTTATTGACCTCACGGGCAACTCGGATCAGGCGTGCCGAGCTAGGTGCCGAATCTACGATGAACCAAGGATCGACCGCGATACAATGCCCGCCGACACCGGGTCCTGGCTTGAGTACGTTCACGCGCGGATGTCGATTCGCCAACTCGATCAGTTCCCAGACATTGATTCCCAATTCATCGCAAATAAGCGATAACTCATTGGCGAAAGCAATATTGACGTCTCTGAAGGAGTTCTCGGTGAGTTTGGTCAATTCCGCCGTTCGCGCATCTGTCTCGATACATTGCCCCCGGACGAACGACTCATAGAATTTTCGGGCGCGTAGGGCACATTGTGGTGTCAGCCCTCCAATTACGCGATCATTATTTACCAACTCGGTAACAATATTACCGGGTAATACACGCTCAGGACAGTAGGCTAAATTGATGTCTGTGTGAGACTGCGAGCCTGAGGGAAAGGCGAGATCAGATCGCTCTACAGCAAGCCATGCGGCCAGCTTTTCGGTGGTCCCTACCGGGGACGTCGACTCCAAGATAACAAGATTCCCCGAGCGTAAATATGGCGCAATGGCTCTAGCCGCTTCCTCGATATAGGTCAGGTCAGGCTGGTGGCCACTCTTCAACGGGGTCGGCACAGCGATGAGGTAGATATCGGCAGGCTCCGCTACCAAGACAGCGCGTAAATACCCCGACATCACCGCGCTACGAACCAATCCGTCCAAGTCTGGTTCAACGATATGCACCTCACCGCGATTGATTCCTTCGACAACTCGCGGGATGACATCCACCCCCACTACGTCATGTCCCCCACTTGCAAGGACTGCTGCTGTGGGGAGGCCAATATAACCGAGCCCAACGATCACGACTTTCGGCTTATGCAAACTCATTTATATCTCCCTGCCCTTCAATCACTTTAGCGATCCGGTCGGATGCGTGACCATCTCCATAGGGGTTGTGAGCTGTCGACATCTGCACATAGAGCTCGCTATCGGATAGCAGCCGCTTCGCTTCGTTGAAAATCCGTGACGCATCCGCACCAACCATACGAACAGTGCCTGCGGCTACAGCCTCTGGCCTTTCTGTGACATCACGCGTCACAAGTACCGGCTTACCCAGCGACGGAGCCTCCTCTTGTACGCCTCCGGAATCTGTAATGACTAAGTATGCCTTGCTCATCAGAAATACAAATGGCAAATATTCCATTGGCTCAATTAGATGTACGTTCGAAAGCCCATCAAGTATACGGTACACGGGCGCCCTTACATTCGGGTTCGGATGCACTGGATAAACAATTTCCACGTCCTGCTCCAGTGCCAACCGACGAAGTGCCTGACAAAGTTCTTCGGTACCATGACCAAAGTTTTCTCGCCGATGACCGGTAACGAGCACAATGCGACGCAAGGGATTATCCAGCCACCGCATTCCTTGCGCGAGCTCAGTTGCAAGTGATGGGTTCGCGGTAATTCGACCAATGATGTCCTGTAGCGCATCAATGACTGTATTGCCGGTAACCCAGATCGTGTTGCCGGGAATCTTCTCGTTCTCGAGATTCATCCTAGCGGCGGCAGTAGGTGCGAAATGTAATGCGGCGAGTTGTCCTGCAAATCGTCTATTCATTTCCTCCGGCCAAGGCGCTTGCAGATTACCTGTCCGAAGACCTGCCTCGACATGCCCAACCGGAATCTTTTGATAAAAGGATGCAAGTGCGGCCGCAAAAGTTGTTGTTGTGTCACCGTGGACAAGAACAAGATCCGGTTTGGCGCGCCCCAGTACATCAACGACCCCTTCGATGATTGCTGAAGTGAGGCCTGCAAGACTCTGATCAGGTCGCATTAGATCAAGGTCATAGTCAGGTTGAATGTAGAACAGATTCAATACCTGATCTAGCATTTGTCGATGCTGGGCAGAAACGCATATGCGGACTTCGATACCAGGACTGCAGCGGAGACGACTAATGACCGGGGCCATCTTAATTGCCTCGGGCCGAGTACCAAAAACCACCAGGATTGATTTGAATCTATTCTGCATACGTCCTAGCGTTTGAATGAACAGAAGCCAGAGCCAGTGCAGATTGAAATCCAAGTCGGACATATTTGGCGTCGTGTTTCCCAGCTGCTGCGACTCGCGCGCACCGGGAAATTCTTTCGCGCACTGTCATGTCTGTTGCCAGTGTTCTAAATGCCTGCTTCAACAGTTCTATATCGGGCACTGTTACTGTCATCGCCCACCCAGACTTGATGGCGTAAGCAATCTGGGCAACTTCAGCGGGGCCATACGCCAAAATCGGGGTTCCCACGGCGAGATAGGCGGGCACTTTGGTCGGCATGGAATAGCGGATGAATTCAATAGTATCCCTATCGAAATTCACCGGAAGAACAAGAATATCGACTGCCTGCAGAGTCGAAAAAAAGCTTATGTCATCTGAAATCGTGTCGTACAACGAAATCGCCGTACCAATAACCAATTGTTCTCGATATTGCTCAGCGAGGTGACGGGGGCTATAGATTTCTAAAGATATCGGACAGTGCTCATCATGAAGTTCCTGTACTGCATTGCAGATATCACTAAGACTCTTCAGCTGCGCATTGGGAAATATTGATCCAATATAGGCAATCCGAACAGAAGAACCCACCACAACGGGATTCTTTCTAAAATGTTGCCAAGTATCCATATCGATCGTGTTTTGGAACGACTGAAAAATCTGTCCGTACCGTAGGCGGTATGCTTCAGCCATTTCATCGCAAATGACAAAACGCGCGGTCGCAACTTTCGTCAAATGCTGAAACAAGCGCTCTTTCTTTTTTCTTTGCCAAGCTGATAGGAGACCATCGCGATAGAGTACGGATACCCAATCATCCATAATGTGAATGACAAGCGGTAAACGAAATCGGACACGCAGGCTCTCGGCCAATTCCATCATGGCATTTGACCCCATAATGGTATAGAGTACCGTCGGAGAAAACTCTTTGATCCAGGTCTCGAGTTCGGAAGTTAGACGTGTCTGCTCAGGTACGCCGTCGCCAAAAATCAGCGTCTTGATCCATTTTAGGGTAGGTATAAGCCATCCGCCCTGCTGCCCTACGATTGAGTATTTTTGCGATAACCTGTTTTGATTTAATATTGAAATATATCTCAAACATCCCCACCAATAGACTTCTTTATCGGTCAGACGATAATATCGTGCGCAAATGTCTTCTGTCGCTAATACTACATCACGGTGAATCATCGCGATTCTATCCTTAGGCCAACCAGCGAACAAGTTGCTGAAAGTGATACCGGCACCGGTGACCTTGTTGAATGCCTCAGGTGTTAGCAAAAGGATACGAGGCTCTCTCATATAGGGTGATCTCCTTTCTTCTCTTAAGCGAGCGAAAGCTTAAATTGAACAACATTCCTTCGTCTTCTTATAAAGTTCAGCGTACGCGCCACAATGCCACCTTGAGATCGTCGCTTATCGATGAGGCCATCCTTAAACTCAGGCACAATCCTACGTATCGATAAATAAGCGCGAGTGATTTCAGAAATGTATGGCATGTAGATGGCCGCCTGAATGTCTCTAGGAAGGCAACGGTTCCCAATGTAGAGAGACGCGGTTCCGTCGTCGAACAGTTGTAGCCCCTGAAAGTGATACAGAAGTAGCGCCATGTCGTCCACCCGGACTAAATCTTCGTCAACCGTAACTTGGTAGTTCTCGATGTTCCATGGTGCCGCATTAAGGCCTTTATGGCTGGATGAATCTCCAGCTAGAAAATGCTTACTAAACTCATCTAGGTACTTCTGATCTGCATAACTTGCCCCGGTGGGGATCGAACTGCAACTTGCCAGGCATTTGTCCTTCCACCATGTCATAGCCTGCTTGCCAATTGAGGAACACCGTCCAGCAACATAACCAGCGTTATGCTTTCCAGCCTGTCTTTCGAAATGTTCAAAAGCGTGATGGAATCGATGCGGAGTCAGTAAGTAGTGGGTCGTCTGTCCTGGGAGTGCGGCATCAGGGTCAGAAAAGAACATCATGTCGGTGTCTACATAAACTACCCATTCTGCATCCGGAATACGTGCCATCAAATACAGTAGCGCTACAGGTTTGCATGTCCAGCAATACTCACCACGGCTACGATGGGGTCGAATCTGTATCAGTTCTGGCGATGAAAACTCCTCATGGCGCACGATGATCGAGCGCTCAAGCTGCAACCTGTCCAGCAGATCAGCTGAGCAATCATCGATGCAGAAGAAAGCAAATAGAGCGCTTCGATTCACCCTCATCAGCGATGAATGAAGAACTAACGCCCGCGCCAAGTAGTTGCTATCGAAAATAGTGCAATACACCGAAGTCATATTCTTAGTCGACATCACGATCCATTTCACGCCTGAGGCGGCGTCCAAGTTCAACAAAAAACTCTGCGAGCCGATCTTGGTCGCAACTCAAGCCAAGCGTGGATTTCAGTCGTTCCGTATCAAGTTCAAATTCATCTTCCTCTACAGGGCTTTCTGCAACCATCTGACCAGAACCAAATCCGTCGATTAACCATAATGCAATTCTGCCAATTTCCATTGATTTTTCAGCGCCAACGTTCATGATCCCTCCGGGCTTCCTTACCACCACTTCGCGAAGCACTTCACAGAAAAAATCCACTGGTACGACGTCTCGCCGAACAAATGGGCTTATAGTTAGTCGAATAACTCCTGTAGCAGCAAGTTGATTGAGGAGGTAGGCACCAAATCTTTTTCTTTCTGGCTGCCGTTCATATCCAAATACATTCCCAGGCCGCAGAATAGTCAGTCTATTACCCAGTGCAGCTATTAATTCGTTCTCTATTCGAAGCTTGTTTTGCCCGTAAATATCGAATCCGGTTGCCTGCGCATCTTCTCTTGCACCCCATTGAATTCCTTCCTGATAGACCCTGCGAGAACTAAGCATTACATAGTGAGCGCCAGTATCAGCGGCAAGACGTGATAATCGCGCGTCAACATCGAATGATTGAACGTAGTGTTGTTCGCACAGAACAGGTGAAAACGAGAAATTTACGATACAACTGATGCCTCTGAGGACCTTTTCGTCATTGATCTCAGTGTGGCTAATGGCTCGCACGAGAAGCCCTTGAGTCCTCGCCAAAAACTCCTTCGCTAAAAAGCTATTTTTACCAACAACTAGGATCAATGGTGTATTCCCAAGTAGCTATTTGAATTGACTCAAGTAAGAAGCGGATCAATCTTGATCAAACGGGTTTTCTGTAAACAAAAGTAATTGAGTGACCCGGCGGCCTAACTGATTTGTCACTCAGCGCAGGGGCAACCAATTTTGCAAGTTTTGATGCCAGCCTTATGCGAATTCGATACACTAGGGACAGGTCGGTCAGCGGCATCAGTTTACGATACTCACTGGATAGCGTAAGCAAAATCAGGGTTTCGACGTAGTTCTGGACATGTTCATCTGCCAGTTGCTCGTGTTGTTGGTCTACTACCTGCAGATTGAAATACTTGCCAAGGCTGACAAGGGCACGGGTAGACCAGCGCGTCACGTGATGCGGCGGCATATTTAAGATATTGTTCAGGCTGTACGCAAGAAACGAGTCCGCGCTAGGGACGGAGATGATCAAAATACCGCCAGGGCGCAGGCATCTCAAACTATCTATCAGGAAAGTACTTACATTCGGAACATGCTCTAATACCTGAAACATGCATACGACATCATGCGCTGCCAAGGCCCGCAGCGCATATTCGCTTATGGATTCGCGGTATACGGTCAGGCCATTTGCTCGAGCTGCCAAAACAGATGCCTCGGTGTATTCGAGTCCAACATATTCACGACATGTGATCCGCTTTGCAAAAGAACCTTTACCACACCCAATCTCTAAAACCGAGTTCGTACTTTCTATGTATTTTCTTGCAAAGTCGAATTCTGACTTCTCGCTGGGATAGTACCAGTGATGCTGTTGCAACTGTTCGTAAAAAGCTGGGGACCCTGGTAGTTCGGGAAAAAAGAACTGGCAATCGCAATCTTTACATACTTTTAAATAAATAATCGGGTGCCCTTCAAACTCGGTAGCGACCTCGATTCCTGATACTGAGTAGATCTTCTTCACATCAGACGTGGAAACAGTCCGTGTTGTGACGGCATTCTCTGAGTGACATAGCGGACAATTCATTTTCATATCACTTTGCTTCTTATTGATTTATTGGGTTCGCTCTCTAATAAATCTGAACTGCCACTAGCGGTTGCCCATTTTGCAATTCGCTGTAGGTCAGGAACATTTGGCCATTGTCCCATTCGTATCGGCTCCAATTCAACATTTTGAGTTAGTGCATTAACGCCAAATGATTGCGCATGAAAGTTTATACGGAACGATTCCGTCAGAATCGGGCGCAAAAAGAAGGCTCCAAAAGCATACTTCCGTGCCAAGCGCTTTTGTTCTTCAGACAAAGGGTTAAGCTCGTGCAGTCGGGACAATATTGATTGATAATTTTCACGTGACACAGTGTCAATGGTAAAGCCATGTCCCGAGTAGCGGCCGCTCCCTGCTGTTACAACTGGAACGCCAAAGCAGGGTAACTCCATCCCGATCGTTCCCCGAACAGTAATACCGAAGTCAATGGCCTCAAAGAGAGAGAAGGTATTAATTTCCGTTTCTGCCTTCATCAGGGAAACGTGGGGCGGTAACTTACCAAACTCGCGATGCAATACCTCCTCCTCAATTTGCTCCATCGGTACGCCATCCATTCGCGAACGCCAGACATTAACCGGATGAACCTTGACAACCCAATCCAGTTTGGGATTGGCTATCGCGCCGCGAACGGTTTCGATCAGCCACTGTTCGTAGTCGGGGTAGATGCTTTCGCCATAGAAAAAAGTGGCGTCGTAGAGAATGTGAGCAAAAATTACCGCTAACTTGCGGTCGGACCGCACCCCCAGCTTCGACCTAACCTCTGCCGGTGGCATGATGCGTTTCCCCGTTTGCAGTTGCTGGCGGTTGTACCAAGCACCGTTCCAATAATGGCTGGCAATCTGATCCACCACCAATTGGTCCTGCGCCGGTGTCCACGGTGCAGATTGGAGTCGCTCCCAAGTGTCTGCACCGAGTGCAAAGGGGTGATCAGCTCGGGTGGCTAAGCAATAGCGCTTGAACAGCAGATGGTCAGACTGTGGCGCACCGAGCCATTGAATCGTGTCCACCCCCTTCAACAGGCAGGCATCATAAACTTCACCAGCCGGGGTGTAACCCTTCTCGAGGAAGACAGCCAAGTCCGGCTTCAGGTCTTCAAGCAGTCGGCTCGCGACTCGGCTGACGGCGAGCGATTCGGCCAAGACATACCGCAGTTCGTCCATCTGTTCCGGGCTGCCCGCATCGAGACGGCCGACACGGAATTTCCGAACAACACGCGACTGTACGTTGCGTCCGGTGCGATAGCCATTGATTTCCAGGTTAGCCAATGCGTCGGGGTCCGACGCATTGGCAAGCACATGTTCGGCCTCGATGTTCGCCTCGGCAACGATCTCTGGTGTTAGCAGTTCATTCAAATAGATAAACTCCACTTTGCCACAGGCCGAAAACACTCGCTCGATCAATGCGCTTCTTTCCGGCAGCAGCACTACGCAGCGATAAGTTTGCTGGGCGAACGCGGCAGCAAACAGAGCCTGGACCTTGGCGATTGAATACATGGCCATGAGGTCACAAAAAAGTACGACCTTGCGCGGTGACGGGCAGGATGCAAGCCGGATCGGAGCAGTATTTTTCCTCCAGGCGAGTAGATCGGCCTCCACTAGGGCGCGGTTCAAGATCCGGCGCACTAAACTCGTCGTACTCATTTGGTTAATTGTCCTGCGAGCAATCGCTCGGCAGAGGCCAGATCCGCAGGGATGTCAATGTCGATCGACGCTGCCTCAGGCATCATGTACGGAATCAATCGTCCGCCAAAAATAAATTCGCCTAGCCGTTTCATGCTCGTGATGTAGATGGCGGCGCCGTTGCGGGCAAAAATCAGCTCCTTATCTTGGCGTCGTCCTGGCTGCGGCAGGTCAAGAAACGGGACCAAATAGCCCTCGCCCGTTAGCCGCATCACCGAGTAAGGGTGAAAGATATGGGGCACCTCGATGCAACTGACCAAGCTATCGGCAATTGGGTCGTTAGCAAAAACCCGCGCCGCCTCATCTATATGCGTGTTTGTGCGCAGTGGCGAGGTCGGCTGCAAAGTCATTACCGCATCTGGACGATAGCCCGTTTCTGCCAACTCGGCGACCACATGTTGGAGGACCGGTAGCGTGCCGGATTCATCATTTGCCAGCCCGGCCGGCCGCATCACTACCTCGGCACCGAGGCTACGGCTTACCGCCGCAATTTCCGCATCGTCGGTGGACACGACAATGCGCTCCAAGCTTGTCGCCGCCCGAGCAGCATCGATGGTGTAAGCGATCAATGGCCGGCCCCGCAGCAGGGCAACATTCTTGCGGGAGATGCCCTTGGAGCCGCCCCGAGCAGGAATTACGGCCAGCATTTTCATCGTACTAGTCAATAGGTGATTTGCTTTTGTACTTCCACTGGGCCTAGAAAAGCGAGTGTTTCCGCAATCTGCACACCGGCATTTCCGCTGCCGTAGGTGTCTTCCTGGGCGTAAGGTCCATGAGCCGCTTGCTCCCGAATCGCCTTAAGTATCTCGGCAGAATCATGCCCAACATCGATGATGTTAGAGCCGCGCTCTCGCGCGTTCTGACGACTACCAATATTGACTACTGGCGTTCCGATGAAGGCACCTTCGCGGATACCGCTGGATGAATTCCCAACCAGGCAGGTCGCCCTCTTCATCAGCTGGATGTAGGTGGCCGTCGGCAGGTTTTTGAAGAAGTGCATATTTCCGGCCATACCATGCTCGCGAAATTTCCGCATGCCGCGGGCTATGTCTTCAGATCCGGCATCGGCGTTCGGCCACAGTACGATAGCCTGCATACCGCTGTTGCGAACGGCAGAAAGGGTTGCAGCAATTTGGCGTTCACCCTCGCCATATTCGGTTGTCACCGGATGCTGGCTAACCAAAACAAAGGGCATAGAAAGGTCGAGGTTGGCACCTACACCAAGGCTGAACATGTGGTCGTCGATTTCACTGACGGAATCCGCCAAGATATCTGCCACTAGGTCAATGCGCGGGCAACCGACACGAAATACCATATCAGGGCGCTCTCCCAGCTTAATAATCCGCTCAGCCGCATCCCGACTAGCCGGAAAATGGATGTGTGCGAACTTGGTCACCGCATGGCGGATGCTTTCATCAATGGTGCCAGACACTTCTCCGCCCATGGTATGGGCAACCGGAATATTCATGTATGCAGCAGCAAGTGTCGTCGCCATGGTTTCAAAACGATCACCCACAGTAACGACTACGTCAGGCTTGAGGCGCTCAAAGGCCGAAGGAAGCTCGATTAAGCCAACTCCGGTGGATTTCGCCATAGTTACTGGTGTTTCGCCCTCGATTAGAATGTGTAACCGCTCATTGATCTCGAAACCGTCCTGCTCGATTAAGCGTACGACTTGGCCATAACGATCTAGTAGCGCAGAGGCAGCGACGACCACCTGCAATTCGAGGTCGGGATGCTGCTGGATCGCACGCATCGCCGACTTGATGGAACTGTAGTTTGCGCGCGAACCAATTACGGTACATATCTTTTTCATTGCAGATCGCTTTCTTCAAGCTTGTGGTCAGCCGGCAGATTTCTACTCACTCGACGGCCTAAGATTTCCTTGTACTTCGCCGCGGAAATGCCGTCGCCTGGCTTCTTGAAGGCAAGGTCATCGCGGGAGATCACACTGCTGGCTGCAAGCGGCCGCACGGTGACAATACTTTTCTCGAATATCCGCTTCATGTCCAGGTGGTCCGACAGGTCGTCCTTATTTACCGGATGCCCGGTCATGGACCATACTTCGCGGAGGCCGCGGCAGTATTTTTCGAAGTCAGACGGCTCCATACCGTTAGCAGCATCACTGCCATACATCTGACGCGAGAACGTCAGGTGCTTCTCGATCACCGTCGCCCCTTGTGCTGCCGCTGCCATTGCGGCAGCGAAGCCTTCGACATGATCGGAGAAACCGACCGGCAGTCCGTAGCGCCTCGCCATCTCACCAATTACATTGATTCCAGCACGTTCCGGCGGGCACGGATATGCGGAAGTGCACTGCATTACGATCAGCGGACCCCCTTTTTCCAGCACCGCAACGGCAGCATCAAGTTCAGCCCAGTTGCTCATGCCAGATGAAAGGTAGGCAGTCTTACCAGTTGCCGCTATCCGCTCAAGCAGCGGCAAATTAGTTACCTCACCAGAAGGAATCTTGTAACTACCGACACCGACGCGTTCGAGAAGATCTACTGCCTGTTCCGAAAACGGCGACGACAGGAACTCGATCTTGGAAGTTTCGCATGCTGCCTTGATGCCCATCCACTGCTGCTCGCTGAAGGCTGTGCGCTTGAAGTAGTCCCAGCGCGGCTCGCCACGAAAATAGGCAGGGGCAGGAGCATCGCGCAATGTCTCTGCCTCGGCGATATGGGTCTGAAATTTTGCTACGTCAGCGCCACACGCTGCAGCTACCTTAACAAGTTGGCAAGCGTTGCCAAAGGAGCCATCGTGTACCGAACCAATCTCAGCGATGATTTTCGTCATGGTGTCTTTCGTCCAGCATAGATATTGAGCGTAGTTTCGGTGCATGCAAAACCGAAGAGTGTGATTTTTCCGCTTGGTTCAACCGTACGACCAAGATCTAGCAAATGAAGTCTGGCATTTTCTATGAGAATAGCCAACCCACGAGCACTGTAGAGATGATGATGGAGAGAACCGAGAATATTGTCGCTTGGCGGACGGCGACCGATAGTCAGGATATCCGGTACTTCAACATAAACGATTCCGCCCGCGGGGTCCAGGGCTTGCGCTGCGCTAGATATCAATTTGCCCGGTCTCGGCAGATGTTCGAGGACCTTGTTCATGGTGATTAAATCGTAGCCTCGCACTTCCAGTGTTTCGTCAAAAACGCCTTGGATAACTTCGAAACGACCTAAACCGATCAGATGCGCTGCGGCGACCGAGTCCGGCTCTATCGCTGTGGCCTTCCATCCCGCGATAGTTACCATCTCAGACTGAAGAAGTTTTGCGAGGAAAACTCCGGTACCTGCGCCAACATCGAGAACAGTGGCGATGCTTCGGGGCCGACCTAGCGCCTGTCGCCAGACGTCTAGTCGTTCCGTTATTCTCTTTACCCGCAACGCATTGTCGGATTTACTCTCTGGTAATGCCATTACCGTAGCAAACTTCTCACCGACGTTTGAATTGGCGAAGTCGACTTCATAGTAGCCATCTGCTAATTGCTCCAAGCGTGCCGCGTTAGCAGGGTCCATTATGTTGGATGCCGACCCGCAGCTGACGCAGACTCGCCAGTAGCGGGAGTAATTCTCGGCAGAGATGCCCAAGTATGCTTCAAAGCGGTCAGGGATTGTATGAACGGCAAGAACGGAATCAAGCCGGCCATCACATATTCCGCAGGATTCAATGAAATTCATTTTGTTAAATGGTATGTAGATTGGGGTCTTCGGTATCGAAACCAAATAACCCACGGAATTTTTTATTTGAGGATAAGAGTTCAGAGTGACTTCCAGCAGCGATAATCCTACCATCCTCAACAAGATAAACTATATCTGCATAACTTATCGTATCATATCTATGCGCAATAATTA
>Ga0172372_10005849_pt1 | contig 16969 bp, 12 predicted proteins | sample LakKiv5m_2_FD_114544 | JGI IMG/M metagenome (GOLD analysis project Ga0172372, IMG submission 114544) | Freshwater microbial communities from Kabuno Bay, South-Kivu, Congo - kab_092012_9.5m | ecosystem: Environmental > Aquatic > Freshwater > Lake | place: Democratic Republic of the Congo...
GCGCCAGCTCCGTGGCCCGCTGGAAGGCGTGCTGCATCGCCGCATCCAGCGCCGCGCGGGTCCATTGGCCCGCCTTCACAAAATCGTCCCGCGCCTCCGCCAGTAAAGTCCCCAACTGGTAGTGATAAAGAGGCTCGTTCGGCTCGAGCTGGATCGCCGCCAGGAAGTAAGGCGCCGCCTGCAGCGGCTGGCCCTCCTCCGCCAGCATCGCGCCCAGCTGGTTCTTCACCAGCGCGATATCCGGATCGAGCTGGTTGGCCTTGAGCAGCATCGCGATCGCCTCCTTGCGCATCGCGGTCTTGCTCAGGAGGTAGCCGTAGGCCGCGTAACCGGCCGCGAATTCCGGGTTCTCCCGCAACAGCAACTCGTAGTCGTGGGTCAGGCGCTGAAGTTGCTGGCGAATCGAGGGCAGGTCCGCCTTCTCCCCCTGCCGCTCCGCGTCGGCAAAGATCTCCTTCTGGTGCTCTACGATCCGGCGCAGCGTCCGCTCGGCCATTGTCTCCCGCACCGCCTCGGCCGCCCCCACCGGAGCGACCACGGCGATTAGCCCAACCAGCATCAGGAAAAGGCGGCGGCGATCCATGCGATCCACCCTGACACCCTCACGGCCGAAACGGGCCGGAGCAAATGCCGTTTTCAAACCCGTTTCCCCGCCTACTTGTCCACCTCGTCGCCGTCCTTCTTCGCCATCACGACGTAGTAATCCTTGTAGGACTTGTCGTAATACTGGGCGTAGTAGTAGCCGGAAACGGCGAGGTTTAGGCCATTGAGCACCGCGCCGAAGTTGGGCACATTGGCCTCCATCAACTTGGCGGCCGCGAAGCGGGCCGCCTTGCGGCGAACCTTGTTGAAGAAGATCGAGAAGAGGGAGCCATCCACCAACGGGAGAATGATGAGGGCGTCGCTCACCGCCGCCAGCGGCGGAGTATCGATAAACACCCGGTCGTAGCGCTTCCGCAGGTCCGCGATCATCACCTCAAGGCCCTTGCTGTTCAGGACCTGCGTCGGGTTCTTCGCCCGGCCGCCAGACGTGATGACGTCCAAGTTGGGATGCACGTTCCGGAGCATCACCTCCTCCAGGGTCGCCGTGCCGCCCACGACGTCGATCACGCCCTTCAGGTTCTCCAGACGCAGGGACTTGTGGATATTCGGCTTCCGCAGATCGCAGTCGACAATGACTACCTTCTCGCCGTGGGAGGCAAAGGTCAGGGCCAGGTTGGTGGTGACGAAAGATTTACCCTCACCCGGGATCGTGCTCGTGGTCAGGATGCACTTGGCGTTCTTGCTCTCGTCCTTCAGCCGCAGGCTCGAATGCAGGGTCAGAAAGGCCTCCGCCACTTGTCGGTCCGCGTTCGTGGCCACGATCTGCGCCCGGTCCGCGGGCTACATCCGCTTGATCTGCGGAATAATGCCGATGAGGGGCAGGCCCACAACCCCCTCGATGTCATAGGAGCTCTTTACCCGGTCATCGATGAAGGCCACGAAGAACGCGAAGGCGAGGCCGAGGCCCAAGCCCCCGACCAAACCCAAACCAAGGTTGAGCGGGACGTTCGGCGAGATGGGCTTGTTCTCGGCCGCCGGTACCGCTTGGTCGACGATCCGGGCGTTCTGCACCGCGAAGCCGCTGGTCATCGTCGTCTCGCGGGAACGCGCGACGATGCCCTGCAGAATCTGGTTTTGCGTGAGGTATTCGCGCTCGATCTGACTGTACTCCACCCCAATGCGGTCGAGCTCCAAGGTTTCCGCCTTCTGCTTTTCCAACTCCTGCGCGCGCGCCTGGAAGTACCGCCGGGCACTTTGATACTCGGACTCCACCTGATCGCAGATGGAGGCGATGGCTTTTTCCAGCTCCAGCTTGTTCTGATCGAATGATTTCGTCGCGGCGATCATGTCCGGATGCCGCTCACGGTAGCGCTCCTTCAGCTTCGCGATCTCGATCTTGCGGGCCGCCAGCTGGGTCTCCAGCCCCTCGATCAGGCGCTGGCTCGCGATGAACGACAGGCCCGTCAGCTCCAGGTTCTTGTCCCGGTACTCCTTGATCTGGTTGCGGCGGGTTTCCGCCGACTGGAGGGCCACCGCGGCTTTCTGCGCCTCGAGATTCGCGAGCTTGAGGGACTCGCTCACGATGTCCTTCCGCTGATCGAGGGAGACCGTCTTGTTCTTCTCCTTGTAGGCTTGGAGCTTCTGGGCCAGCTGGTCCACTTTCTTGCGCTGGTCGTCGACCGTCACCTGCAGCTCATCCACGGCGCGGGACATATCGGCGCTACGCAAGCGCTGGTTATGGTTGAGGTATTCCTCGACAAAGAGATTTGCGACCTTGGCCGCCATCATCCGATCCGGGTGCTGGTAGGCTACGGTGACCACCAGCGTAAGGCGCTGCGGGATCACCTTTCGATTCTTGCTGATGGTCTCCAGGAGGAAAGTCGCATCCTTGCCCTCTTTCTCATAGGGGGCCATGAAGGTCTTCAGATCCTCCCCCTTCAGGCGCTCGGCCACCCGACGGATCAAGGTCGCGCTCTCGATCACCTTAATCTGAGTATTCAGATCCTCGGCCGAACGAATGTCATTGTCGACCACCTGCTGCACCCCGGGCATCGGCGTGGTGTCACGCCGCAGGATCTGAACGGTGGCCGAGGACTGGTAAATTTTCGTCTCGCTGAGCGTATAAACAAGGGAGCTGGAAAAGACCACGAGGAACACCACCACGATGTACCAAATGCGCTCGCGCAGGATCAGGAGGTAATCTTGGAGCGTCCGCTGGACTTGGCCAGCGCCCGCATCCCCGGAATCGCCGTAACCAACCGCCGAATAGCCAGCGTAGGATCCGCCGTAACTGTAGCCGTAGGAACCAGCCGCCTGCTGGGTGTGTTTATCGCCAGTTTCCTTGGACATGAGTGGATTCAGAACGCGCGCTCGGGAATGAAGATCACGTCGTCCCGCTGCAGGGCGATCGCGTCGCGACCGCCGCGCTTCATCAGGGCGTCCACGTCGATCTCCTCGACCACCGTCTCACCGTCAGCCATCTTCCGGGTAAGACGCACCTTCTTCAGGTCCGCCAGCCGGGTCTGGCCACCGGCCAGCGCGATGGCCTCCACGATGGTCAGCCCCTTCTCCTGCGGGAACAGCACGCGCCCCGCATTGTTGACCTGGCCGACGACGTTCACACTGCGTTCCGCATACTTGACCACGATCACGCTGACTTGGGGATTGACCAGGTAGTCGCGGTCGTACGCGGCGCGGATGACCTCCTCCGCCTGCCGGGCCGTCCGACCGCGCAGGTTGACGGAGTTGACCAGCGGTAGGCTGATGGTGTGGGCGTCGCTGATCCGCACGGCCTCCATTTGCTTGTTCAGGTCGTCGTGCTGAAAAATGAAGATCCGCAGGAGATCTTGCGGTTGCAGCAGGTACTCCCGATCCGGCGCCGGAGCGGGAGCATCCGCGCGCCCGACCCGGGCGCCGGGCTCAGCGGGCTGCGCCCCCAGGGCCGGCCCAGACGACACGGTCGCCAGGAGCAGGGCCAGGCCGAGGAACCGCCAAATAGGGAACAAGGTCATTCAAAAAAGAAGAAGGGAGAAGACCATCACGATCTTCTCCCGCCGGAAAGTGAAAGCCGCAACCAACGCGTGCCCTCGCCCGAAGAACCTCAGTAGCGGAAATTCGCGGTGATCGCGAAGATGTTGTTCTTAAACTCCGCAGCCGCGAGCGGGGAGGAGTAATTCCGGTACTGATAGGAACCACCGACGCGAACATTGGCATTCACCGTGTAGGTGGCCCCCAGCTCACCTTCGACGAAATCGTCCGTCCGGCGGGTGTACCCGAGACTGCGGAGGCTGAGGCCTGCCCTGACCGCCCATTCCGCGGAGATCGCAGTGGAAACCGAGCCGCCCACCACGAAATTCTTCAACTGCTCACCCTGAGGGCTAGTGCTGAAGTCGTTCGAGAGGTTGAAATCAACCTTCGTCTTGGGCGACACTTCGTAGGTGAACCCGGACTCGACGCCCAGCAAGGTATCGTCCCCACCCCGGTCCAGCTTGCGCGTGTTCAGACCGATGGCGAACCGTCCCTTGAGTTTGGGCGAGAACTCGCCCCGCGCGCCAATGTTGAAGAAGTGATCGGTGGAATCCGAGCCGATGTCGACCCGGTAGTCGCGGTAGCGGTACCCCACGCTGAGGTCGGTCTTATCGGTCCACTTGTAGAAGAGGTCGATCGGAACGCTGAGGCTGTCGGAGTCCGTGAAACCGCGGCGCTTATAGTTCTCGTGGGCGAAGGTGATCCCCGCGCCAATGCGCGTCAGCTGGGAGACTTCCACCTCGGTGGTGGCACCGGTGTTGAACACGTCGCGACGGATGAGCCCGCGGACGAAGGCCGAATTCTGGTTTTGCTCCACGTAGCCCACGTCAAGGCCCAGACGCATCTTACCGTCATCGAACACCGAGCGGAAGTTACCCGCAAAGAGATTGGTGTTCAGATTACTGTTGTCCGAATAGCTCGTGAACGTGTCGACCAAACTGAGTACGCCCTGAAGCTGTGCATTCTTCCCGAAGGTGAGGTCAACGCCCGGGGCAAATTCGAAGATCAGATCGCTCTCCGCGCGGGAGGCGAGCAACACGTTGTCGTCGGAGCGAACACCAAGCTTCCCGGTGAGGAACAGCTCGGCTCCATCGCCAATGGCCATGAAGGGGGCCGCCTGCACAGCAGTCGCAAGCGCGGCGGAAACGAGGGTGGTTCGGAGGGTGACGTTCATGTCGGGATGCAGCTTGAGTAGGAAGACGAGCGGATAAGATCTACAGTTGAGAAGATGAAAAAGGCCTGAAGGAAAAATAGTCCAAAGATTTACACGGATGCCTTGCGCACCCGATTCGCTAGGGAACTCCCTCCACTAAAGGGAGAAAAAAGTCCACGGTCCTCGCAGGCAAGCGTTTTCTCTCGAGCGATCGTCGGTGCCGACTTTCGGCGGCCCATGCCCTGAGATTGATGCAATTGATTATCCTGCATTGCCTTCCGCTAAAGCTAATCCACGGCGCCAAAGAATAAATGCCTGACGAAATAGTCAGGTATCACTCCCAGGGTCTTCGGGGACCTCCCGTACCACCCCGCCCCGTCGCGGTGTCAGGACGGCGGGCGCGCGCGCAGCACACACTCCAACTCCGCCAACAGGCGCTCGTTCTGGACAGCGCTGCCAACCGTGATCCGGATCCAATCGGGCAGGCCGTAGGATTTGACCGGACGCACGATGACGCCGCGGGCCTGCAAGTCACGGAACACGCGCTCGCCATCCCCCACGCGCACGAGAATGAAGTTGGCGACACTTGGGACCTGCGCGAGGCCCAGGCGCGCGAAGGCCGCTCCCATTTGTTGCAGGCCCGCGCGATTCTCCCGGGCGCAGCGCGCCGGAAACTCGGCATCCTCCAGCGCGCCCAATGCCGCCGCCTGGGCGATGGCGTTGACGTTGAAGGGCTGACGCACGCGCTGCAGCAGCCCCGCCAGCTCCGCTCCGGCGTAGCCGTAGCCGATGCGCAGCGCGGCCAGACCGTGAATCTTCGAAAAGGTACGCAGGCCGATGACCTTGCGCCCCTCGGCCAGCAGCGGCCGCAGGTCCGGCGCATCCTCTAGGTAATCCGCGTACGCCTCGTCGATCACCGCCACCACGTGGGGCGGCAGCGCGCGCACGAAGGCCAGCAGTTCCCCCGCGTCGTTGGCCGTGCCCGTGGGATTATTCGGGGAACAGACACAGACCAGCTTGGTGCGCGGCGTGATCGCGGCCGCCATCGCCGGCAAATCGTGCCGCCACTCCCGCAGCGGGACCTCCACCGGCCGCGCCCCGAACAGCAGCGTCACGAGCTTGTAGACGACAAACGCGGGATTCCCCATCACCACCTCATCGCCCGGGCCCAGAAACACGTGGCCCAACAACTCGATGATCTCATTGGAGCCATTGCCCACGACGAACTGCTCCGGGGTTAACCCGTGAACCGCCGCCAACCGGTGGCGTAACTCATAACACCCGCCGTCCGGGTAGAGCTCGCCTTGCGCCAAGGCCCGAGTGGCCGCCGCCACCGCCCGGGGGGAAGGCCCGCAGGGATTCTCGTTCGAGGCCAGCTTCAGGATGCCCGCCGGATCGAGGCCCAGCTCCCGCGCCACCGCCTCGATGGGCTTGCCCGGCTCATACGTGGGCTGCGTGAGCACCGCGGGCCGAACCAGGGCGGAAAGTTGCATCCCGCGACTGCAGCACGAACGCGGGCCCCCGCGGAAGCCCAAACTGCGAACGTCCCCTCGGCTCAGGGCTGCAGGACCCGGAGCTTGATGTTCCGGTACCAGCAGTCGTCGTTGTGGTAGGTCAGCAGGATGTGGCCGTCGATCTTGTCGCCGAAGCCCGCCTCCTGCTTGAACTTGCTCCGGGCGATGCCCGCCTTGACCTCGGCGCTGCCGAGCTCGAACGCCAACACCTGGCGGCCGTTCAGCCAGTGCTCCACGCGCTGGCCGCGGATCACGAGGCGGGAATTGTTCCATTCGCCCGGCGGACGCAGCGGCTTGTCCGCCGCCGGCGCCAACACTTCATAGAAGGAAGCTGTCTGTCGCTGCGGGCCGAGCTTGCCGTCCGGGTGCCCGGCGTCGTCGATCATCTGATACTCCGGCCCCGGCGACTTCGGGCGGTCCTCGGTCACGAGGTACTTCAGGCCGTTGTTGCCCTTGGCGAGCAGCTTCCAGTCCCAGCTGAGCTCGTAGTCGCGGAACTTGCGCGCGGTGATGGGTTGGTCGCCCTTGGCGTTGGGGAGGCAATGGAGCATCCCGTCCACAATCTCCCAACCCTTGATGGGCTCCGACGCAGGCTTGCGGTAGGCGCGCCACCCGGTCCAGGTGCGGCCGTCGAAGAGGAGTTCCCAGCCCGCCTTGCGCTCCTCCGGAGTGAGGGTGTTGTCGGCGGCCGGGGCGAGGCCGGCGGTGAGCGCAAGGGCGAGGACGAGGGTAAGGGGTTTCATACGCGGGAGGGACGCTGGGGCATCCGGCGCGCGATGAGAAGCCCGGAGATGCGCCAGGCCGGAAACGGCTTGTTCCGCCCCGGCGCGGCGCGTACGCCTTGGCCTCGCGTGAGCCCCTCCCCCCACCCGCCCGTCGTCGTCCGCGGCCTGAGTAAGGCCTACGCCGGCAAACCGGCCGTGCGCGCGGTCGACCTCGAGGTCGCCGCCGGGGAGATCTTCGGCCTGCTCGGACCCAACGGCGCGGGCAAGACCACCACCGTCGAATGCCTCGTGGGCCTGCGGGCGCCGGACGCCGGCGAGATCCGCCTCTGCGGCCTCGACGCGCGGAGCCAGCCCGGCGCCATCCGCCAACACCTCGGGGTCGCCCTCCAGAGCACGGCACTGCCGGAACGGATGACGCCCCGCGAGGCGCTCGGGCTGTTCGGCCGGTTCTACGCCCGCCAGCGGCCGGCGGCGGAACTCCTGGCCCGCTTCGGGCTGACCGAGCAGGGCGACCAGGCGTTCGACCGCCTCTCCGGCGGCCAGCGTCAGCGGCTCGCCCTCGCCCTCGCCTTCGTGAACCAGCCCGCCGTGGTGTTCCTCGATGAACCCACCACCGGCCTCGACCCGCAGGCCCGCCGCGACCTCCACGCGCTGATCCGCGGCCTGCGGGACGAGGGTTGCGCCGTGGTGCTGACCACGCACCTGCTCGATGAGGCCGAGACCCTCTGCGACCGCGTGGCGATCATCGACCGGGGCCGCGTCGTCGCCACCGGAGCCCCGCGCGACCTGGCGGCCGGCTCCCGGCGGCGCCAGTCCGTGACGCTCCGCGCCCGCGGTCTCCCGGCCCCAGAACGGCTCGCCGCCCTGCCCGGCGTGAGCGGCTGGGTGGCGGCGCCGGACGGCGGCACCTTCGAAACGGAGGATCCCGCCGCGACGCTGGCCGCCCTCGCGCCGTTGCTGGCCGCGCCGGGCGTAGAACTGCTGGAACTGCAGGTGCGCCGCGCCACCCTGGAGGAAGTGTTCCTGCAACTGACGCGGGAGGATCACGGATGAACGCCCTCCTCGCCCACTTGGGAATGTCGCTGCGGCTCCATTTCCGGAACCGGATGGCGCTGCTCTACGGCTACCTGTTCCCGGTGATCTTCCTGATCGCCTTCTATGTGCTCTACCGGCACGAGCGCGTCCCCCTGCTGCGCCATATGGGGGAACTGCTCACGGTGGCGGTGCTCGGCGGGGCCTGCTTCGGGCTGCCCACAACGCTGGTCGGCGAACGGGAACGCGGCGTCTGGCGGCGCTACCGCCTCACCCCGGTGCCCACCTGGGCCTTCGTCCTCGGCACGGTCGGCGCCCGCGCGCTGCTGCTGGCCACCGCCGGGCTGCTCCAACTCGGGCTCGCGCTCGCCCTCGGGATGACCTTCCCCGCCCATCCCGCGGCCCTGGCGGTCGCCTTCGCCTTCACCTGCTTCGCCTTCCTCGGCCTCGGCCTCGTCCTCGCCGCCCTCGCCGACACCGTACCCGCTGTCCAGGCGCTCGGGCAATGCCTGTTTCTGCCGATGCTGATCGTCGGCGGGGTCGCGGTGCCCCTCGCGGCCCTGCCGGACTGGGCCCAGCACGTCTCCGCCTTCCTTCCCGGTCGCTACGCGGTCGAGGCGATCCAGGCGGCGGTGAACGGTCGCGGGCTGGAGGGCGCCCGGTTCAGCCTGCTGGCGCTCGGCCTGACCGGCATCGCGGGCTGCCTCGCCGGGGCGAAGCTGTTTCGGTGGGACGCGCAGCAACGGTTCCGCCAGGTGCCGGGCAAGGCCTGGCTGGTCGTCGCCTTCGGCGCCTGGATCGCGGTGGGGATCGTGGCCGAGATCCGCGGCCGCATCGCCGTGCCCGCGGACGCCGAAGCCTCCCCGCGCCCCGCCCCCGCCGCCCCGGCTCCCGCTCCCGTGGCCGCACCCGCCCCGGTGGCGGTCGCGCCGGCCCCGCCGCCCGCGCCCACCGCGACTCCGCCGCCCGCGGCCACCCTGCGCCCGCCGCCGCCCCCGCCGGTGTGGGCCAAGCTTACCGCCACGGAATGGGACGCCCTCGATTACCGGCTGCCACCCGATCACGGCATCGTCGCACCCATCGCGGCGCCCGATGAGGAACCGGACGATTACCTGCGCGGGGAAATCGACCGGGTCCGCGCCGGCCTCGCCACGTGGTCCCCGGGCGTCGACGGCGATGCCCTTTATTGCGTCCGCAACCTGCTCTACGTGGCGGCGGTACCGGACGCGATCCAAATGCCGGTGGAGCGCCACCTGCCGCGGGTCGTGTACCAGTACCTCCTCGACAGTTACCCGCGCGGCGAGCTGACGCAGATCCTGACCTACATCGCGCAGCACCCCGTGGAGGGTCCGGTGGTAGATTCCATCGCGGAGCTGGGCATCGAGGGCGCCGTGGGCGACGTGATGCTGGTGCGGGAACGCGCCTACTTCTACGCCCTGAAATTCCTCGGGCGACTGACCGGAAAACTGGAGGACTGAAGATGCTAGGATTCTCGAACCGCCTCGTCCGCACCACCCTGTTCGTGCTGGTGGTGATGGCGCTTGTCTGCCTGCCCTTCGCGATCTTCGGCGAGGAGTTTGTGCTGCCACTGCTGGAGACGCGGGTGCAACAGGCGTGGACCCTCAGCCTGATCGCGGTGGCCCTGCTCGCGGCGGACTCGGTCGCGCCGATCCCCTCCAGCCTGGTCATCCTGTTCGTGGGGGCCAAGGCGGGGCCGCTCTGGGGCTTCGCGGCGGGGACGGTTGGCCTCAGCCTCGGGGTGCTGGCCGCGGCCTGGCTGGGCCGGCACGCGGTGGGCCGGCTGGCGCCGCGGTTCCTGCCCGACGCCGAACTGGAGCGGCTGCGGCGGGCGTTGCACGAGCGCCTCGGCGTCACCCTCGCCTGCTTCCGCAGCATTCCCGTGCTGGCCGAAACCTCCGTGCTCGTCGCCGCCGCAATGGGCATCCCCCCGGGCCGGATCTTCCGCGTGACGCTCCTGCCCAACGCGATCGTGGCCGCGGTCTACGCCTTCGCGGCGGATGATTCGCTCGCCACCGCGGGCCTCACGCTCGCGCTGACTGCCCTCGGCTCCTGGCTGTATTGGCGCTGGTCCCAGCGCGGCCGTTGAGGCGGGCCACGCTCCCCTCCGGCACGCGCCCCTGACCCTTACCTTCCCCCATCCCTGATGAACTCCTCGCGTCCCCTTGGTGTCGGCTTTGTCGGCAGCGGCTTTATGACCCGCTTCCATCTGCAATCGTGGGTCGCGGTGCGCCACGCCGATGTGCGCGGTATCTGGAGCCCGCACCCGGAGCGCGCGGGCGAGGCCGCGGCCCTCGCGCGCCGCCTGGGCCTCGGCGACACGCGCGTGCACCGCTCGATCACTGAAATGGTCGAGGACCCGGCCATCGACGCGATCTGGCTCTGTGGCCCCAATCACCGGCGGGTGGAGAACCTGGAGGAGATCGTCGCCGCCCTCGCCTCGGGCCGGGGCCGCCTGGTCGGCATCGCCTGCGAGAAGCCCCTCGCGCGCAACGCGGCCGAGGCCCGGCGCTGCCTCGAGCTCATCCGTCAGGCCGGGGTACTGCACGGCTACCTGGAGGACCAGCTGTTCATCCCGGCCCTCGTGAAGGGCCGCGCCCTGGCCTGGGCCCGCGGCGCGGCGCTCAGCGGGCGGCCTTACCTCGCCCGGGCGGCCGAGGAGCACAGCGGCCCCCACACCCCTTGGTTCTGGCAGGGCGACCTGCAGGGCGGCGGCGTCCTCAACGATATGATGTGCCACAGCGTCGAGGTCGCCCGCCACCTCCTCACGGATCCCGCCAAGCCCCGCGCCAGCATCCGGCCGGTGCGCGTCACCGGCCACATCCACAGCCTGAAGTGGTCCCGCCCCGAGCACGCGCGGGCGCTGCGCGAGCGGATGGGCCCGGCGGTCGACTACACGCGCCGGCCCGCGGAAGATTTCGCGCGGGCGACGATCGAGTATGCGGACGAGGCCGGCCGCCCGCTGATCGCGGAGGTGACGACCTCGTGGGGCTTTGTCGGCCCCGGCCTGCGCCTGAGCACCGAGTTGCTGGGGCCCGAGTACTCGTTCGCCTACAATTCGCTCCAGGCGGGCGCCCAGCTGTTCCTCAGCCGCCAGGTGACCGGCGCCGCAGGGGAGGATCTGGTGGAGAAGCAGAACGCCGAGCAGGGCTCGATGCCGCTGCTGGGCAACGAGGCCGCCGAATACGGCTACGAGAACGAGAACCGCCACTTCACCGAATGCTTCCGGGCCGGCCGCCAGCCCGAGCTGGGCTTCGAGGCCGGGGTCGAGGTGGTCGAGCTCCTGATGACCGCCTACCTCAGCGCCGAGCAGGGACGCACCCTGGAGTTCCCCCCGCCCGGCATCGAACGCTTCGTGCCCGCCGTCGCGCAGGGCACCTGGCGGCCTTGAGCCCCTTCCGCGCTCCCTTCCCGCCCCTGCCCCTGCCGATGAAGTCCTTCACCCTGGTCGCCCTCTGGTTCGCGGCCGCCGCCGGCGCCGGTGCCGCCGAACGCATCGAGCTGGTCGCGGGCGGCACCCGCGATGAACCCGGCCTGCCGGCCACGGAGACGCGGCTGCGCGAGCCGTTCGGGACCGAATTCGACCGGGCCGGCACCCTGTACGTGGTGGAGATGGTCTCGGGCAACCGGCTCCTGCGGCGCGACCCCGCGGGCCGCCTAGAGGTTGTGGCCGGGCAACTGACCCCCGGGGACGCGGGCGACGGCGGCCCCGCGCTCGCGGCAAAGTTCAACGGGCCGCACAACCTCGCGGTGCTCCCCGATGGCCGGGTCCTGGTGGGCGACACGTGGAACGGCCGCGTGCGCCGCTTCGATCCCGCCCGCGGGACCGTCGACACCCTGCCCGGTTACGGTGTCCCGGCCGCGCGCGCCCGGGGCAACGGGCCCTACTGCATCACCCTCGATTTCACCGGCCAGCGCCTGCTGATCGCGGACCTCCGGCAGGTGCTGGAACTCGACCTCACCACGGGCCGCTCCCGCGTCGTCGCCGGCAACGGGACCAAGGGTGTGCCGGCCGACGGTGCCCTCGCCACCGAAGCGCCGCTGACCGATCCGCGCGCCGCGGCTTATGACCGGCAGGGGAACCTGTACGTGTTGGAGCGCAACGGCCACGCCCTGCGCGTGGTCGATCGCGCCGGGCGCATCCGGACGGTCGTGAACACCACCGGCCGCAAGGGCGCGGAGGGCGTCGACGGGGACGCGCGCGCGGCCGCCCTCAACGGCCCGAAACACCTCTGCATCGACCGCGATGACTCCGTGCTGATCGCGGACGCGGAGAACCACCGGATCGTGCGTTACGTGCCCGCCGCGGGGCGGCTAGAGCGCGTCGCGGGGACGGGACGGGCGGGGTCGGCGGGCGTGGGCGGGCCGCCGCTGGCGTGCGAACTCAACCGCCCGCACGGCGTCACCGTGCACGCGGACGGGTCGCTTTACCTCACCGACAGCTACAACCACCGGATCCTGCGGGTGGTGCGGGACGGGCGCTGAAGGTCGCGGGCGGCGTGCCTCCGGGACTGTAGCCACACTGTAGGCACACTGTAAGCAAACTGGAGGCAGACCGCCGCGACGCCGGGGCCGGGGTGCGGTGGCGGTCAGGTCGAGGAGATCGGGGAATCACCCCAGCCGCGGAGGAAGGCGCGGGTGAACTCGGCGAGGCGGCGGGCGCAGTCGGCCTCGCCCGCGAGGTCGGTGCGCAATTCCAATTCCGGGTGCTCGGGCGGCTCGTAGGGGGCGCTGATGCCGGTGAACTCCGGGATGCCCCCGGCCCGCGCACGGCGATACAGCCCCTTGGGATCCCGCTGTTCGCAGACCGCGAGCGGAGCGTGCACGTAGACCTCGGCGCACCGCACCTGCCGGCGCGCGAGAATCTCCCGGGCGAGCCGGCGGTCAACGCGCAGCGGCGAGATCAGCGCCACGACCGCCACGACCCCGGCAGCGGCGAACATCCCGGCCACCTCGGCCGCCCGCCGCACGTTCTCCGCGCGGTCCGCGGGACCGAAGCCGAGATCACGACTCAGGCCGCGCCGCAGCTCGTCACCATCAATGATCGCCGCCAGCGAACCGGAGCCGCGGAGGTCCGCCTCCAGCCGGGCCGCGAGCGTGGACTTGCCCGCGCCGGAGAGCCCGGTGAGCCAGATCACCCCGCCAGAGTAACGCGCGTTCGCGGTCAGATGCATCGACCCCGAAGCCAGCGTTCCGAGGAGCCGCGGGCAAGCGGGAAGCGAGCCCGGAGCGTCTCCGCCGACGCCGTTTCATCCCGGGTCGCCCATCGCGGTCGTCGGCACGCCCGCGTAGTGGCCGCCGGGGCGGAGCCGCTCCTCCTTCATCACGACGCTGTTGGCGGTGACGCGCGCCCCGGCGCCGATCTCGGACCCGTACAGGAGCATCGCGTTGCGCCCGATGGTCGCGCCGGCGGCGATGCGCACGTGGTCCATCTTCAGCACGCGGTCCTCGAAGGTGTGGGCCTGGAACAGGCCGTCGACCGCCGCGCCGTCCCCGATCTCCAGCAGGTCGGGATCCGGCAGGTCGTCGCCGAACCCGCCGCCGAGGAGCGCCCCGCGGCCGACCCGGGCCCCGGCGGCCCGCAGCAGGTGCGCGAGCCACGGCGTCCCGTCGAGCCAGCCGGCGAGTTCGGCGGCGAGGACGTTCCAGGCGACGCAGTGGAAATCCCATCGGCTCGCCCAGCCGGACCACAGCGGATGCGCCCCGGGCCGGACCCGGCCGAGCAGCAGCCACTTGAGCGCGACCGCGAGCGCGGCGGGCGCCACCAGCAGCAGGCCGGCGTTCACCAGCGGGAGCAGCAGCGCCACGGCGAGCAGCGGCGGTGCGACCGCGATCACGTGCGCCACCAGCGGGAGCCAGAGCGCGAGGAGCAGCAGCGCCACGCCGGGCAAAGCGAAGCGGAGGAGTTCCCAGCCGAGGCGCACCAGGCGGCGTCCAATGCCCGGGCGATGCGTCAGGCGGGCGTCGAACCGCGTCTCCGCCCGCCGTGGCAGCGCGAAGGGCGGATGGCCGAACCACGACGAGCCGGCGGGGAGCGAATCCGCCGCCACGGTGCCCACGCCGAGCAAAATGCCGTCCGGCAACCGCACGCCCGCGGGGATGACGGCCCCGTTGCCCACGAAGCTGTCCGCGCCGACGCGGGCGGGCGCCAGGGTGAGGGTGCCGCGGTGGAGCCGCGGGCCCCCGAGGTAGATCCCATCGGCGCAGAAGGTGCGGTTGCCGATCTCCGTCAGTTCGGGCACGCAGTCGATCAGCGCGCTGACCTCGCAGCCCGCGCCCGCCCGCAGGCCGGCCAGCCGCAGCCAGTGGGTCCAGAGCAGCGTGCCGTAGAGCCAGCGGCTGGCGCTGTCGACCACCCCGACCTTCAGCGAGACGCGGATCGCCGCGACGCTCCAGCAGCGGTAAACCCCCGGACGTAACGTTCCGAGGCCGCGGCAAGCGAGCGCGCCGGCGAGTAGCCAGAGGGGCACCGCGAGCAGGGTCAGGCCGGCGGCCGCGGCCAGCAGTCCCGGGGAAACTTCCGGCGTCGCCAACCACTCCCCGAGGGCATCCGCATCGACGCCGGCGGCACCCGCGACCGCGAGGGCCGCGAGCTCGGCGGGGACCCACAGCGCCGCGGTGAGCGCGAGCCGGGCCAGCACGAGCAGGACCGCGTGCACCCAGGGATGGAGCGCGCCGTCGGCCGGCTCCGGCGCGGGCGGGGCTTCGCCGGCGGGGCGGGCGGGCACGCCATCCCAGCGCGCGCCGGGCGGCACCTCGGCATCAGGATCCACCGCGGAACGCGCCGTGACGAAGGCGCCCGCCCCGACCGTCGCGCCGCCGCCCACGTGGGCGTGCGTTTCCAGGGTGCTGCCGGCGCCAAGCGTCACGCGGGAGAGCACGATCCCGCCCGCCTCGTGCCGCACCAGCTCAAGCACCGCGTCGCGGCCCACCGTGACGCCGTCGCCGAGGTCCAGCAGTTCCCAGCCGCCGCGGGTGAAGTCGACCCCGTGGTGCAGCCGGACGCCCTCGCCGATCCGGGCGCCGAGGGCGCGCAGGGCGGCGTTCTGCAGTTCCGTGCCCTCGAGGAGGCGCCAGGGGATCGCGCGGGCCGCCCGTTGGAGCAGCCACAGCCGCGCGTGGGCGGCGCCGCCCAGGGGGATGCGGCCGGGCGCGAGCTCATCGCGGAACCGGCGCTGCAGCCAGCCGGTGAACGCGACCGCCGCGATCCCCTGCAGCGTGAGCGCCGCGAGGACGGCCGGCGGTCCGAGCAGCAGGAGCACCGCGGGGCTCCACACTTGCGGGGCGGCCGGCAGCACCCCGGCGAAGACCGCGTAGGTGATCGCGGCCCCGCCGAGCAGCGCGGAGGCGAGGCCGGCCGCCTGGACTCGCGCCAACGCGGAATGGTCGGATGGCCCGGTGGGCGAGGCGGGCGTGGGCGGGACGGCGGCGGGGGCGGCCGTCCGCGGGGCGCGGGCGGCGAGGGCCGCGAGCGTGCGCGCCTCGTAGACATCGCGCACGCTGACCCACGCGGTGGCCGGATCCTCGCGGAGGCGGGTGACGAGTTGCGCGGCCGTGAGCGAATCCCCGCCGAGGTCGCGGAAGAAGTCCGCCGCCGGGTCGACCGCGGCGTCCTGCCCGAGCACCTCGGCGCAGGCGGCCTGCAGGGCACGGTCGAGGGGCGTGCGGGGTTCGCCGGCGGGTGGGTGCGCGGACGCGGGAGCCGCGGCCGCGACCTGGGCGGCGAGGGCGGCGCGGTCGAGTTTCCCGCTGACCGCGGTGGGCAGCCGCTCCAGCAGCGCGAGCTGGGCCGGGACCATATAGTCGGGGAGCGAGGCGGCCAGGGCGGCCCGCAGCGCGGCGGGCAAGGGCGGGTGGCGGGGGTCGGCGGCGACGACCCCGGCGAAGAGCGTCTGCACCCCGTGGGGCGAGTGGACGGCGCAACCGGCGGCGCGGACCCCGGGCAGGGCGCCGAGGCGGGCCTCGATCTCGGCGAGTTCCACGCGGTAGCCGCGGAGTTTCACCTGCGCGTCGATGCGCCCGAGGAAGAAGTGGCGGCCGGTGGCGTCGCGGCGGACGAGGTCGCCCGTGCGGTAGATCCGGCCGAGGCGCGGGTGCACCGGGAAGCGTTCCGCGGTGAGCTCGGGGCGCCGCCAGTAGCCGCGGGCGAGGCCGGCGCCGCCGAGGCAGAGTTCCCCCGGGGAACCCTCGGGCACCTCCGTGCCGGCGGCGTCGAGGAGCCACGCGTGCGCCCCGCGGACCGGGCGCCCGATGCCGACCGGTTCCCCGGGCACGACGACCTCGCGCAGGCAGGTGACGGTGCATTCGGTGGGGCCGTAATCGTTGATCAGTGTGCGTCCGCGGGCCCAGCGGTCGGCGAGTTCGGGGGGCAGCGCCTCGCCCCCGACGAAGATCATCCGCAGCCCGGGCAGTTCGCGGGCGGGCTCGAGGCAGCCGGTGGCCCGGAGCAGCGTGGGCGGCGGGCAGAAGACCGTGATGCGCTCGCGGCGCAGCCAGTCGACCAGGTCGGGGCCGAGGCGCACCGTAGCGTCGTCCATCGGCACCAGCGTGGCGCCGGCGGCGAGGGCGAACCAGATCTCCTCGACGGAGGAGTCATAGGCGACGGAGGAGTTCTGCGCGACGCGGTCGGCGGGGCCGATGCCCCAGCGCGCGAGGTCATCGGCGACGAGGTTGGCGATCGCGCGGTGCTCGATCATCACGGCCTTGGGCCGGCCAGTGGTCCCGGAGGTGTAGATCAGGTAGGCGAGCCGTTCCGGCGCCACCGCGGGCAAGGGGTCAGGGCGAAACCTGCAACCCATCCCGCCCGCGGCGGGAGCCGGATCCAGCGTTGGTTGCAAGTTTCGCCCTGACCCCTTGGCGGCGGAGACGTCCGGGTTGGCGGCGGCGGCCACCGGCGGCGGCGGGGCGCCGGGCGCGACCTCCGGCGGGGCCGGGTCCGTGAATCCCGGCGCACCAGC
>Ga0172372_10005850_pt1 | contig 16969 bp, 17 predicted proteins | sample LakKiv5m_2_FD_114544 | JGI IMG/M metagenome (GOLD analysis project Ga0172372, IMG submission 114544) | Freshwater microbial communities from Kabuno Bay, South-Kivu, Congo - kab_092012_9.5m | ecosystem: Environmental > Aquatic > Freshwater > Lake | place: Democratic Republic of the Congo...
CCCTAGCTACCCCACCTTCGCAGATGGCTGGCGTGAATTGCTGATTGGTGAGCGGATCGTAGAGAGTAACAAGAAGCAGGCTTGGGTAAGTATTTAGGGTTTTCTACCAAAAATACCCCTCAAAAACCCAAACTATTCGAAGCGGTTAAAGGTTTACTTGCTAGTTAATTTTCGACCAGAGCCAATTCATAATTTTACTTAAATCACAAACTCATGAAATTACAAAAACTAATTCTCGCCTTTTCGTTAAGCGTATTCTTTGCCTTGGCAGCAACGGCACAAGACAAGCCTAGTCCAGCACAAACTGCAGAAGGTCAAGTGGCAGGAGCAAAAATCACCATCAACTACTCTTCCCCAGCAGTAAAGGGTCGCACCATTTGGGGTGATTTAGTTCCTTTTGGAAAAATTTGGAGAGCTGGAGCAAACGATGCCACCACCTTTACTACTTCCAAAGACATCACCATCGAGGGCCAAAAATTGCCAGCAGGAACCTACAGTTTCTTCATCATTCCTGGAGAAAGCCAATCTACTTTTGTGTTTAACAAGGTAGCCAAGCAGTGGGGTTCTTTCACTTACGACGAGAAGCAAGACATCCTTCGCGTGAATGTGGCTTCTCAGCAAAACTCCACACTAGAGGAAAGATTGGTCTATGAAGTAAAGGCTGATTCATTCGAGATTCGTTGGGAATATGGAAAAGCCGCTGCCAAAATTGGCGCTTAATTCCCCTAATTTTCCAAACAGAGCCCACGGGATGATTTCCTGTGGGCTTTTTTTTGAATCAATAAAACTCTAGAATCCAGTTTCTGGATTGTATTTTTGTTGTACATGCCTGATTTTAATCCCAGTTCCTACGATTTACCTGTTGCGGAAATTATCCCTTCAGTCAAACAAAGCCTTGCCAATACTTCTTCCTTGATCATTCAAGCCCCTCCAGGAGCTGGAAAAAGTACGCTTTTGCCTTTGGCATTGTTGAAAGAACCCTGGCTTGCAGGCAAAAAAATCCTGCTGCTGGAACCTCGTCGACTGGCTACCAAAAGCATTGCGCAGCGAATGTCCAACATGCTGGGCGAGGAATTGGGCCAAACCGTGGGCTACCGGATTCGATTTGATACCTGCGTCACTGCAGTTACGCGATTGGAAGTAATCACGGAAGGAATTCTTACCCGGATGCTCCATCAAGACAATGCCTTGGAGGATGTTGGGATGGTCATTTTTGATGAGTTTCACGAGCGAAACCTGTTTTCCGATGTGGGCCTTGCGCTTTGCCGAGAGGTGCAGCAGGTACTTCGAGAAGAGCTTCGAATCGTGCTGATGTCTGCCACGATCGATACGGAACAGCTTTCCAAACTATTGGATGCACCGGTCATCCAAAGTAAGGGAAGGCAATATCCTGTTGCAGTCAATTACCTGCAGGAAGTAGATGAATATGCCATTGGAGAGGATGCAGCACGGCAGCTCATTCCATTGACCAAGCAGCATGCAGGAGACTTTCTAGTATTCTTACCTGGTCAAGGTGAAATACGGAAAGCCGAAGAGGTTTTGAAAAAAGCCTTGCCTACGGATGTTGTAGTTCCTCTTTACGGGCAACTTTCCTTTTCGGAGCAACAGCGGGCCATTCTTCCACATCCCAGCGGAAAGCGAAAGATTGTGCTTGCCACAGATATCGCAGAAACATCCTTAACTATTGAAGGAGTCACCGTCGTCGTGGATACCGGCTTTGTGAAGTCCAACCGATTTGATCCTCGCTCAGGTCTTTCCAAATTGGAGCTCCACCGCATCAGCAAGGATTCTGCAGATCAGCGAAGCGGTAGAGCAGGAAGGTTGGCTGCAGGCCATTCTTATCGCTTATGGACCAAAGGTACCCAAGCACAATTGCCTGATTTTCGTACGCCCGAACTCTTAGAAGCCGATTTAACGAGCCTTGTTCTAGACATGCATGTCTGGGGCAAAAAGGAAATCCGCAGCATGACCTGGCTCAATCCTCCCCCAGTGAATTCCTTGGTGTCGGCAGAAAAAGTGCTGGAAGCCATTGAGGCCCTTGACCAAGGCCAACTAACCCCGCATGGGAAGGAACTGCATCAGGTACCCGCACATCCGAGAATTGCACACATGCTCGTCTATGCCAAAAAGGCAAACCTCCTTCCGCTAGCCACCGATATTGCCGCCATTCTAGAGGAAAAAGACCCGCTTGCATCCCAAGATGGCGTAGACCTCAACCTTCGAGTTGAAGGATTGAGACGCTTCCGTGGTCAGGTGAATGGGGCATTTACCTACAAAAAGATTGAAAAAGTAGCAGCTCAATACCGTAAACTACTTTCCGTAACTCCTGAAAATAGCCCCGTAGATCCTTGGGCAACGGGTCTTTTGCTCGCTTATGCCTATCCAGAGCGGATAGCAGCAGCTCGACCTGGGAACAATGCACAATTTCAACTTGCGAATGGGAAAATAGCCCAAATCGGGCATAAAGATGATCTCGCCTATGAATCCTGGTTGGCCGTAGCGCACTTGGATGCTCGTGATGGAATGGGCAAGATCTGGATGGCGGCACCTTTGAATCCCAAGGATTTGGCACCCATGCTCAAAACCAAAGAGGTGCTGGAATGGGACCGAAAGAAAGGGGGGCTTCAAGCGCATGCTGAAATACGAATCGGAGCAATTGTCTTGGGAAATAGACCGCTACCCAAAGTGAATCCTGAACTGGCTGTTCAACTACTTCTTGAAACCATTCAAGAGGAAGGGGAATTTTTGCTGGATTGGAACGAGTCAGCAAGGGAATTAATAGCACGAGTGCAATCGGTAGCCACTTGGCATCCGAATCAGGGTTGGCCAAATTGGTCTATCGATGCCCTGTGTTCAAGTGCATCGGATTGGCTGGAACCCTATCTAATGGGCATTACGAAAAATGAGGAATTAAAGAAATTGAATCTTAGTCAATTTTTGATACACTCCCTTTCTTTTGAGCAGCAGCAGAACTTGGAAAGGATTGCTCCCAGATCTTTGACGGTTCCTTCTGGAAGTGAAGTATCCATCCATTACCAAGAAGATGGCAGCTCCCCTCGCCTTTCGGTTCGCTTGCAGGAACTGTTTGGGGTGCTTGAAACCCCTAAAGTGAATGAAGGACGTATCCCAATTTTGATTGAACTGCTCTCTCCAGGATACAAACCGGTACAACTAACCCGAGATTTAAAAAGCTTTTGGACTTCAGGCTACTTTGAGGTCAAGAAAGAACTTAAACAACGTTATCCCAAGCACTCCTGGCCAGATGATCCCATTCAGGCACAGGCTGTCAGAGGAGTCAAAAAAAGAGAATAAAGTTCGATTACTCTTCAAAAAGGTTTTTCAACTCTTTTAGCATGGGCTCTACTTCCAACTTCTTCAAGGCTAGACTTTCCTCGTCTTCAGGATTGTGCAGGTAATGATTCCAATGCTTCTCGGCTTTGCGGATAGTTCTTGGAGTAATATCGAATTCCAAGCTGTCCAAATATCCTTTTGCCAGTGTAGAAGCTTTAAAGTTGCCGAAAAGATACACTCGGAAAATTTCCACAAAGCTTTCCGCTAGGTTGAATTCCTCCAGTATTTGAACGAAAGCGCCTTGAATGGCTTTGTTCTTTTTATCCGATATGGCTTCAAATATGGCATCCAAAGACTTTTCATTCCAGGAAGTTTTGGCTAAGGCACGACAAGCCAAATAGGCTATTTCCCATTGATCCCCTTTTACCAAAGTAATCAAGTGGTCTTTCGTCTCTTCATCAGCCATGCCTCCAAGTTTGTCCGCAAAGTGATAGGCTTCCTCTTCCTTGGGATCGCACATCCGATTCAGCACTTTTTGTATGTCTTCCTGCATATTGTTTTCTTTCTTTGTGCAAAGATAGCTATGGAACTGGCTTTACGATGAAAATACCCCAAACTCAAGTTGTATCCTACGAACAAGTCCTTCTCCTCGTAAATCAAACCGACGAAAAGGGATGGGAAATTAGGTATTTGCCTGAAAAACACCAGTTGCTACTTGAAAACGAGGTCAGCTGGCTGGCAAAGCTTTTTCTTCCCTGGACGATCACTTGGCTGCCTGAAGGGAAATTTCAAGTCCATGAGGATGTACATTACTGTTTGACTTTAGTGAGGGCGGGACAAGCGTCCCTAGGCTATTTTCATCAAGGCAAGCTACTAGACCATAAAGTATTTCGAGGCTACTTGGTTCGACAGAAACAAGGAAAATCTCAGTTTAAGTACTTGAAAACCAAAGGAAAATCTAGAGCTGGTTCACGCATCAGATTAGAAGAGACGCTTGTATTTTTTAAAGAGATCAACGAGCGGCTACAAATCTATGCCAAGCAGTATCCCCTCAATTTTTGGGGACTAGGATGTGCCAAAACCATGTGGCCCTTGTTATTTGATGGAGAAGTGAAACCACCATTCACTTCCAAATCGGCCGAATTGATCGAACTCCCTTATCCCTTTACCAAAGGCTCCTACGAGGAATTGCAAGAATTGGAATTGAGGTTGCAGCAATTTCATTTGCTACTTTCTCCATTGGCTGAGCCCTTGATTCAATTAAATCAAGCATCCAATCCAACAGCAGACGATTCCTGGTAGACACAAAAAAACCTTTGGCTTCCGAGGAAAACAAAGGCAAAAAGGAAAGTGGGCGTTGGTTTAGCTTTCTTTAGTTCCTTTTTCTGGAAAAGAGTAGGACAACATGTTGATTGTTTCATGTGCCATCTTGATGTTGAACTCGTAGGCTAGGCTCTTGTAATTCACCAAATCCACTATCGTTCCAATAAAGCACAAGCCAATGGTGAGTAGGTATAAGATTCCAAGACCAATTTGTCCAAGGATGAAACGATGTAGACCCGCAAAGCCAAAGAAGCCAAGCAAGGTCAATATCAAAATCATCTGCGGATCTTTGCGTCTTGCTCGGTACACTTGAGCAAATAATGAAGCTTCTTCCTCATCCATGCTCTTCATTAAACCCTGGATGTAACCCAATTCCATTCCTTCCAATTCAGGAAGATGTCTCAATACATTAGCCATATTGTGCGCGTTGTTTTAGTTGTTTGATTAATACCCAAATACGATGAAAGATGACCCCATACGCCAAGCTTGCCAAGGGATGCATTTCCCAAGAAGCTAGAAACTCTCCCTTAACAAGTAGGTTCATGGCCCTCCCCAATCCACATCCAGGGCACCAGTGCAAGCCTAAATTGTCCAAAGGACAAAGGCTGAGGGAGTCTGAATAGGGATTGATGGTAAAAATGGCAAGTACACTCACTATCCAGACAATTAATTCTACTGGGATAGTTTGTAGCCGATGCCTAAGTTCATTCATGTGTATTCGATTTACTAAAATGATGCCAAACTCCCAAAAAAGCTTTGGAAGGGGTTTTTAGGAAATAAACATGGACTGCATGTAAGATAACTGAACAGCTAGCTGTCCGTTTACGAACGATTTAGTTCGGGTAGATTTAATTGAAGGACTCCTCCAAATTGTTGAATTTGTTGCCGCTCTAAATTCTTTCGCAGCAATTCGTGGTTTTTTACTACTCCAAAAGTTTTGAAACCGGAAAATTTCAAAAATAGTCCCAAAATATCTCCAGGAACTTGGGTTTGACCTGAAATGCCCACTGCTTTAGCCGCCTCTTTTCCAAGAAAGTGGGCAAGCAAAGGTTCCAATTGGCTTGTTAAAAATGAGTCGAGAATATTTTTCTGATAGAATTCAAGCAAGGCTCTCGTTAGTTTTTTTCCAGCTTCAGAAGCCTTGAGGTGCCTTTTTCGGATCAATCGATCTAGTTCAAACGCCTCTTTGGGACTGTTGGGCCAAAGGTCAGTTTCTACCCCCATCAGCTCCCCAATCCACTTCCAATACTCCAGCACTGCTTGATGCTCTTTCGGACTTGGGGTCATGCCCAACTTCGTCATTCCCCGCAGCACAATGTGGCTAAATGCCAAATTGGTGCCCAATAGATCTTCCTGATTGATGGGTTGCCCGAATGTTGGATCCCAATCCCTGGCATAGGTTCGAATAAAATACCGGCTGTAGGCATGAATCAACCTCACTTTTGCGCAGCTGAGGTAGGCAGCATCTTGGTTCTTAAATGCTCCTGGCTTGAAGATGTCCAATACAAAGCGGGTGGTCTCCCCTAGCCTTTCGCCAATTTGATCCAGTATTCGCTGGGAACGGACCAATACTTGGGCTCCATCAGCAAATGCATAGCAATAAGGCAAGGAATAAAATCCAAGCATGGCCAGGTATAAATCCCCATTGCGTTCAAAATAGGACTGAGCAAGTTGGTGATCTCCTTCAGAAAATTCTTTTTCTTTGTAATGGTAGAATTCAAAATAGAGCCGCAGCTCCTCTGGAAAATATTCCGGAAGCTTGGCTGGAATGACAAGCCAAGAATTAATCTCTGAAGCAAGATTGGGAGAAGAGATCAATGCTTCAACAGCTTTATCTGCCAAAGTATCCTGTTTGAGACGTAATTCATCGAAAACAGAACTGTTGTATTGACTAAGTAGATTCACCTAGCCTTAACCAAAAAGTTGTCCTTTAGTTACCAAGAGATGCGAATCCAGTGTAAGATTTATTTCATCCTTTTAATTTGCCTGCTCATTCAGCACACAGAAGGGGTTGCCCAGGCATCCACTGACCTGTGGGTGATGGACACGGAAGGCAAGAGAGGAAATCTCAAGCTCCTGACATCCACTGCCAAGCCGCTGACCAATAGACCTGAATACGACAATCAACCCAGTTTCATCAACGATTCCGAGTTGATTTTTTCAGCAGCAGATGACAAAGGCAACAACGATCTGATTCTTTACAGTTTCCGAACCAGTCGATTTACCAACCTGACCCAAACGCCAGACCGTAGTGAATTTTCACCGAGCATGACAGAATGTGGCTCCTATTTTTCGGCCATCGTAGTCGAGCCAGATGGCACCCAGAGGCTTTGGTTGTACCCCATTGCTGGAGAAGCTCCCGAGCTGTTGTATGAAGATATTTTCCCAGTGGGCTACTACGATTGGTACGATGGAAAAGCGGCACTTTTTGTGCTTGGTGAGCCCAATTCCTTAGTCTATGTTCGTGGCAAAGGAATGGTGGACACTTTAGATACTGATATCGGGAGAACGGTTAAAAAGCGACCCAATACTTCTGAAATTTCCTATTTGGATCGAAAAAAATCCATCGAAACAGATGAGGGGAAAGCGTTTGGCATCGCATCTGTCAATCTAAAGACAGGGGACCGAAAGGACTATGGTTTTGCCGTTCCAGGCTCTCAAGATTTTATATGGATAGACAAAAACCACCTCCTGATGGCTAAGGGAAATGAAGTATTTACCAAACATATTCAAGAAAAAAATTGGCAATCCTTGGGAAAAATTGAATCTTCAAGCCATCAAGGAATTACTCGGATGACCTACAACCCAGATCTCAACAAGCTAATTCTTGTGCTCAACAGAATTCAAATTCAAAAAAATGAACCCTAAAATCTATCTATTTGGTCTAGCTGCAGGCCTTTCCTTGGTTAGTCATTCGCTCTTTGCACAGCTTGAAGACAAGCGTGGTATTGTAGCCAAGGGAGCCCAACTTGAGTTGGTGAAGGATGGTTTTGCCTTTACCGAAGGACCAGCTGTCAATCGTTTTGGAGACATCTATTTCACCGATCAGCCCAACGATAAGATCTACGTATGGAATGCAAATAGCAATCAAGTAAGCCTAGCCAAGGAAGGCACCGGCCGTTCCAATGGCTTGTACTTTCAATTGGACAGCAAACTGATTGCCGCTGCAGACTTAAAAAATGAATTGGTAGAGATGGACTTACAAACTGGAAAAGAAACGGTTTTGGTTCCCTCCTTCAAAGGTAAAAAATTAAATGGCCCCAACGATGTCTGGGTTCGACCAAGTGGTGGTTTGTACTTTACCGATCCCCTGTATCCTCGCCCCTATTGGGAGGGAGTTCGAAGCAAGGAAATGCAGCAAGATGGGCAGCATGTGTATTTCCTATCAGAGGACCGAACCGAACTTTTCCGAGTAACTCAGGATTTAAAACAACCTAACGGGATTATCGGTACGCCAGATGGAAAGCACCTGTTTGTAGCGGATATTGGAGCCTCCAAAACCTGGAAATATGACATTCAAGATGATGGATACCTGACCAATAAAACCTTGTTTTGCGAGATGGGATCCGATGGGATGACGATTGATAATAAAGGAAACGTGTACTTAACGGGAAAAGGAGTAACTGTTTTCGATCGAAATGGAGAGAAAATAGCCCATATCCCAGTTCCTAAAGGCTGGACTGCTAATGTCACCTTTGGTACCCTTGAACGCAACGTGTTGTTTATCACCGCATCAGATGCTGTTTACACGCTAAAAATGAAAAGTAGAGGGGTTTGGTAATGCTTAGTCGACGGTCCACGGTTAACTGTGGTCTGTCAACGATTATCCGCATGTTTTAATTAGGGGAGCTGTGCTACTGGCATGATTGCGGATAATTATATAGCGGATTATCTTAAATAAAAAAGACGGGAATAGATCCCGTCTTTTTTTTGAATTGTTTGAGTATTCAGACCTTACTTGTTTTCTTGCAGGGCCTGCTGCATAGTTCGGTCAAATACCTCGTCTGGTTGGGCTCCAGAAATGCCGTATTTCCGGTCAAATACAAAGAAAGGCACGCCTTGAACGCCAATCAAGCGAGACTCGTAGGTGTCTTGCTCAAGCGCACCTGTATACTTTTCAGAGAGTAGTGAAGCCTCAGCGGAATGCTTGTTTAGACCCACTTCTTCTGCCAAATGAAGCAAGGTAGTGATATCGTCGACGTTTTTCCCTTCGCAAAAATAGGCCTTCAGCAGGCGCTCCTTGAGTTGATCTTGGTGTCCTGTTTCCTTAGCCAAATGAAGTAAGCAATGAGCCTTTTTGGTATTCGCCACGACAGTTTGTGTAAAATCAAAGTTCAAGCCCTCCTCTTTCGCCATGGATACCACCTGGGAAGTTACCTGCAGGGTTTGCTCCGTAGACCATCCTTTGGATTGGGAGAGGTAGTCCAATGTAGATAGGCTTGGATCACTGACCAGGTCGGGGTTCAGCTGAAAGCTTTTCCACTCCAGCTCCACCTGATTGGGATCGTCTAGTTTTTGGATGGCTTTTTCCAGTTTCCGCTTGCCGATGTAGCAAAATGGGCAAGCGATATCGGACCAAATTTCAATTTTCATCTGATTTTTTGTTTCTTCATGTGTTAAACAGCATCAGTCACAAAGAGTTCCCAAAATTCGTGAAAACAAAAGAATGCCCCTCCTGCGCCATGGAAGTCGATAATTCGCTTTCCATTTGTCCGATCTGTCAGTTTGAATTTCCAAAACGAGCACCTTGGATTACAGGAATGGCTATCTTTTTACTTATAGTTTGGTTACTTTCCTACCTCCTTTAATACCAACCTCATGAAAAAACGTTCTTTTTTAAAATGTTTTGCTGCCCTAGGCCTTGGAGGATCCTTACTTCCTTCTGAACTAAAAGCCTTTGATTTCGATGCTTTAGATTGGTCGCGTGATGATATTTGGGATCAGCTACGGGCGGGTTATAGACTCAAACCCGATTACCTGAACTTTGAGAATGGCTACTATTGCTTTCTCCCAGAGGAACTGCTCGAAAAATACATTGCACATGTTCGTGAGATCAACTATCAAGCCTCCCATTACATGCGTGGAGTTCAGTTTGAAAATAAAGCTAAATCTGCTGCAGCATTAGCCACTTTGGTAGGTGCTTCGCCTGAAGAGGTAGTATTGACTCGAAACACGACCGAGTCCCTGGACTTGATTATTTCTGGCTACCCTTGGAAGGCTGGTGATGAGGCGGTCTTTGCCAACCAGGACTATGGTACCATGCAAACCATGTTTGAACTGGCATCCAAACGCTGGGGAATCAAGACTGTGAAAGTGGACATTCCCATGCATCCCAAATCGGATGAAGAAGTAGTGGAGGTTTATCGAAAAGCAATCACGCCCAAAACCAAGCTGTTGATGGTGCCGCATATCGTCAATATCACAGGGCATATCCTTCCCGTTCGGAAAATTGCCGACATGGCGCATGCCCAAGGAGTAGAAATCATGTTGGATGGCGCGCATGCAGTCGGACATTTTACCTTTAGCATGAAAGACTTGGATTGCGATTATTATGGATCCAGTTTGCACAAGTGGCTAAGTGTTCCCTTAGGCGCAGGCTTGCTTTTTGTGAAAAAAGATAAGATTTCTAAAATCCAACCCCTTCTGGCGCCAGGAAACTTGAACTTGACCAGCATTGCCTACCTCAACCACATCGGCACTCACCCTGCGGCTACGGATTTGACTGTACTGGATTCCATTGCTTTCCAGGAAAAAATCGGTTCCAAGCGGAAAGAAGATCGACTTCGGTTTATCCAAAAATACTGGTCTGATCAAGTGCGAAATGTCCCAGGCATTCGTGTAAATACACCAGAGGATCCTGCTCGATGCTGTGGTATTGGAAATGTCTGGGTAGAAAAGTACAGTCCCACAGATATGGGGAAAATACTGATGGACAAATACAAGATATTTACCGCTCCGATCGATGGCGCCGGAGTACAGGGTGTGCGTGTCAGTCCAAACATTTACACCAGTACAGCAGACTGCGATGTGCTGGTAGCAGCCTTGAAAGAAATGGCGCAATAAATTCGAAAAAAATTGAAAAAGGGGGCTAATCACGAGTGGATAAGCCCCTTTTTTTATGAATTGCAAAAAAAATAGGGTTTTGCATAAATTATTAATATAAACACTTGCAATTCATTGCAGGAGATACAACATTTGCAGCCTCAAATTATGGATAATCAAACGCACACTGCCTATTTGTTCCTGTTGTCTTCGACAAAGGCAGGAGGCTCGTTGGTGTCCACTACTTTTTTTGCTGCACGCTTGAGGCAGTCCCTTAGGGTTTAACCCTATGTACATCTTGCATTCCTATGTGGAAAGCACAACTAGCACACCCCTATCCTATTTAAATCATTTTACATGCCCCGTCCCCAACAGGAATGCAATTAAAAACCTAAGCAATGGAAGAATTAACATTCCGTATTCAAGTAGCCAACAGCTCACATAAAGTTTATGCCAACCAAATCGCAGCAGAGATGGAAGACTCTGCAAAGGCGAGAGGAACAGGCATTGCCAAACGAAGTCCCTCCTATTTGGAAGCAAAAATGGACGAGGGAAAAGCAGTAATTGCTTTGACCAATGAAGGAAAATGGGCGGGGTTCTGCTACATTGAAGCTTGGGGACATGGAAAATTTGTAGCGAATTCTGGTTTGATTGTAGCGCCCGACTACCGTCAGTATGGGTTGGCGCGAAAGATTAAGCAGGAAGTATTCAAACTTAGTCAAGTAAAGTTTCCAGAATCCAAGATATTTGGATTGACGACAGGCGCAGCAGTTATGAAAATCAATTCTGAGTTGGGCTATATTCCTGTTTCCTACTCCGCACTGACTGATGACGAGGAATTTTGGAAAGGCTGCCAAAGCTGTGTCAATTTTGAAATTCTGATGTCAAAAAACAGACAAAACTGTCTCTGTACGGCCATGCTTTACGATCCAAATTCAAAGAAGAAATAACTAAACAGGATGCGAATCAACTGAATAGTTTAACTTCTATTCTTTTGCACGCCTTCAACTGATGACCTCATGAAAAAAGTAGTATTAGCTTACAGTGGTGGATTAGACACTACCTTTTGTGCACTTCACCTCTCCAAAGATTTGGGACATGAAATTCATGCTGTTTTAGTGAATACAGGTGGGTTTTCTGCCAAAGAACTCCAAGACATTGAACAGCGTGCGCACGCTTTAGGAGTCGCTTCCTTTCGGATTTTGGATGTGGTTCAAGACTATTACCAGTCGGTGATCCGCTTCCTTGTCTATGGAAATGTGCTCAAAAATGACACCTATCCCCTCTCAGTTTCCGCAGAGCGCATCGTGCAAGCCAAATCCATCGCGGAATATGCGAAGTCCATTGGAGCGCAGGCCGTAGCCCATGGCTCTACTGGCGCAGGAAATGATCAGGTTCGATTTGACATGATTTTTCAAATCCTTGCTCCTGAAGTGGAAATCATCACTCCTATTCGTGATCTTAAACTCAGCAGACAGGAGGAAATTGACTACCTCAAAAAGCATAGGGTATCCATGAACTTTGAAAAAGCAGCCTATTCGGTGAACAAAGGAATTTGGGGCACCTCTGTAGGTGGAAAAGAGACCTTGACTTCATCAGAATTCCTACCTGAAGAAGCCTGGCCTACTCCAATGACAGAACATGAGCCGAAAGAAGTAAAATTGACTTTCGTTCAAGGTCAGATCACAGGGGTGGATGGAGTATCCTATTCTAATTCAGTCGATGCCATCTTGAAACTGCAATCCCTAGCTGCGCCATTCGGCATTGGACGTGACATCCATGTAGGCGACACCATCATTGGAATTAAAGGTCGTGTAGGCTTTGAAGCAGCTGCTCCTGTAATTTTAATCAAAGCACATCAATTGCTCGAAAAACATACCTTGACCAAGTGGCAGGCCTATTGGAAAAAGCAGGTAGCCGAGTTTTACGGCAACCATCTCCACGAAGGCCATTTCTTGGATCCTGTGATGCGAAATTTTGAGACTTTTCTTGAAAGTACGCAAGAGCAGGTTTCGGGAGAAGTTCGTGTACTGCTGCAGCCTTACCGATTTACCTTACTTGGAATTACATCCGATCATGACCTGATGTCTGCCAAATTCGGTTCCTACGGAGAAATGAACAAAGGCTACACAGGAGAAGATGTCAAAGGATTTACGCGTATTTTGGGGAACCAAACCGCCATCTTCCACAAGGTCAAGAATTCAAATGAATAAGGTAAAAACAGCCATCATTGGGGCAGCAGGCTACACGGGTGCTGAGTTGATTCGACTCCTAGTCCACCATCCTGCTTGTGAACTTGTTTGCCTGCATTCCAATAGTCAAAAAGGCATTCGCGTAGATCAAGTACATGGGGATTTGTTAGGGGATTGCGACCTCCTATTTACGGATCAGGTACCCAATGCAGAGCTAGATGCAGTTTTTTTGTGCTTGCCGCATGGAGAAGCTTCCACATTTCTGAAGCAACATTCATTTACGGATACTTCCGTTATCATTGACTTGTCTACTGATTTTAGAGATGAGTCAGCTGGATTTGTGTATGGGCTACCTGAGGTAAACACCAAAAAAATTAGCAAGGCAACCCGTATTGCCAACCCCGGGTGCTTTGCGACAGGGATTCAATTGGCACTTGCTCCTGCAATACAAAAGGGCTGGATCAAGGGAGCTGTACATGTAACTGGCATTACGGGTTCAACAGGAGCTGGAAAAAGTTTAACCGAAACCTCTCATTTTAGCTACAGAACCTCGAATGTATCGGTATACAAGCTTTTTACGCACCAGCACCTCACAGAAATCAAACAGACATTCCAGCAATTAAATCCGGAAGTAAATCCAGAGGTGTTTTTTGTTCCCTACCGTGGTAATTTCACAAGGGGGATCTGGATTACTGCCTATTTTCCTTTTAGCGGAACACTGGAAGAAGCGGTGGAAGCCTATAGTCAGTTTTATGCGGGATCGGCATTTACACACATTTCTAGTGAGGAACTCGATCTAAAACAGGTAGTCAATACCAATAAGTGCCTGCTTCACCTTCAAGTAGAAAAGGGGCAGCTAGTGGTGTATTCAGCTTTGGACAACCTATTGAAAGGCGCATCTGGACAGGCCGTTCAAAACTTCAACCTTGCCTTTGGTTTGGATGAGAAAATGGGTTTGAACCTGAAATCAATCGCATTCTAAATTAATCGTCCTCCAAAAATCAACCTATTTAGACTCTAAAAGATGAATTTATTCGACGTCTATCCCCTAATCCCAGTAACCCTAGTGAAAGCCGATGGTTGTCGCTTATGGGACGAGAAGGGTCAGGAATATTTGGATTTGTATGGAGGGCATGCTGTCATCTCCATTGGGCATAGCCACCCGCACTATGTCAAGCGAATCAGCGAGCAAGTCAACCAATTGGGGTTTTATTCCAACTCCATTCAGATTCCCTTGCAACAGGCATTGGCAGATAAATTGGCTAAACTATCCTGCTTGCATAGCTACCAGCTATTTTTGGTGAATTCAGGCGCCGAGGCAAATGAAAATGCCTTGAAAATGGCTTCTTTTGTGACCAAAAAATCAGGTTTTATCGCATTTTCAGGCTCCTTTCATGGCCGTACCTCTGCTGCAGTAGCACTGACAGACAACCCCAAACTAGTGGCTCCCTGCAATGCGCGAGAAGATTTTCATATTCTTCCTTTCGGAGATTTGGAATCAGTAGAAAAGGTACTTTCTACCAAAGCAATTGCCGGAATCATCGTAGAAGGAATTCAAGGTGTAGGAGGTATTCAAGTGCCTAGTCCTGAGTTTTTACTTGGGCTTTCACGACTTGCAAAAAAATACGAGGCCAAACTTATCCTTGATGAGGTACAATCTGGCTATGGCCGAACAGGACGATTTTTTGCACACCAGTGGGTAGATGGGCTTTATCCTGATCTTATTACCATCGCCAAAGGAATGGGAAATGGATTTCCAATCGGTGGGCTTTTGCTTTCAGAAGAGTTTAAAGCAAGCTACGGGTTGCTCGGAACCACCTTTGGAGGCAATCACCTGGCATGTGCCGCTGGCCTAGCCGTATTAGAGGTATTGGAAGCAGAAAGATTGCAGCAAAAAGCATTGGAATTGGGAGATCGACTGATGGCCGAACTCCGAACCATTCCTGGAGTGGTGGCAGTACGAGGCAAAGGCTTGATGATCGGATTAGATCTGAATCAAGATGCAGGTCCTATCCGTTCCCTTTTGGTATCCAAATACAAGATATTTACCGGTTCGGCGGCAGGGAAAGAAACGATACGTCTACTCCCTCCTTTGACCATAGAATGGAATCAACTAAATTCGTTTGTAGTCGCTTTAAAGGAACTATTGCCTAGCGAAACCCATTAACTTCACCTACCTATGAATCAGTTTACCCAATTTGAATCCAAAGAACTCGGTCAAGAATTACTGGATCTTGCTGCTGCTTACAAAGCAAATCCAAGCCTTCATGCCCGCAAAGGTGAAGGAAAAAGAATGGGTTGTATTTTTTTGAATCCTTCACTTCGTACGCGAGTCTCTACACAAATCGCTGCTCAACAGCTGGGAATGGAAGCCATCGTACTCAATATGGACAAAGAAGGTTGGGCACTTGAAATGCAGGAAGGCGCAATCATGAACAAGGGTACTGTCGAGCACATCAAAGACGCTGCTGGGGTCTTGGGCTCCTATTTTGATATTTTAGCCCTTCGTGCCTTTCCTTCCTTGAATCAAAAGGAAGAGGATGTCACAGACTTTGTCTTGCATCAATTTATCAAATACAGTGGTATCCCTGTAGTCAGTTTGGAATCCGCCATCCGTCACCCACTTCAAAGTTTGGCCGACCAGCTCACCATTCAGGAATTATCCAAAGGTAAAAAAAGACCTAAAGTAGTGCTCACCTGGGCACCGCATATCAAGGCTATTCCCCATGCGGTAGCCAACAGTTTTTCAGAATGGACCATAGGAATGGGACATGATTTGACCATCTGCCATCCAGAAGGATATGAATTGGATTCAGAATTTACGCAAGGCGCTAGAATAACCAATAATCAAAGTGACGCATTACAAAGTGCTGATTTTGTGTATGTTAAAAATTGGTCAGCATTCAATGATTATGGAAAAATTCGGTGTACGGATGAACGGTGGATGCTTACAGAGGCTCACCTGAAACATGCTCCAAAAGCCAAAGTCATGCATTGCCTTCCCGTACGAAGAAATGTAGAGCTATCTGATGAAATCCTGGATGGCCCACGATCCTTGGTACAGCAGCAGGCCTTCAACCGAATCTTTGCTGCACAGGCAGTCCTAAGCAAACTTTTGGAGTAATTTTATTAATTTGAGGGGCCTATGAAAATCTCTATCATCAAAATCGGAGGGAATGTCATTGACTATCCAGAAAAACTGGATGAGTTTCTGAGCATTTTTGCCAAGGTGCCAGGCTTTAAAATCCTCGTACATGGTGGTGGCGTCATGGCTACCCGATTTGGTGAAAGCATGGGAATCATGCCAGAAATGGTGGATGGTCGCCGAATTACGGACAAGGACACCCTTGATATCGTAACCATGGTCTACGCTGGCTTAATCAGTAAAAGTGTGGTGGCTAAATTGCAGGCATTAAAGGTAAATGCATTGGGCATGAGTGGCGTAGACGGTAATTTAATTCGATCTACAAAGCGACCTGTCAATGAGATCGATTTTGGTTTTGTAGGTGACATCAAAGAAGTGAATACTGCACTTCTACAGCAACTCTTACAAGCTGGACTCATTCCGGTAGTGAATGCGATTACCCATGATAAAAAAGGGCAACTGCTCAATACAAATGCAGATTCTATCGCTTCTGCCATTGCCACAAGCCTTGCCAAAGAGTATCCGATAGATTTGTACTTCTGTTTCAATAAATCTGGGGTATTGGTAGATGAAAAAAATGATCAATCCATCATCCCACTGATCAACGAAGACATTTACAAAGAGCTGCGTAAGGAGAATGTGATTCATTCGGGAATGATCCCAAAACTAGACAATGCCTTTGAAGCCCTAAAACAAGGTGTTCAACGCGTCTGGATAGGCAAAGCTGAAAATTTACTAATGGCGGTTAAAGGGAAAAAAGCGGGCACCATTATCGAAAGACAACGTTACGAATTGTATTGATGGAGGAACTGAAAGCTGAAGCGATCGCTTTACTTAAGCAGCTGATTGCTATCCCCTCATTTTCGAAGGAAGAAGGGAGAACAGCAGATGTAATCGCCAATTTTTTAGTCAAAAAAGGAATTATCCCCCACCGTCAAGGTAATAATGTTTGGGCATTTTCAACCCCTTACGATGA
>Ga0172372_10005851_pt1 | contig 16969 bp, 17 predicted proteins | sample LakKiv5m_2_FD_114544 | JGI IMG/M metagenome (GOLD analysis project Ga0172372, IMG submission 114544) | Freshwater microbial communities from Kabuno Bay, South-Kivu, Congo - kab_092012_9.5m | ecosystem: Environmental > Aquatic > Freshwater > Lake | place: Democratic Republic of the Congo...
GTCCGTATCTCAGTACCAGTGTGGGGGATCATCCTCTCAGACCCCCTAGCCATCGTCGCCTTGGTGGGCTATTACCCCGCCAACTAGCTAATGGCACGCATGCCCATCTCCAACCGCAATGCTTTAATGGCTGAACCATGCGGTTCTACCGTCTTATGCGGTATTAATCCCGGTTTCCCAGGGCTATTCCCCAGTTGGAGGTAGGTTGCATACGCGTTACGCACCCGTTCGCCACTCTCGCAGAACCATTGCTGGTCCTACTGCCGTTCGACTTGCATGTATTAGGCCTGCCGCTAGCGTTCATCCTGAGCCAGGATCAAACTCTCCGTAGTATGTAAAAAAAAATTAATTATTTGTCTTTGTGTGAATCTTGGGGGAAGCACGTCATCCTCTCGGACGGACGCATTCCTTACTTTGGTATTCAGTATGTCAAAGAACGATGCCCAAACTGCTTCTGGGCAAAGCGGACGCAAAGGTAAAACCAGAAAATCCCGTTTGCGACCTCGATAAGGGGATTTTTTTTTGACAAAAAGCGAAGGGCTGCTAATCAAGGACTTGCCTTTCCGCCTCGTTTTTTATCGGGACGACAAAGGTAGTTCATGATGGCTTAACGCGATTGCATTCGCCTTTTTTGTGGAAAACTAAAAGGTACCGGTAGCCAACATCACCAAGGTGCAGGCCTGCAGGCATTCCTTGCCCACGGCATGTAGGGCCTCTTCCAAGGGCGGGTTTTCCGTTCCCGGATTGAAAATAACGCGTCGAATACCCTGACCAATAAGGGCTTCGACCCAAACGGTCTGGGCACTTGGGCCCAGGTAAAGGGTCACGGTATCCGGTACAAAGTCCTCTTGTTTGGGCCAAACAGTGTGGATGCTCATTCCATGTATTTCTCCGGGTTTTAGGCCCAATAGATAACACGAATGACCTTTTTGTTGCAACTGAAGGGCCGCTCGGTAAGCATAACGGTCTGGATTGGAGGAGGCCCCGAGAACAAGTACATTCATTATTAAAAAGTTATTTAGGGGGAACAAAGGGCATCAACACTCCTCCATGCGTCCAAAATAGCACTCATAATACCGCCGGCATAACCTGCCCCCTCCCCCACAGGGTAAAGATTGCTGCAAGCCGGGTGGTGGAGAGTGACAGGATCCCTGGGCACCCGTACCGGCGAAGAGGTTCTGGACTCGGGGCCTACCACCACTGCCCCCTCACTGCATAACCGCGGCCAGCGTTGGGCCCACTGGATTAGTCCTGTTCGGAGTCGGTCCTGGATGTCTTGAGGATAAAGCTGGTACAAGGACGAAGCCTTGGTCCCCGGCCGGTAGGAACAATCCCCCAAATCATGGGTTGGCACGCTTCGGACAAAATCCGAAAGGTTCTGGGCGGGGGCCCGTTGGTCTCCCCCACCCATTTCGGCAGCTTTTGCTTCGATTCGTTCTTGGAAACGAAGCAAAGCCAGGGGATCATCAGCGCGGGCATTCGGAATATCCTGAAGGTTGACCTCCGTGACCCAACCCGAATTGGCGGTACGATTGTTTCTTTTGCTAGGTGACCACCCGTTGGTGACCACCCCATCCGGGGAAGTTGCACAAGGTGCCATGATCCCTCCAGGGCACATACAAAAGGAATAGACCCCTCGCCCCCCCACCTGTTCCACCACCGAATACGACGCGGGAGGCCAAGCCGCCATCACCGACTCTGGTTGACGGTAACGCCATTGGTTAACCCATTCCTGAGGATGCTCAATGCGAACCCCCATGGCCAGTGGCTTGGCCTGTATTTCTAAGCCAGCGCGTTGCAACATACCAAAGACGTCTCGGGCACTGTGCCCTGTACAAAGCATCAAGGCTTCCACCGGAATTCGTTGACCCTCCGCCATAACCAAGGCCCGGATACGGCCTTGGGCATAGTCCAAGTCCACTACGCGGCTATTAAAATGAAAAACTCCTCCATAGGCCAAAATCGTCTCCCTGGCCTTCTCGATTAGCCCGGGCAATTTATTGGTTCCAATGTGAGGATGAGCGTCATACATAATGTGGTCCGGAGCCCCAAGGGTAACCAAAAGACGGAGAGCAGAAGCTACATCCCCTCGTTTGGTTGCGCGGGTGTACAATTTGCCGTCGCTAAAAGTCCCCGCCCCTCCTTCACCGTAACAATAATTCGATTCCGGATTCAAGCGGCCATCACGGCTCAGAAGTGCAACATCTCGACGACGTTCCCGAACGCTTTGACCCCTTTCCCATAGGACGGGGCGCCAACCACGCTCCAAACAACGCAATGCAGCAAAAATGCCGGCGGGGCCAGCCCCCATGATATGCAAAACAGGGGCATTTTCGGAAACTTGCAAGGGCTCGTAGGGCTTTCCCATGGCCGCTAAAGCCTCTGGACTTCGGGAATCCGTGACCCAAACCCCTACTTTGGGACGGGAACCACGAGCGTCCAGGCTGCGCTTGAGTACCACCAATCGATCACGGTGAATATCGGGGCAACGTTGACGAAGGACTCCCATCCAGTCATCGACTCCGTAGACCTCGTTGGGGTTCAATTCTATACGATAAGACTTCATCCCGGGATATTTCCTAAGCGCAAAGATGAGGCTAACCCATCATTATCCACCGAATCCGGGCGGTTATCCACTCGAAAACCTGGTTTATGCACCAAGCCTCCGTGCAAGCCCCAAAAAAGAGGAAAAGAAAACGGTAATAACAAAAAAGGAGCAGGCACCTGGGCCTAAGTTTGTGGTATGGAGCCGACCAATGCCTTGATCAAGAAGCGCGGAATGACTAGAAATACCGCCCTAAACCCCGCCCTTTTGACCGGCAAAATACCGCCCCAAGCTTTGGACGTTGAACAGGCCGTCCTTGGCGCCCTGATGCTCGAAAAAGAGGCACTTTCCCAAGTTATTGATTTGTTGCATCCGGATGTTTTTTATCTCGAAAAAAATCGTTGGGTCTTTGAAGCCATTCGCTTGCTTTTCGAAAAATCAGAACCCGTGGACCTCTTGACGGTCACCGAAGAGCTCAAATCACTGGGACGGCTGGAGGAAGTTGGTGGCTCTTATTATATCGCCGAATTAACCAACCGGGTAAGTTCATCTGCCAACATTGATTACCATGCTCGCATCCTTTTGGAAAAGTATATCTTGAGGGAACTCATTCATCTTTCGGGAGAAATGTCCACGGAAGCCTTTGACGATACCACCGATGTTTTTGAATTGTTGGATCGATGCGAGACCAAACTTTTTGGAATTGCCGATCGTAACATTCGTCGTAACGGCGATGGAATTAATGACTTGGTCCAAAAAGCTTTTAAACAAATACAAGCAGTTTCTCAGCAACAAGACGGCTTATCCGGCATACCTTCCGGCTTCACCGAACTGGACCGACTCACTTCCGGTTGGCAAAAAGGAAGCTTGAACATCATTGCCGCTCGACCCGGTATGGGTAAAACGGCTTTTGTCTTGAGTTTGGCTCGCAATGCCTCGGTGGATTACCAAAAAGGTGTTGCCTTCTTTTCTTTGGAGATGTCAGGTATCGAATTAATTAACCGCCTTTTGTCCTCCGAAACCGAAATCGAAGGCGAGAAACTCAAAAAAGGAAAATTAGCCCAGCACGAATGGATTCAACTGACCAGCCGAACGGATAACTTGACCCGTGCTCCGCTCTACATCGACGATACCCCCCAGCTGACCCTCTTTGAATTGCGGGCCAAGTGCCGAAGACTCAAATCCAAACACGATATACAACTTATTGTTATCGACTACCTACAACTCATGGGTGGCGGATCGAACGATGCATCGGGTATGAACCGCGAACAAGTCATCGCATCCATTTCCCGGGGACTCAAAGCCTTGGCCAAAGAACTTGAGGTACCGGTTATTGCCTTGAGTCAATTGAGTCGCCAGGTTGAAGTTCGGGGCGGTAACAAAAAACCGATGTTATCGGATTTGCGGGAATCGGGAGCCATAGAACAAGATGCCGACATGGTTATGTTCATTTATCGACCCGATTATTATAACATGGAAGGCGATAGCTTTCCGGACCAAGCTCAAATCATTATTGCAAAACATCGAAACGGACAAACCGGGGAAATCAATTTGAGATTTCAGGCCAAATATGCCCGCTTTGTCAATCCGGCAGGACCGGGAGGTGCCTCGGATTTTGCAGGGGACCTTCGGAACCCCAACGAACCCAACAACCCCTATGCGGGCTTGGATCGGACCTACCCTTCTCGACTCAACAACATGGACGAGGGGCCAGCCCCCTACTAGTCTATCCCACCCATGGAGATTCCCCGCATACCAGCGGCCTGGGTTCCTTTATTGCAAAAGTGCGGTGCCTTGGATGCTCTTCAGGTTCCGTTGTACCATCTTCGTCAAGCCTTGGATAGCCGCGAAACTGTCTATCCTCCGCCCATCAAGGTTTTTCGTGCCCTGGAAATTTTGCCCCCGGAAAAGGTACGCGTTGTGATCATGGGTCAAGATCCTTACCCCGGACATGGTCTTGCCACCGGATTAAGTTTTGCGGTACCCGAGGGAGTGCCTTCTCCACCGTCCCTTGTCAATATTGCCAAAGCCTTGGCTTGGGACCAAGAAGCCTGCAGACGGGAAGGGAGGGAAGAGGCCATGAAACATCCCATCGCCTGGATCAGGAAAACGTCTTCCTGGGATAGCCCCCTTCGCCTGGAGGATTGGGCCGATCAAGGAGTACTCCTTCTCAACGAAACCTTGACGGTCAGCCCGGGAAAGCCCGGATCACACCGCAGTTGGGGTTGGGGGGATTGGACTTCTTGTTTGTTGGAAGGCCTGGTTCAACAAGGCCAACCCATGGTTTGGATGTTATGGGGCAAAGAGGCCCAAAAACACCGCAACTCAAAGGTCCATTGCCTGGAATCCGTTCACCCTTCCCCTCTTTCGGCCTACAGAGGCTTTCTGCAGTGCCGGCATTTTTCGCAAGCCAATCAAGTTTTGAGTACTTATCTTTAGGCCATGACCCCAAAGCCATTCTGGACCTCCAAGAGGGTCTTGGAGCTGGAAGAATCCCAAACCCTGGCCATGGCCGCTCGAAGCAGGGCCTTGACCGAGCAAGGTATAGAAATTATTAACCTGAGCCTGGGGGAGCCGGATTTTGACACCCCTGAACACATCAAAAATGCTGCCTGCCAAGCGGTAGCCGATAATTTTTCCCATTACACCCCGGTTTCGGGTTACGCAGATTTACGCCAAGCGGTCTGCCAAAAAATGGACCAAGAATTGGGTTGGAAGGTGGGTCCTGGCCAGGTGGTCTTCAGCACAGGTGCCAAGCAAAGCTTGATCAATATCCTTTTGTCCGTTTTGAATCCCGGGGATGAGGTATTGTTACCGGCCCCCTATTGGGTTAGCTACGCGGGTATGATTCAGATGGCCGAGGCCAAAGCGGTTGTGGTGCAAGGGTCCCCCAGCAGAGGTTACAAAGTTCTTCCGGAACAATTAGCAGCTGCCATCACCCCCAAAACCAAAATGCTCTTGTTTTCCTCACCCTGCAATCCTAGCGGGGCGGCGTACAGCGCTCAAGAATTGGAGGCCTGGGCTCAAGTGCTCAGGGATCGACCGGAGATTCTGGTGGTTTCGGATGAAATCTATGAGCATATTCGCTTTGAGGGAGAGCATGCGAGCATTGTTCAACAGGCAGGGATGCAGGACCGAACCGTGGTGGTCAATGGGATGTCCAAAGGTTTTGCTATGACCGGTTGGAGGTTGGGTTACGCCGTAGCCCCCCCGGAAATCGCCGAGGCCTGTGTTAAACTGCAGGGGCAATACACCTCAGCGACGTGTTCCATTGCCCAACGTGCGGCTTTGGCTGCTTTGAAAGGCCCCATGGAACCAACCTACACCATGCGTGATGCCTTCCGGAGGCGACGAGATGTGTTCCATCATGCCATGGAAGGTCTGTACGGTTGGGAATGCCCCCTTCCCCAAGGTGCATTTTACCTATTTCCTAGGATTGCCGAATGGTTCTCCATCGTTTGGCGGGGAGAGCCCTTGGGCCATGCCGAACGAGTCACCGAATTTTTGTTGGAAGAAGCCAGGGTTGCCACCGTTGCCGGGGATGCATTTGGCTGTCCCGATTGCTTGCGTTTGTCCACCGCCAGCTCCGAAGAGCAGCTTTTGGAAGCCGCTCGACGAATTCGATTGGCCATCGAAAGGCATCACCGTGCTGGTTGATTTACCCCTTTGGCCCTCGCTTCGGTTTCTGGTTGCCGGTGACCTCATGCTTGATACCTACGCGGTGGGGAAGGTCCATCGACAATCCCCCGAAGCACCCGTCGAAGTCCTGGAGCATGAGGAAGAGCTTAACCGTGTTGGCGGAGCTGGCAATGTCGCCCTCAATTTGGTCGGCTTAGGCCATAAGGTACGCCTGCTGAGTACCGTGGGTCGAGATGTTGAAGGGGATTTGCTCCGACAACTGCTGCTGCAAGCCCATGTTTCGGTTGATTTTTTGGGTGAATCCCCTTGGGGACCCACTACCCATAAAATTCGTTACCTGGATGGGAATCGGCATCTTCTTCGGGTGGACCGTGAAAAAGTAAATGCAGAGGACCCTACCGTGGACCTTCTTTTGGAAAGTCACTTGGATAACGCTTTGGATTCCATAGATGTCTTGGTTTTGCAGGATTACGAAAAAGGTTTTTTTAATCCCCAACGCATCAAGCACCTCATAAAAAGAGCGCACGAGCAAGGCCTTATCGTAGGGGTTGACCCCAAACGCGAACATTTTTGGGATTTTGAGGGGGTGGATTTGTTCAAGCCGAACTTCAAAGAACTGGAACAGGCTTTGGGACAAACCGTTGCCATCGATTCACCGGCGCTGGAAGAGGCCTGCAGGCATACACGGGACCGGTTAGGCTGTGGTTTGCTGCTGGTCACCCTCGCCGAACGGGGCGTTTGCTGGATGAATGAGGCTGGTTTTGGCCGCTTAGAGACCCACCGGATCGACGTAGTGGATGTGTGCGGGGCGGGTGACTCGGTGATCGCCGCCGCCACCGCGGCTTTGGCATCGGGTATGTCCGCTCAACAAATAGCCGAATGGTCCAACCTCGCTGGAGGAATGGCCTGCCTCAAATCCGGCACCCAACCTTTAGTTTTGTCGGAAGTACTGCGGTATCGGGATTCCCTAACTTCATAAACCGTTTCCTTGCCCTTTTTTCAAGCCTCGTGGTTTTTGCATATGCTCCGCTGGGAAGCGCCGGTGGAAAAGGGCATGCTCTGGATCAGAACCCTCGGTACCATGGCCTCGGTGGCCCTTATGGTCTTGTACTTCGGCTTCCCGCTCACCCTTGATGGTCAATTTGAGGTAATCAACTATCAAAATTCCCTTATGGGAATCTTTGGTTTGAGGTTCCTTATCCGATGGCTCTATGCGCGCATGGAGTTCAATTACGTTTTGAACAATCCTTTGGAGTCCCTGCTCTTGGGCTTATGGGCCTTGGAGGGATTAAGCACCGGCTTGGGTCAGCCCTGGTTTGCCACCAGCGTAACGACCTATAGCCAACTCTTGCCTTATGCTTGGTTTGTACACACGTTGGCCATCGGGTTGGCCGGCCAAGAATTGATTCGACTTAGCAACTCGGTGGTGACGATTCAACTCAAGCCAGCCGCTACCCTTATCGTTTCCTTTCTTTTGCTGATTGCGGTTGGAACCGGCCTTCTCATGCTACCCCAAATGAGTGTTGGGCGTTATGGGCTCGGTTTTGAAGACGCCCTTTTTACCTCGGTTTCGGCCACCTGCGTTACCGGCCTTTCGACCATAGACGTAGGCCAGGTTCTAACCCTCAAAGGGCAGTGGGTCCTCTTGGGGTTAATCCAATTGGGCGGAATTGGCATCTTAACTTTCGCGACCTTTTTTGCCCTTTTTCTCAAAAAAGGAGTGGGCATATCGCATCAAGCCATGATCAAGGACTTTATGTCCGAGGAGAGCTTGTTTGATGCCAAAAAGTTGTTGGGGCAAATCATTTTCTATTCCTTGTTTTTTGAAATTGGTGGGGCATGCTTGATATATATGGCTTGGCCGGTAGAAGCGCCCTTTGCGGAACAACGGTCACTCCAAGCCTTTCATTCGTTTTTTCATTCGGTTTCAGCATTCAACAACGCTGGATTTTCTTTATATACCAACGGACTGGCCGAGCCATTTTTGCACCACGCCCCCGTTCTGCGCATTGTTATGGCTTTGCTTATCGTTTTTGGGGGCCTAGGTTTTCCGGTTTTACGAGACCTTATGGGGTACCAACAATTGGTGGCTCGGCTCCGTTCCCCTTGGAAAAAATGGAAGCTTTCGACCCGTATTTCGGTATGGACCGCGGTTGCGCTACTCCTCTTTGGGGCGGTTCTCTTTGGGGTGTTGGAAAATCGTCCTGGCGGTACCTTGACGGGTCAAGACACCGGACGGGTCATGGTGGAATCCATTTTTGCGTCGGCCTCGGCCAGAACAGCTGGCTTTAATACTCTTGACGTCATGGCGTTTGGTGTGCCTTCTTGCCTGCTCATGATTTTTTTGATGTTCATTGGTGGAGGCTCCGGTTCCACCGCAGGTGGTATCAAGACTTCGACCTTTACCCTTTTGGTATTGGCTGTATGGTCAACGATTCGTAACAAGAAACAACTGGAGTTGGGTGGGCGATCCATCCCCTTTGAGCTTCTTAACAAAGCGTACACCATTTTCTTTTTTGCGGCTACCTATGTCTTTGGTTGTGTTTTTCTCCTCACCGTTTTGGAACCTCAAATACCCATTCTGGATCTGGTTTTTGAGGAGGTTTCGGCTTTTGGCACCGTGGGCCTAAGCCGAGGTCCAACCTTGGCCATGGGTTCGGCTGGCCGGGCCATCCTCATGCTTTCGATGTTTGTGGGAAGGGTTGGAACCTTGACCCTTGCTTTTGCCTTGGCCTCCAAAAGCGAAAGCCAAAATTACAGCTACCCCAAGGCCCACGTCTTGATTGGCTAGGATTGCCGAATGGCTTCCACCGGGTCCATGCGCCCTGCGCGCACGGCCGGTAAAACGCCGGCAACCAATCCAATCAAGGCCGAGATAACACAGGCGGAGGTTACGTTTTTCCAAAGCAAAACCAATTCCTGATCCAGCGTAGCATTCAGGGCCAAAACCGTGATACCAACCCCCACGAGTCCAAGGATTCCACCCATCAAACTCAGAACCACCGACTCGATCAGGAATTGCAGAATCACAAAAGATCGACGAGCACCTAATGCCATCTGTATACCGATTTGGGGCGTACGCTCGTAGACCGATACGAACATGATGTTGGCAATTCCAAATCCTCCGACCAACAACGAAAAACCGCCCACCAACCACCCGATGATCCCCAAGGTCGCAAAGGTGCTTTGAAGTTGGGTGGCAATCAGGGACAATTGGTTCAAGGCAAAATTATCCTCTTTGCGGGGTGCCAAACGCCGTATCGCTCGCATGTTTCCCCGCAGCTCCCCTTTGAATTCAGAGAAAGGCACGCCAGGCCCCGGTTTGGCCATGAGAAGAGGGTAAAATTCCTCGAAGCGGCTGCCCTTGGTTTTGCGTAACCACTGCAGGGGTAAAAGGACCACGTCATCCAGACTGGTATTGGCCGAATTATTCCCCTCCAAACGAACGATCCCGACCACCAACGCCTGCTGGCCCATGGCCCTTAGGTTTCGGCCGATGGCCAATTCGGCCGAGCCAAACAAGTCTTCGGCAACCTTAGCGCCCAGGACCACACAACGGGCACCGGATGCCGATTCACCGGGTTGAAAATATCGGCCTTGCTCCAATTCAAAGGACCTCAGTACGGGATAATCGTGCGATACCGCATAGGCTTTGACTTGTTGCCGCTCCCTGCCGGGCACGGTCAATTGATCCAGTTCAAAATCCACCATCATGGCGATTTTGGCACGGTTACGGCTGCGGCGTTGCAAATCGCCAAATTCCCGATAGGATGGCTGAGGTCTGGCCATGTATTTCCACCAAGGGTATTCCGAATTGAAACCCCAAGGCCATTTTTCGACATAGACCACATCGTTGCCCAAGTTGGCCAAGGAACTACGGATTTGAAGTTCCCAGGAATCCACCAAGGTAAACACCGTAATGACCGTGAAAATTCCAATGGAAATGCCAAGCAGGGACAAAAATGTCCTCAAACGATTGGACCAAAGCGAGAAAACGGCCATACGGGCGCCTTCCCTTAGGGGAAACAGCCCCATACCAACGATTGAACCTGGCCCCTTCAAAACGATTCGGATTAACGCCTCAAGTTTACATTATCTTTGGCCTTTCTTCCCCAAAAACACTCCAGACCTTGAAATTATCCGAATTTAAGTTCGAACTTCCTTCCAGCCTGATTGCCGCCCAACCCTTGGTAAACCGGGATGACTCCCGGATGATGGTCATCAACCGCAAAACCCAAACCATCGAACACCGGCAATTCCGGGATATCCTGGACCTGTTTTCAGAAGGCGACAGTTTGGTGCTGAACAATTCCAAAGTGTTCCGCGCCCGCATGTATGGCAACAAAGAAAAGACCGGTGCCATGATCGAGGTTTTTTTGCTGCGGGAATTGAACCCCACGATGCGAATGTGGGATGCCCTGGTGGACCCCGCGCGCAAAATACGCGTTGGTAACAAGCTGTATTTTGGAGAAAACGATGAGCTTATTGCCGAGGTCGTGGACAATACCACGTCCAGAGGCCGAACGATTCGCTTCATTTTTGACGGGGACGATGAAGGCTACCGCAAAGCCCTTACCACCTTTGGTGAGACCCCCCTACCCAAGGAAATGGGTCGGGACGTACAACCCGAAGACGAAGAGCGTTACCAAACCATATTTGCCAAACGCGTTGGTGCGGTTGCAGCCCCCACTGCGGGGATGCATTTTAGCCGTGCCGTCCTCAAACGGATGGAACTTAGGGGTATTGAAACCCCCGAAATCACGCTGCATGTTGGATTGGGGGTTTTTAAACCGGTCGAGGTGGAGGATCTTACCAAACACAAACCCGAATCCGAGTTTTTTGAGGTGGACGAAAACGCTGCACAAGTCATCAACCGCAGCCTCCAAAATCAGCAACGGGTTTGTGCGGTTGGAACAACAACACTGCGCGCGCTCGAAGCCTCCATGTCCGCCGGCCGTAAAGTCAAACCCACCACCGGTTGGACCGATAAATTCATGTTCCCACCACACAATTTCCAATTAGCGGATTCCCTGCTCACCAATTTTCAATTACCGGAATCCACCTCGTTGATGATTGCCTCCTCTTTTGCTGGCCAAGAATTTTTGCGCGAAGTCTATCGCATTGCCATTAGCGAAAAGTACCGTTTCTTCGCCTACGGGGACGCACTCCTCATCCTCTAAAATTTTTATTTTCGGCCATGGAATGGTTGGTATCTCTTATGACCTTAACAATCCTCGAGATTGTTTTGGGAATTGATAACATTATTTTTATTTCCATCCTTACCGACAAGCTACCCGCCGTAGAGCGCCGCAAGATTCAAAGACTGGGCTTGTTGTTGGCGTTGGGTTTTCGAATTGCCTTGTTGTTGAGCATCAGTTGGTTACTTGGCTTAACTGAGGTGCTTTTTACCCTTGGATCCTGGTCACCCAGCACCAAAGACTTGGTCCTTTTTGGCGGAGGATTGTTCCTTCTCGCCAAAACCACTTCGGAATTGCATACCAAGGTTAATCATCTCGAACATCCGAACCAGCATCCCGATCATTCGAGTAAACCATCCTCCAAAGGGCGGGCAGGGACCTGGCTCATTGCCCAGATTGTATTGATTGATTTGGTCTTTTCATTTGATTCCATCTTGACCGCCATCGGGCTAAGTGACCAGATTCAGGTCATGATTGCCGCTATCGTGATTTCGATGGGCGTTATGTTGGCCTTGGCGGATAAGATCGGTCAATTCATCCAAAAACAGCCTTCACTGCAGATCCTGGCCCTATCCTTTTTGATGCTCATCGGATTCATGCTTTTGGTTGAAGGATTTCATGTTGAAGTGCCCAAAGGCTATTTGTATTTCGCACTGGCCTTTTCGACCACGGTGGAATTGTTGCGTCAGCGCTTTGAGCGCAAGCAACCTCGCGCTTAGTATTCGTCTTCGTTAAAGAAAAAATCGTCCTTGGTCGGGTAATCCGGCCAAATTTCTTCGATTGTTTCGTAGGGTTCCCCATCATCTTCAAGCTCCTGCAGGTTTTCGATGACCTCCATAGGGGCTCCAGAACGAATGGCGTAATCAATCAATTCCTCCTTGGTGGCGGGCCAAGGGGCGTCCTCCAGGTGAGAGGCCAATTCGAGCGTCCAATACATAGATGATTTTGAATTGTTGGCAAAGATAGACGATTGTGGCAATCGGTCAAGTCCCCCGTTCCGGGTTCCATAACGTGGCCTCGCAACCGTTGGCGCGTAGGATATCCCGGGCCAAAACAAAGAAATAATCGGACAAACGATTAAGCAAAACGATAATATCCCCCATCCTCTGGGCGTCTTCGGGAAGGGCCTCGGTGAGGGCCACGGCTTGGCGCTCAGCCCTACGGCATACCGTTCGGGCCACCTGAGCCATCGCGCTGTCCGGGTGCCCCCCCGCCAAAATAAAATTGCGCAACGGAGGGAGTTCGGCATCCATTCGGTCCATTTCAGCTTCCAGAAAAGCAACCAACGCCAAGGGCAAGGCGGGCAGTTTCCAAGCCTTAACCTGCTCCCCGTTTTCGGCAGCCAAATGCGACCCCATAACAAACAAGGCTTCTTGGATGCGGGTCAACCCTAGGCGGTAGGAGGCCATGCCGGGCTGCTCTTTGAGAACCCCAATCCAGGCGTTGAGTTCGTCCAAGGTTCCGTAGGCCTCCAGACGGGGATCGCTTTTGGAAACCCGTTGACCACCCAGCAAGGAGCTTTGGCCTGAATCACCGGTTTTGGTATAAATTTTCATGAAATAGCGAATCCTAAAGGTTTAGACTTAGGTCGAAACAACGTGCAGAGGCTTCTGGTTTTGGTCCGATTCAACTACGCCATCTTTGAGGCGGACCATGCGATGGGCGTGGCGAGCAATATCTTCTTCGTGGGTCACCAAAACAATGGTATTGCCCAGCGCATGAATGCGGGCAAAAAGGTCCATGATCTCCACCGAGGTCTTGGAATCCAAATTACCGGTTGGTTCGTCGGCCAAAATCAACGAAGGACGGTTGACCAAAGCCCTGGCAACGGCAACCCGTTGACGCTGACCACCCGATAATTCGTTGGGCTTGTGGGATACCCGATCCCCTAATCCAACCTGTTGGAGAACCTCCATGGCCCTCTCCCGACGTTGGGCTTCGTTGACCCCGGCGTAAATCAAAGGCAAGGCTACGTTATCCAAGGCCGAAAGTCGAGGAAGTAAATTAAACGTCTGAAAAACAAAACCAATTTCGTTGTTGCGGATCTCGGCCAAGCGGTTATCACTCAAACCAGCGACATCGTGACCGTTAAGCCAATAGGAACCGGCACTTGGAGAGTCCAGGCAGCCGATCAAATTCATCAACGTAGATTTTCCGGAACCCGACGGCCCCATCAACGCCACGTATTCATTGTGACCAATGGTCAAATCCACGCCCCGAAGGGCATAAATGGTTTCATCCCCCATGCGGTACAAACGCTGTATCCCCTGCAGGGCGATGACCGTAGCTCCTGTATTCATCCTCCAGCTTTCTTGAGCACCTTGGGAACACGGAAATAATCCGAATCCTTGGCTGGTGCGTTGAGGAGCGCCTCTTCGTGGGTGCTTTGCCCCATAACCCGGTCAACACGCGGTGGCATTCCGTCCGGGTTCATGTAGACCAACGGCTCTACCCCATCGGTCGGAGCCTGATCCAAGATTTTGGCGTATTCCAAAAATCGATTCATATCCTCGAGCATGGCATCAGCTCGAGTTGGATCCCATTCCAAACGTGCCAAGTGGGCGATACGCTGGAGGGTTTCAAGGTTAACCTTCATGGGGCATGGGGGGTTGAATGGGTGCCGTTTTTGCTAAATCCTGAGCGATGACCTCAAAGCAACGGTTGCGTAAACTCCTTTCGTCCGGGTAACGATCGGAGATCTCTTGGGGTTCCAAAACCCTTACCCGACATAAACCGGGTCTCAAAAAGTGCAGCGGGCATTCGGGGAGGATTTTCCAAGTATCGGGCAAAGATACGGGCAAGACGGTGGCCCCCTGTTGAAGAGCCATCGCGAAAGGTGAAACCCGAAAGGGTATCATGGCGGGCGCTTGACCCAGGATACCACCTTCTGGAAAAACCACCACCGCAGAACCGGGTTTCCAAAAAGCTTCTGCACGTTGATAGGCCTTGACCGAGCCTTGGGCCGAACCCCTGGGAATCGCAATATCCATGGTCCTAAAAAAGTGACGAAAGAAAGGGACCCGAAGCAGTTCCGATTTGGCGATAAAATGCAAATCCAGCGGGAAAGCGGCGACTAAAACCGGAATATCCAGGTAAGAAAAATGATTGGCTACGATCAAGAGCCGAGGGCTGTCCATGGGAATGGCACCTTCGACACGGATTTGGATTCCAAAAAGCAAAGCAATGCTTCGACCCCATACCCGTCGCCATCGCATGGCGTACGCATACCGCCGGGGATTGGCCATGCACCAACGAAAGAAAGGGTAGGATACCCCAAAAAACAAAGCGAAATAAAACAAACATAGGTAGGCCCTTGCCCGGTAATATCCGAATCTCCAAGGCTGACGACGCACCGCCTCAAACAATTCTGCGGCGCTCTGGGGGCCTGGGCCTGTTGGCGTCATCATGGGTCAAGATAAGGTATCCAACCCGTATTTTGCATCATGGAGAACACGATCAAAGTCGTATCTGGAATTCGTTCGACGGGACGCCTGCATTTGGGAAATTACATGGGTGCCTTGCGTCAGTTTGTGGACATGCAATCTCGGCATTCCTGTTATTTTTTTATTGCCGACTACCATGCGTTGACCACGCATCCCGAACCGGGTTTGGCCAGTCAACGGGTCCGCACGGTATTGACGGAATATTTGGCTGCAGGCTTGGACCCGGAACAATGCACCCTGTACGTCCAAAGTGATTTGCCCGAAACCGCCGAGCTCTACCTCTTGCTCAACATGCATGCCTATGTTGGAGAATTGGAACGTTGTACCTCCTTCAAAGACAAGGTTCGTTCCCAGCCAAACAACGTCAACGCTGGCTTGTTGACGTACCCCGTCCTCATGGCCGCCGATATTTTGATTCATCGCGGTCAACAGGTACCGGTTGGCAAAGACCAAGAACAAAACTTGGAAATGGCCCGCAATTTCGCCCAACGCTTCAACCACTTCTACCAGGTGGATTGGTTTCCGGAGCCTCAACCTTACCGGGCCTCTTCGCAACAGGAATTGGTCAAGGTACCGGGCTTGGATGGCAGCGGCAAAATGGGTAAATCGGAGGGCGAAGGCAATGCTATTTTTCTTGCCGAAGACCCTGCCTCGATTCGCAAAAAAATTATGCGTGCCGTGACCGATACCGGTCCTACCGAACCCCATAGCCAACCGGAGGGCGCCGTAGCGAATCTCTACGCTTTGATGGACATGGTATCCCCCCCCGATGTGGTTAGCGCCTTCCGCGATGCGTATGCTTCCTGCACGGTTCGATACGGGGATCTCAAAAAGCAATTGACCGAGGATATGGTCCAATTCCTGGCACCGCTTCGGGATAAAATCCTGGATTTGGAGGGTCAACCCCGACTTGTCGAAGAAATCCGACGCCATGGCGCTGAAAAAGCCCGAAAATCGGCCAAGGAAACCCTCGAAAAGGTGCGAGATATCATGGGTTTCTAAGGTATATTCGTCGTCCATGAGCAAACACATCGCCGTTGCTGGGAATATTGGGTCCGGCAAAACCACCCTCACCGAAATGCTGGCTCGCCACTACGGTTGGGAACCGCATTTTGAGGAAGTTGACCATAACCCCTACCTCAACGACTTTTATGAGGACATGCAGCGTTGGTCCTTCAACCTTCAAATCTATTTTTTGAATTCGCGGTACCGGCAGAACCAGGAAATGACCGCCAAGTCCCACCCCACCGTTCAGGACCGAACCATCTACGAGGACGCCCATATTTTTGCGCCCAATCTCCATGCTATGGGACTCATGAGTACCCGAGATTTTGACAATTATAGCCGGCTATTTGAGGCTATGAGTGCCCACTTGCAGGCCCCGGATCTCCTCATCTACCTGCGTGCCTCCGTTCCAACGCTTGTTCGTCAAATCCAAAAACGAGGCCGAGATTTCGAAGACAATATTCGTTTGGATTACCTTAAACGGCTCAACGAACGCTACGAAGCCTGGATTGAAAATTACCAGCAAGGCAAACTCCTGATTATTCCTGTGGATCAAATCAATTTTGCCGAAAAGCCCGAAGATTTTGGTGAGATTATTCACAAAATCGAAACCGAATTGGGGGGACTTTTTTGACCCTTTCGGTCACCCAATCGCTGCAACTGCAGGATCGCTTCCCCTAAATCCGCTCCCCAGCCCTCCAAAAAAAACGGGCCTTGCTTTGGAGGCAAGACCCGTTGGTTGTTTAGGCTTTCGAAGTGGCTATTGGAGCCGAAAAACTTATTGAGCCGGAGCCGCTTGCTCAGAAGCAGGGGCTTGCTCAGAGGCAGGCATTTCTTCGGCAGGGGCTTCCATGCCTTCGATAGCTTCGATAGCGGCAGGTTCCTGCATCACGGCCGACTTGACTTTGTCTTTGTCAACCAAGGCTGGAGCCATCACGAGAGCCACCACCGAAATGAGTTTTAACAAAATATTCAACGAAGGCCCGGAGGTGTCCTTGAATGGGTCACCCACCGTATCACCCACAACGGCTGCCTTGTGCGGATCGGATTTTTTGTAGTAGGTTTTGCCGTTGATATCCACGCCTTCTTCGAACATCTTCTTGGCGTTATCCCAGGCGCCTCCGGCATTGGATTGGAAA
>Ga0172372_10005853_pt1 | contig 16967 bp, 11 predicted proteins | sample LakKiv5m_2_FD_114544 | JGI IMG/M metagenome (GOLD analysis project Ga0172372, IMG submission 114544) | Freshwater microbial communities from Kabuno Bay, South-Kivu, Congo - kab_092012_9.5m | ecosystem: Environmental > Aquatic > Freshwater > Lake | place: Democratic Republic of the Congo...
CTCAATGGTCAATGATTCACCCTCACGGGCCCATACCTCTAACGCGCCGTCGACCTTTAAGCCCTTGATTTTAACCATGTCGCCATCCACAATTAACGTCGAATTTGCAGCGACCTCAAGCCCCTGAATTTTTTCTCGCATCTCATCGAGGCTACATGCAAAATTTGGCGACAATACAATCTGTGGGCCCACAGTTAACGCAATGCCCGCCAAGACCTCTTCTTTTGTTTCAATCATTGCGCCACATTGCTTTAGATACTCACGGTGAACATGATAAATGTCCATCTCTCCAGAACTCGCACACTCAGGCGGCAAACCATGCTTTGCCTTATCAACGGCGTCGGCCAAATTGTTTTTAACGGCCGAAAAACTGAGCCAACGCTCAAAGTTTGTGAAACCAACCTTGGCCCCTGCCGATAATAATTTCGGATAATCTTGCATCATACACTCAAGTCTAGTTGGCTTCTTAAAATGCTCTTTGTCTGCATCACTATACTTCGGGTTAACAAATTCCGGTATCATACCGCCGCTTCTCTGAATATTTTCAACGTAAGGTTGAAGTTTAAAAATCAATACATTGGTATTCCCCGGGTAGGGAGAAAAACCGCTGTCATCAGGCATGTCGCCATCAGGCTGTCCGTTAGCACGCAAAAGCGGATCCAACTGGTTGTATTCAACATTGATCGTCATGCCCTCTCCACTCGGTTTTTCCAAGCGAACGATTCCCCCTGCCGCTTCACCCGCTTTTCTGGCAACAGTGATGGTATTGACTTCAAAGTCTTGCGTCACGCTGACACCTAAGGCCGGCAATATGGCTTTAAATACGACACCATTGGTGTCTTGAAAAAACGTCATCCATTCAATACCTCGCTCCAACCAAGCTTTCACGATGCCTTTTTGGTGCAACAACGCGTGAACATCACCATGTCCGTGGGGCTTCGTTTCCAAACAAAATGGATCATCTGCTTGCAACACAAAATGAGCCTGATTATCAGCCAATGAGGGCACTTTTTCTTGTTTCATAAGAATAATTTGGTCGCTGGCCATGCCAAAATTACCATGTTTTTTTAGCAATGCCTCTGTTTCATCATGAGTATCTCCTGAGGTCATGATCGCCAAAGGAATTTCGCGCTGTTCTGCCAACATGGCATTGGCTTTCTTTTGAAAAGCAAGCAATGTCTCTATATAAAGTTGAATAAAGGACTTGCCTGTCACCGTTTCCGATGGCAGGGCAATTTTGATCCCAGAATAACCTAAACGCTCGCCTAAACCTCCGGCTACCAAAACAAAACCCGTCCGCGAGCTTCTTTTTAAACCCAAGTTCTCCATTTGTCTAAAAAGGCTGTCTCCAAATCGCAAATCTATGCCATCTGGAACTTTTGGAATAAATCCCTCATATGGGTTGTCGCCTCTTTTCGAAGCCATGAGCAACCTCTTGGCATTGCTCACATACGCTTTTAAACCACCTAGATATTGAGAATTACAATCGCTCAACTGATTGAGCAGTTTTAAATGTGAAGCCCCAATTTGAACAGGAATCCAATTTTCAAATAGATGTTCTTGCCCCATTTCTAGCGCTAAATCAAATATTTCCAAGTTGTTAGGAGCACTATCTAATAGGGCCTGACGGATTGCAAAGAAATTAGGCATAGAAAATTTACAAAAAATCGTTCAGTTTCGTGAAATTAAACTGGATATTTGATAAGCACAATATAATTTGCTAGAATTTATTCCCTGAAAATCATTTGGACGCAATAGAAACACGAGGACTCAGCAAGAGCTACTCAAAGTTTTTCTCATTTAAGAAAACAGTCGCGCTTGAGGACTTGGACTTGAACGTTCCCACCGGAGGCATCTTTGGATTTTTAGGTTTAAATGGAGCTGGTAAAACCACGACCATCAAAATGCTATTGGGACTCTCTCATCCAACGTCTGGATCTGGTTCCGTTTTAGGCCGCCCAATAGGAGACGTCAAGGCGAAGGAAAAGATTGGCTTTCTACCGGAAGAGGCCTACTTTCAAAGGCATTTAACGTCCTTCGAGTTTTTAACTTTTTGCGCTCGCACCTTGCACATGGAAGGCGAACTTCGCAAACAACGCATCGAAGAAATGCTCGCTCTTGTCTCCATGAGCGACAAGGCAAGTGTCAAACTCAGCCAATTCTCAAAAGGAATGTTGCAACGCATTGGTGTAGCTCAGGCTTTGTTAAACGACCCAGACTTGATCATTTTTGACGAGCCCCTCACTGGTCTTGATCCAAAAGGACGTTCCCAATTAAAAGACATCATGCTCTCACTAAAAAAAAGAGGGAAAACCGTTTTCTTCTCCTCACATATTTTGAGTGATGTTCAAGCTATATGTGATCATGTCGCCATTTTAAACAGAGGCCAAAGGATTTTTCAAGGACAAATCTCCGATTTACTCGAGATTAAAAAATATGATTTGAAATTTGACAGCATCCCAACAAAATACCTCGATGCACTCGAAAAAATATCTGATGGCTTGTCAAAAGACGGAAACGGATGGACCGTTCAAGCTACTTCTGAGCAGCAAAAAGAAAAAATTTGCAGAAATCTAGAAAAGGTCAACATCAAACCGACTTCGGTATCGATTGTATACAAAGACTTGGAACCGGTGTTCTTAGATAGAATTGAAGCCAATAACAAAGAGAGAGGCCTTGCCAGTTAAAACACCAAAAAGGAGAAAGGTATGATACACGACGCCATGACCATTGCTGGCGATTCATTTCGTGACGCCAATAGAAGAAAAGGAGTGGTTTACTTCCTCTTGCTCATCGCTATTGCTCAAGTTGCCGTCTTCGCCCTCTATGGCGAGATCAGTCTTGGCATTGAACAGAAACTCCTCAAAGATGTCGGCCTTGGCATGATCGCCCTGGTGGGTTTGCTATCAGCCTTGGCCATGGCATTTCAAATCCCCCGAGAGTTGAGAGAAAGAACCGCCATGACTTTGTTCGCCAAGCCCTTGGGTCGTGAATCTTACTTGATTGGAAAATTATTGGGCATCACATTCTTGGCTCTTAGAAATATGCTGATCGTGGCCCTTGGTGTTATTTTCATTCTAAACAGCAACAATTTAACCGGAAATGGGTTTGTTGGTGGTTTTTTGCAATCTTTTCTACTGACTTTCATTGGCACTGTTGATTTGATTGCGATAACCCTGCTTACTTCGCTATACTTGACAGAAGGCATCTCGGTTCTGTTAGCTGTTATTTTAACCATCGTCGGCAACCTCACCTTTGCCTTGGCCAATTCTGAAACTGGATTGGCCGGCATCATGGGAATCATCAAATACATTTTGCCAAACTTTTATTTGTTTGACATCAAGTCTGAGGTCGCGGCAAGCCTGAATACATCAGTGCCTTATATGCTATTTGCCACGGGTTATGGGATTGCTTACGCAGTCATGCTAACCTCCCTCTCTGTCATCCTATTTCGCAAACGCGATCTATAATCAGGAGTCTCGATCATGAAGAGTAATGTCATTGCAATTATAGTTTTCATCAGCGGGCTTATGCTGATGATTTTCTTTCAACAACAAAGCGAACGTCTTCGCATGGAAGACAGGGCTCGTGATGTTGGTGTCACCTATCTCAAAAGAGAAAAAATGCCTACCGCCGGTTTTGATGCCGTGGCTGCCGACTTGATTTGGATGAGAACCAACTTGCGTCGCCAACCAAAAATGAGTCAAGACGTCAGCCGTGAAGAGAAAAAAGAATTTCTCATTCGCGAAGCTAAAAGGGATTACATCGGCTATAGCAAAGTGGTCAGTCTAGACCCAACTTTTAAAAGAGCCTACAATTTCGCGATCTTAAGACTCATGTCTGAACTACCTGATCAAGCTATTTTTCTAGCGGAAATGGCCATGACTTATTTAAAAGCTGACATCAAAGAATTTTCAGAATTGGCTGGACACATTGCCTCTACAGTGCAAAAGGATTACCCAAAAGCAAAAGAATACTATCACGACTGTGTCGCAGGTGGGCCAAGCAAAGATTATTTGGGACGTCGCTATTTGAGAACGGTATTGCGGGTCGAAGGCATCGATCCTCACGATAAAAGCCTAGATGTTTTTTCGAAACAAATTTTTGCTTACAATAAAGAGCACCTTAGCATTGTTAAAGGGCTAGAAGGGCTTGGTGAGTTTGGGGATATGCCCGAAGGTGAAGGCGTCAAACCTGAAGCCATGGGACAGATGGATTTTGGAAATATGCAGACAGAGTCTTGGATTCAGCCTATTTTACTTGAGGACATCCGCAGTTTTCTCACTCGAGTTACCCTAGAAAAAAATAGCATTCCCGAAAAAACTGTGAATCAGGTTAAAGATATCTATAAATCATTTGCTCCGAAAGGTCACGCTTGTTCACGCTGTTACACAGAATATGGACCTGGCGAGAGCTTTTGCAGTCAATGTGGCTTGAACTTAAAACCCTACGGGATCTGTTCAAAAAATGGCTGCGGGACTGTGCTAAAAGGCCATTTCTGCCACATTTGCGGAACAAATGCCCCTAGTGGTTTTTCTCCGCCAACTCCCGTTAAAAAAACCACTCCTGATGCAAATGCACCAGAAAAACCGCTTTAAGGTATAGTCATGTGGGCCATTGCCCATGGCGTGATCGAACATAACCTCAAGCGCGCAATGATCTTGGGGTTGATTGCCGCTGCAGCGGTTTTCATTTGGATGAGTGTCGACCCGTATGTCTCAAAATACGATTTGGAGGTTGGCGAGCTAACCCCAACCCGTTATGCCATGCTGTGTAGTTTAGTGATAACTATGGTCGTGCTCATCAATGAATTGCCCAAAGAGATGTCTGTAAAATTTCATTTACTCATTTTGAGCAAACCCATTTCGCGTCTCGATTATTTACTGGGAAAAATATTTGGTTTGTATGTTGTTGGCATAGTGACCGTAACGGCCTTAGCCTTCATCGCCTTTGCCGCGATGCTATTTCAATGCGAGGAAGGCGTGCCACTCAATCAAAATTTAATCCTACCACTTTGCCACTACATTTTATATTTGTGGATTTTTTGCGTTACAGCGGGAATTGCGGGAGCCTTTCTCAGCGAAGCATTTTGCCTCATCATTGTCGGCATTGCCCTCACAGCGTCTTATGTAGTTGGACTCATCCCCTCCATTCGTGATGCTGGAGTGAGTGCCGGAGCAGGACTTTTTTTAAAATTGTGCTACTATATGGTTCCTAATTATCAATATTTTGGTTCATCAAACTTCAATGATTACAGTCCGCTCACCCTGCTCTATCTGTTTCTCTATGTTTTAGGCTACACCGGCATTTTATTGCCGACAGCCATCTCCAACTTCGAAAAGCGATCATTTACTTGAATGAACTTGAAGGCACGGAATTTACGTAGAATCTCTCTAGTATTTAAAAACTGTTAAAATTATCATGAGAATTGCCATTGTTGGCACAGGCTATGTAGGCCTTGTTGCTGGAGTCTGCTTTGCAGAAATGGGGCATAAAGTCATTTGTGTTGACATTGATGAACAAAAAGTTGAACTGCTCAAACAGGGGGTTGTACCAATCTACGAACCTGGTTTAAGTGACATGATGACGCACAACATCGAATCTGGTCGCCTATCTTTCACCACCTCTTTAAAAAGCATCATTCATGAAGTCTCTACTATTTTCATTGCGGTTGGAACGCCCATGGGTGAAGACGGTAGCGCCGACGTCAAATATGTTTTGGGGGTCGCTAGAGAAATTGGCGAAAACATGCAAGACTACAAAGTCGTCGTCGATAAAAGCACTGTTCCCGTAGGTACCGCTGACAAAGTGCATGCTGAAATAGCTAAATACACCCATCAGAACTTTGATGTGGTCTCCAATCCTGAATTTTTGAAGGAAGGGGCCGCCATTGACGATTTCATGAAACCTGACCGCATAGTCATAGGTGCCGACTCTGAAAAAGCAAAGAACCTCATGCTCAAACTTTATGACCCCTTTGTAAGAACAGGGGCGCCTATTTATTGCATGGACGTCAAATCCGCAGAGTTGACCAAATACGTTTCCAATGCTATGCTGGCCACAAAAATTAGTTTTATCAATGAGATGTCGCAATTGGCCGACGCCGTAGGAGCAGATATCAATAAAGTGCGCAAAGCTGTTGGTGCAGATCGACGCATCGGCAATTCATTTTTATTCCCTGGCGTTGGCTATGGTGGATCGTGTTTTCCCAAAGACGTCAACGCGATAGAACATACCGGCAAGTCTTTTGGGTTGGAAATGAAAATCATGAGCGCCGTCACACAAGTGAACGAAACACAAAAAAGCTTTCTCAATCGCAAAATGGAAGAAGCCATGGATCTTAAAGACAAAACCATTTGCGTCTGGGGCTTATCTTTCAAACCCAAAACAGATGACATGCGAGAGGCGCCAAGCTTGGTGATCATCGACTTCTTGCTCTCGAAAGGAGCCAGAGTTCAATGCTATGATCCCCAAGCTATGGAAGTGTGCCAAAAAAATTATCTAAAGAATAGCGTCCTTTATGCTCACGACGCCTATGATGCCGCAAAAAACGCCGACGCCTTGGTCTTAATCACGGAATGGTCCGAATTCAGAACTCCCGACTACCCACTCCTCAAATCCACAATGAACAATTTCTATATTTTTGATGGTCGCAATATCTACAATCGAGAAGAGGTCGAAAGTCACGGCTTCACTTATTGTGGCATTGGTTGTTAATTGGAAGACGAACCTCCGAGTATTAGCATATTTATCACTGAAGACAGTATCCCTGAGGCGAGGGAGCTGGATTTGGATCTTTTGCAACGTGCGGCACGCGAAATGTTGCTTTTGATCGAACATGCCAACTCTTATGACGTTGGCCTCAAAATTGTGGATGGCCCAACTATGGCCCAACTCCATCATGATTACATGCAAGATCCCACCGAAACAGACGTGATGTCTTTTGATTCCGACGATCTCGACTTAGAACAGGGCTATCTCGGTGATGTGGTTGCCTGTGCCTGTGTTGCTCGCAGAGAAGCTGAACAGCGAGAACACACCGAACAAGACGAATTGATGTTCTATATTTTACACGGTATTCTCCATTTATTGGGATATGATGATGATACTCCAATAAAGCGCGAACTCATGCTCGCTATTCAAGCCAAAGCTCTACTCAAGGTTAATCGAGTCATAGAACTATGACCTATGATATTATATACCCGTTGCTCGCCATTGTATTTTACGGCTGCCATATCCTTTTCGCCTTGTTAAGTGACGCTTTGCGCTTTGCTCAACTGGGATTTATCAAAAACAAATTACAAAAAAAACATCAAAACAAAGATCACCACTATGACCGTTCCATCCTCAAGATGGAAGCTTATTTCAATGATGAAGGTGAAAATTTACGCGAACTAGAATGGGGTTATCAGCTGACGTTAGGCTTGGCGCTAATCACCTTTTTATTAACTATCTATCATGATAGCAATGCCTCGGCTATAGAAATCATCACGACAATTTCAATCTATTTAGCCATCACATTGTTGTCTACAGGTGTGCTCATACGCGGCTTCAGCGAACCCTTTTCCGAGTCCATCCTCATTAACTTTTATCGCTGTTGGAAAATATGGCATAACATAGTTACCCCACTTCGGCTCTTGCAAAGAGGTATAAAAGTCATCATTCAAAGAGTTCGCGATATTGAAAATGAGCAGGTAGAATTAGACGAACAAAAAATTCTCGATTCAATGGAAGACGGCAAAAAAGCCGGTGTTTTTGAAGACGCTGAACAAGAGATGATTGAAAATCTCATCGAATTTAAAGATCTCGATGTCTCCGAAATCATGACCCCTAGAACCGATATGGCAGCCGTGCCCATTGAATCTTCCATCATGGACGTCATAAAATCAATGGTGGAAAATCGCTACTCGAGAATTCTCATCTTCGAAGACAACCGCGACAAAATTGTCGGATTTGTCCACATTCGCGACTTGTTGCCATTTTGGGGTTCAGAGCAATCGCTGCCCGAATTAAAATCAATCCTGCGAGACCCCTATTTTGTGCCTGAATCAAAACAAATACGAACTCTGTTTCAAGAATTCAAAGCGAAACATCTTCACATCGCCGTGGTATTGGATGAGTATGGTGGAACAGCTGGGTTGGTCACGCTAGAAGATATTCTAGAAGAAATTGTTGGCGATATTGTCGATGAACATCAAGAAGATGAAAACGATTATTTTGAAAAACTATCGGATCGCGAATTCATCGTGCAAGCCAAAATGCGCATCACCGAACTAGAAGAATTGCTCGACATTGAGATTGAAGAAGACGAAAGCTACGACTCTCTTGGCGGATTGATCATTTCCTTTCTCGGTCGTATTCCCGTCCAAGGTGAAAGGGGTGAATTGACAAAGTTTAATATGGCCTACACCATTTTAGAGGCAAATGAAAGAAGAATTGAGAAAGTACAACTGACTCAAATACCTGTTGCTCCAGATGCTTAACCTTAAACCCTTTATCCCATTCATTCTGTTTGGCTTATTAGGCTGTGGGAGACCACCTGAATTCAACTCCGACAAACCTTTAACTCACCACCGTATAGACCCAAAGCAAAAGCATTACAGCTATCAAGTCGATAACGTTTTCTCCATGCAAACTCAAGCGCTCTCATCGGCAAATAGCACCCTACCTAAATTGCCCGATCAAAATTGGAGCAGCAGCTTGGCGCTGAACCTGAACCTCACTTGGTTAGGCTATCATCAGCACCCCGAAGTTCCTGAAGCACCACTGGCTGTTTTTAATATGGACATTAAAGATATGGTATTTGGCGAATCCGATCAATTGCCCGAATGGCTGTGGTCTTGGGAAGAAAAAATTGGAAAGGAACCCAATGTTATCTTTAAAACCAATGGCCTAACTCAATCCAACCCTCTTGGCAAAATGTTAGGAGACCCGAGGCAATACTTTCTTAAGGGTGAAAATCAACTGAGTTTCACCTCAAGTGGCCAAAGTGCGCGTGATCAAAAAGGTGATTTGATTTCAAAATTACAAATTCTCGATCACCCTGCTTTTATAGGCCAATATTTTCTAAATGGCTTGCCTCTAGATGAGATTTTGCATCGCTCCATGGTCGCTCTTCCTCCCCTAAATTTTAAAGACCGTGTCACTTGGACGATTCCCCACCAATCCCATTTAAAAGGTGATGCCGGCGAACAAAGCCAAGAAAAGTGGCAGGCCGAACTCACAGAAAGAGATCACCTAAAGCTTTGGAAAGTCAAGATGACGCTCAATCAATCTATTCCAAAAGGAGAGAGTGTGCAAGGACAAGCGCGCTTCCAATACTGGACCTTAAATAGGGAGGTCGAAGCATGGGTTTATCCAGATCAGGGCATGTGCTTAGAAATCACCATTGTTGAAAGTGGCAGTTGGGTTGATGTTTTAAGCTATCAAGACAAAACAGATCACATGCAACATATGCCCCAACAACATCGCTTTATGAATCGATTTCATCTAAGCAGGTCTTGACCAAAAACGAGTTTAAGGATAGTCAACACCTTTTTAATTAAGATTTACCCTATATTACTTATCTTTGCTCAAGCAGACGCTGAGCTCGTTTTGGAAAACCACATAAAAATACATGTTAGAAAAGCTAGAGTATCTTCAAAAAATACCTGATAGTCTTGATTGGCTTTTAAAAGGGGTCTTCAGCAGTCGCAACGAACGCGTTTTAAAAAAGATTCAACCCATCATTGCCAAAATCAACAGTTATGAAGCTGCTATTGAAGGATTAAGCGATGATGAGCTTAAGGCTAAAACACCTTATTTTAGGCAACTACTGAATGAGGGAAAGACCCTTGATGAAATTCTACCCGAAGCCTTTGCGGTCGTTAGAGAAGCAAGCAAAAGAGTGCTCGGTATGCGACACTACGATGTGCAAATGATAGGCGGTGTGCTTCTACACCGCGGCACCATTTGCGAGATGATGACCGGAGAAGGAAAAACTCTCGTCGCAACAAGCCCAGCCTACTTAAATGGCCTTACAGGAAAAGGGGTGCATATCATCACCGTGAACGACTACTTGGCTTTTCGCGACAGCGAATGGATGGGGAAAATCTTTAAATTCTTAGGGCTTAGCGTTGGTTGTATCCAAACACACATGGACGACCCCGCCGAAAAACGAGCTCACTATCATTGTGATATCACTTATGGAACCAATAACGAATTTGGCTTCGACTACTTACGCGATAACATGAAAACCCATGTCGATGACTTGGTTCAAGGTGAATTAAACTTTTGCATCATCGACGAAGTCGACAGCATCTTGATCGACGAAGCGAGAACGCCGCTGATCATTTCTGGCCCAACCGAAATGAGCGACGAAAAGTACCTCCTCTGTGACAAGGTTGCCAAACAACTTCAAAAAGACCTCGATTTCAAAATCGACGATAAGGAAACCAGCATCACCCTGACAGAAGAAGGCGTCAGCAATTGCGAGAGAATCATGGGCATCGACAACCTCTATGAAGGCGCGCACATGGACTTGCCTCACTTCTTGAACAATGCTCTTAGAGCCCGCAATCTCTTCAAAAAAGACAAAGACTACGTCACTCAAGGTGGCGAAGTTGTCATCGTCGATGAACACACCGGTCGATTGATGAAAGGAAGGCGTTGGTCAGACGGTTTACACCAAGCCATAGAAGTGAAAGAAGGCCTCGAACTCAAACGCGAAAGTCAAACTTTAGCCTCTATCACGTTTCAAAATTTATTCAAACTCTACAAAAAAATTAGCGGCATGACAGGCACTGCCATGACTGAATCAACAGAGTTTTTGAAAATTTACCATCTCGATGTCGTGGCTGTGCCCTCAAACCGACCTTGCAAAAGACTCGACAAAGCAGACCTCGTTTACGGCACGGCTAAGGAAAAATTTGAAGCCATTGTCAAAGAAATCATCGAACGCAATAAGTCCGGACAGCCTATCTTGATTGGTACCGCCTCTATTCAAACATCTGAACTCATCAGTCGTTTGCTCGATCAAGCCAAAATTCCCCATTCCGTTTTAAATGCGAAACAACATGAACGTGAGGCCCTCATCATCGCCCAAGCCGGAGCAAAAGGCTCTGTTACTGTTGCGACAAATATGGCTGGCCGCGGGACCGACATTTTACTCGGTGGAAACCTAGAAATATTGGTTCGAAATCAATTCTCAAAAAACGATAGCGAAGAAGACATCCTGAAGGCAATAGAAGATCAGGCCCCTATCTTTGTCGAAGCTCAAAAAGAAGTCAAGGCCTTGGGCGGCTTGTATGTCCTCGGTACCGAACGCCATGACTCCAGACGAATTGACAATCAGCTCAGAGGTCGCTCTGGCCGTCAGGGTGATCCTGGCGAATCGAGATTCTATCTAAGCCTAGAAGACGATTTGATGCGAAGATTCGCCCCGCCATGGGCCACTCGAATGATGCAAAAGTCGGGCTTGAGCGATGGCGAACCCATTGAACACAATCTGATCACTAAATCCATTTCAAATGCCCAAAAGAAAGTGGAGGAATTCAACTTCGATATTCGCAAGAATCTTCTCGAATACGACGAAGTGATGAATGAACAAAGAAAATTCATCTATTCCATTCGCTCTAGAATTCTTCACGAAATAGAATTGAATCACCTGCTCAAGGCTTGGGTTAAAGACTGCATTAAACAGCGCATCGAACAACTCATGAACGATCTACGCATTTCAGATGACGCCGATGAAGTTAAAAACCAATTTAAAGCTTGGGTTGAAAAGTGTTTTATCGAATCGTTCCAAATGGATGGAGAATGGGACAGCATGCCAAAAGACATCTTTGAAGAGGAACTGCTAAAAATCTTCGAAAACATCTATACAAAAAAAGAACGTGCTCTCGGTCCAGAACTTTGCCGAATGATGGAAAGATTTCTACTTTTACAAACCATCGACCATTTCTGGAAAGAACACCTTTATGCCATGGACCACATGAAGGATTCAATCGGCTGGAGGGGTTATGCTCAAGTGGATCCTAAAGTTGAATACAAACGCGAGGGGTTCTCTATGTTTGCAGATATGCTATACGCCATGAAACAAGAGGTCACCGAAAAAGCCGTGCGCATCACCATCGCAACTCCTGAAGACCTTGAAGTTGAATCTGTCTACCACGAGAATCAAGCTCAGCACCGAGCCGCGGCCAACATCCTGCGCGGTGAAGCTCCAAGCAGCCCAATGGAAACAAATGCCCCCTCACAAGAGATGGAAACTGTTGAGGTGACCACACCCATCGTCAACCAAGAGGCCAAAGTTAAACGCAATGAACCTTGTCCATGCGGAAGTGGCAAAAAATTCAAGTCGTGCTGTGGTAAATCTTAGTAAGTAGTCACTAAATCTCAAGCAGGCTTGGCGGGTCAGATCAAGCCCTTTTATTTTGATAGCGGCAACCTGAAATGTCCGTTTAAAATGTGGGTACTTATGAAAAACAAGCATGCACGCCCCATCTAGGGATACCCTTTTTAAAGAACTGCAAAGGCATTTAAATGCCTTTCTCGCCTACAACCGCACAAAAACCGAGTTGTGCTTGAGTCTATTTTCACAAACTCAAAAAGACGCATTTCAACTCATTCCCTACTTACTAAATTGCTCCCTACCCAAAAAGTTTTCCTACGAAGGTGATGCCTGCGCGCCTTCTGGCATAATTTCCTATCGCCAACCACAAGGTTTACAGCAACTTTGCCAAAAGTATTTTGGCAAACAAGAAAACTATGACTTGCGCAGCTCAGACCCGACGCCCGCCATTGAATTTTTATCCATCATGGGATCGATTGGATCAGTGGCCTATACCGATAAATCCGACTTAGACTATTGGTGCTGTATTAAAGAAACGCTTGATCAAGATCAGCGTTTGTTGCTACAATTAAAATTCAATAAAATTGAAGCCTGGTGTGAAAAAGAACTCGGCGTGGAAGTTCACTTCTTTATGACCACTGCCAACCAATTGAAGCACAACGACTTTGGCGAGGTCTCTGATGAATCTTGCGGTTCGGCACTCGGCAAATTGCTCAAAGAGGAGTACTATCGCGGCTCGTTGCATCTCTATGGAAAAATACCTTTATGGTGGACGGTTCCCTCCGGCACAACCGATCACGATTACGATCAACTCTATGAAATGATCGAATCCTCGCCTAAAACGCTCACCGACTTCGTTATCGACATTGGCAATCTACATGAAATTCCACGCCAAGAATTTTTGGGTGGCGGCTTATGGCAACTCAACAAGGGCATTCACTCACCGTTTAAGTCGATCTTAAAGTTGGGTTTACTCATCGCCTATGCCGATACAGAGCAAAAACAACCCCTCATTTCAGAGTCGCTCAAATCGTTGGTGCAAAATAATTTAAATTCATCTTTAAACTTTGATCCTTACTGTGAAATGGTTGATTTTATTTTAGATTACTTTGATCGCAAAGGGGAAAGCGACTATGTAAAACTATTTCAAATCTGTTTTTTCTCAAAAGTACATCAACAAGTTTCCAATTGGTTTGAAAGAGATAAAGTTCCAAATAATCCAAATGCCAAAACTATGTTGGCTTATGTAAAAAAATGGGAATGGACTAAAAAAGAAACCGAACAATGGGAAGACTTACGCGTGCTCTCTCTTCAACAAAATTTAAAACTCAAAAAAGATGTTGAATCCTTCATGCTCTTTCAATTTCAAAATTTAGTAAAATCAATACAAGCATCCAAAGTCACTAGCATCATCTCGATGAACGATCTCAATCGATTGTTAAATCGACTCAAAACTATCTATGATCCCACTCGCAAGCGAATAGAATGGCTTTATCCACCATTTCAACTGTGCGTCAAATCAAAAACCTATAGCCTGATACAAACAGATACTGGACATTGGCGACTCTATAAAAGTGAGATTGACTGGAAGAAGCCCATTGCACCTATGGATGAAAAAAGCTTCATCCGCAGCTCACTGCAACTTGAAGATCAATGTTTATGGCTCATCTACAATGGTTTCATACAACTCAAAACTAAACTATTCACAAACTCACCAAAAGCAGAAGACCTTTGCAACAATCTCAAAGTTCTCAAAGAAGTTTATCAGCAACACTTTTATTCACCCAAGATACCTAGTCTAGACTTAGGCGGCTTTGACAAACCACCTAAGTCAGTGGCATGGCTCTTTAGTATCAATCTCATACCTAGCCATGATGTTGATCTAGCTCCAGCCAGTGAACCTGATTCTGAACGCGACCTCAATACACTCTTTATTCGCAATGAAGAAGAGACTCCACAAACACCAAAGTCAAACCATGTGCAAAATGTCCTCAAAACTTTCAAACCACATGAAACCGAAGAAACGCAGTTGGACACGCAGCATACCGTCATCAATAACAATCTTAAACCCATCGCTAAGCAAAGGGCTCTAGGCTCACATGAAGATCCTTTAAATGCCACCATCAATAAAACCAATCTCATACATTCCTTACTCATTGTCAGTAAAAACAACTGGGGTGAAGTCAATTTCAAAAATTTTACAGGCGAAATGGGTCTTTTAAAATCCATCATTCATTTTCTAGAACAAGCTCATCACTGTCCTCAGATAGACTTTTCATGTCTCGAGTTCCATAGCGGTCAAGATGCTTTTGATCCAAGACAACTGAGTCAACGCATCAAACAACTATTCAATCAGATACTCTATTTTTTTATTTTAGATTCTTCCAGTTCATCCATACCCAAATTCTTCTTTATTGAATTGGCCGGAGTCACCTACTGCATTGAATATTGCGATGGGAGCTATCGCTTCAAATCCTACTTAAACTTACATCAAGCAAGCATCTATATCAATCTTAACTTCCCTATGGAAATTCGCCTAGGCTTTGACCAAAAAAACAGAGCATGGGAATTCTTTAATCAGGCCTTATTGTTGCATCGTAGCGGCATGATTCACTGCACCTTTCAAAAAGGTCAACAGCACTCTAAATTCCTAGTCATCGACGAGTGGAAACATTTCAGTTTCTTTGAAATCGAAACAGGTGAACTTAGAGCTAATTTCCCAAGATTTGTTCAAAGCATCATCACCTGCAAATTTGGCATACTCGAACTTAACCATCTAGCCACCATTGCTGCTTCTTTAAAAATATACACCTATTCAAAGCAACGATTCGAAGATTGCACTCAAAGAACACTCGATTTATTGCAACCTTCGCTCCAACGTCTTAAAAAAGTCGATTTGCAAATTCCCTTTGAAGACGGCATGATTTTTCTTCAATCTTTTTCAGAAAAAGGTCGCTACATTTTCGATTCGGAATTGTTAAAAAAAGAAATCAAGTACGGCCTAAAAGAAATCTTTAAACTCAGAAAGAGTACAGGCTTAAATCGTCATTACCCTGTTTTTTTTAACCAGTTCCAACTTCTTCCCGATGAAAATGAGTTTCGATACCTCAACAGTGCTCTCATCTTAAATTTAAAATTAGGCCTAGAACGAGCCTGTCAACTCGTCTTTATTCGCTCCTAAACCACTAAATTTACCTTAAAGTCAACATTGCAAACTTAAATCTCCCATAAAACTGCACGCGCCCAAGGGCAAAATGGAGAGTTGGCAGAGTGGTCGAATGCGGCGGTTTTGAAAACCGTTGTACTGCAAGGTACCGTGGGTTCGAATCCTACATTCTCCGCTTAAAAAGGCTCCTAAACCGCAAGAGTTCAGGAGTCTTTTTATTGGTTTTCAATGAATTATGGAAATCTCTGAGAGTGAAGGGGCTAACCTTCCCACCTCGTGTGCAATTTTTTGACCTTTGATATTCATCTAATCCTGATTGGATTTTCTCTCCTTTTTAAAGTATAGAGTCTCCTTCTCAACTCATTCAGTTCTTGAGGGAATTGTTGAGTTGAATCCATGTTGTAAGGCTCTCAAATAAGTTCTAAGATATTGAAATTCATTAACTTATTACAAATGTCGTTTATGGAGTTAAGTAAACTCATGCCCAGTAAGGTAGATATTCCATTTTTTTGGGCGATGCCGATTCGTCTTTAGCTTTGATCTTTCCTTGACTGACAGATTCTCTAATCAAAGCTGAAATTTGGGGGCGCCCTCGTTCACTCATGTGAAATCGTTCTCTCAAACTCGTATTAGTTAAGCATGAACTCCCAAAATATCGGATGCACGCATGCTGGTAACAAGCCTGCACTCTTTCATCTAAGGACATTTCAGCAAATTTCCTAGGCGAGTACATGATGACCCTAAAATAATCAGAACCGTTTTCAAATTTGACCGGCGGTAACCCAAATAGTTCAATCTGAATGATTGCCCTTTCAATTCCAGTGCCTCTTTCTTCACAAATTCTATAGCGTCTGAATGCTTTAGCTAAAATTTCATTTCTCGACTGAGGGCTAGTGCGTATGAGTCGATCTATCTTTTTTTCTGGTAATAGTCTGCCTGGGTTGGTGATTTCGATTCGATCTTCAAAAATTTCAACCATAGGCCCAGCTCCCTGAATGGTAAAATCTTGATGAATAATCGCATTGGCAATAAACTCGCGAAGCGCCAATTCCGGATAGATCAAGGTCGTTTTTCTCAATGCTCTGCCAATAACTTCACTCTGAGGAAGTAAACTGCCTAGAAAATTAATGAGCCCTTCAAAACCAACAGCGTATCCTTTTTGACCGGGGAATTCCCTTTCTGCATCCACCTTATTGAATCCCTTGTATTTGATGAGACGAATGTTTTTACGCATGAGTCCATCAAACTTATTCAAATCGCGAGCCGAAGAAATGGCCCCAAAGTTGGTGATGTAAAATCGATCCTCCTTAACGGGCTTAACCATTTTTTCATTGTCCATCCAAAACATCAACTCTTTATCGGCTCTTCGCTGTTTCATGTGGGCTGTGGGGGACTAAAATATGGGCATGAAAGACATTGAATTATTCCAAGCCGCACTGGATTTGTCAGACCCATGGTTTGTTTCCGCTA
>Ga0172372_10005854_pt1 | contig 16967 bp, 18 predicted proteins | sample LakKiv5m_2_FD_114544 | JGI IMG/M metagenome (GOLD analysis project Ga0172372, IMG submission 114544) | Freshwater microbial communities from Kabuno Bay, South-Kivu, Congo - kab_092012_9.5m | ecosystem: Environmental > Aquatic > Freshwater > Lake | place: Democratic Republic of the Congo...
GGATTAACTTTACCACCGGTTTTTTTCATGATTTGACCGATTAAAAATCCGACCGCTCGATCCTTGCCTTGTTGAAAATCAATGATCGATTGAGGATTGGCAGCGAGAACCTCTTGAACTTGCTGGGTAATATAACCTTCATCGGAAATTTGTAACATATTCATTTTTTCGGCCAGTAGTCTTGGATCACCTGGATTTTTAACCATGATTTCAAATAATTCTTTTGCTTGTTTATTGGAAAGATCACCTTTGGCAACCATGGTCATGAGTAAAGCCATATACCTTGGTTGAATGGGAAACGCTAACATACCGAGATTCGCTTTATTTAAATAAGAGGCAATCTCACCCAACAACCAATTTGCATAAAGTTTATAGTGATTGCCAAGCGTGGTTAATTGATCAAAATATTCGGAAACATAAACATCTTGAGTTAATTGAATTGCATCGTATTCACTTAAGCCTAATTCACCTTGATATCGTGTTCTTTTGGTAGTCGCTAACGCTAAGGATTGATGAATCGCATTGCTAATAAAATCTTGAGAAAGCGAAATTGGGACGATATTGGGTTCGGTGAAATATTTATAATCAACCGCATCCGTTTTTTTCCGCATCAGAATGGTTTCTTTTTTTAGTTCATCATATCGTCGCGTTTCTTGTTGAACTGGAATACCGGCAATTAATGAACGTTCTTGACGAAGCATTTCGACATCAATCGCCCGTTGAACATTGGCGATTGAATTTAAATTTTTGATTTCAACTTTGGTTCCCAAGGTTTCCGTGCCAACAGGACGAACGGAAATATTGACGTCGCAGCGTAACGATCCTTCTTCCATTTTGCCACTGGACACTTTTAAAAACGAAACGATTTGGCGAATGGCTTCGACAAACGCTGCCGCTTGAGCGCCATTACGAATATCGGGTTTGGTGACGATTTCCATTAAAGGAATACCAGCGCGATTGTAATCCACCAAGGTAAAACCCTCATAATGGTGTTGCATCGCCGTATCTTCTTCCACATGCAATCGCTCTATGCGGATTTTAAATGGTTGATTTTCAACCATCACTTCAATCCAACCGTCCGAACCAATTGGCCTCGCGTTTTGGGTAATTTGATAACCTTTTGGTAAATCAGGATAAAAATAGTTTTTACGATCAAACCAAAGTTGAGAATCGATTTGTAAATGTAAGGCATGACAAACTTGAATCGCATTGATAATCGCTTGACGATTGACCACTGGCATGGTGCCGGGATGACCTAAATCAAGTGGCACAACAGCCGTATTGGGATCGGCTTTATAAGTGACAGGAGCAGTGGAAAACATTTTCGACTTGGTTTGCATTTCCACATGGATTTCTAAGCCAATGACAGCTTCGACGTTCATGATGGTTTCCTCGTGAGGATAGAAAGATTTTTTAAGCCAGTAAATTGCTCAAGCACATATGCGACTTCTAGCGTGGTTGCTTCTTCAAAGGCGCGACCCATAATATTGGCGCCAAAGGGCATATTTTGTTCAAAGCCAATTGGCAGGGTCACGGATGGTAAACCGGCAAAGTTACCTAGCGCTAGGTGGGAATCAGCAATTAAATACTGGCTAGATAATCGATCACTTGAATCAGTGAATTTTGGGGCAATGGTTGGAGCGGCGGGTAAATAAATGACATCGTAAGTTTGATAAAGTTTTTGAAGATTTTCTACAATCATCCGCCGCACCCGTTGCGCTCTTAAAAATAAATCTTGTTGATTTTCTTTCATTAAGACAAAACTACCAATGACAAATCGGCGTTTAATCAATTCAGAAAAACCTGCAGTTCTTGATTGCATCATCACGTCTTGATAGGTTTTACCTTGGTAACCTGGACCAAACTTTAGCCCATCTAAATTAGCATTATTACTCGTTGCCTCTGCACAAGATAGTGTCATATACGTAGGATAAATGGCTTGGAGTAATGCTAAAGGGAAATGGACATAATCGATTTGGGCACCGGCTTTTGTTAACGCTTCAAGCGTTTGTTTAAAGCGTTGAAGAATGATTGGATTTTGAATCGAATCCATCACTTCATGAATCACCGCAATTTTTTTACCAGGAATAGTTTGAGAAAAATGATATACCGGAAGTGGTTGCGTCGAACTGGTTGCATCATTCGTATCCGGGCCACTTAAAAGATTGGTGAGGATTGATGCATCTTCTACCGAACGTGTAAAGTAGGCAACATGGTCTAAAGAAGGTGCAAACGGAAATAAACCATATCGAGAAATCCTTCCCCATGTTGGTTTAAATCCGACTAACCCTGCATAACTTGCAGGTTTTCGTACAGAATCTCCTGTATCACTCCCTAAAGAAAATGGCACCATGCCACTGCTAACAGCAGCCGCAGATCCGGAACTACTGCCTCCTATTTGTCGAGTTTTGCTTGCATCAAAAGGATTATATTGATAGCCCTTATGCCCCGTCATCCCGGTGCCACCCATTGCCAATTCATCGAGCGTGGTTTTGCCAATGAGGATGGCTTTAGCTTGAATTAGTTTTTGATACACGGTCGCATCAAATAAAGGGATATACCCATTTAAAATATTGCTGCCGGCGGTCGTCTGAATACCTTGAGTGGAAAAATTATCTTTGATCACAAAAGGAATGCCCCAAAAAGGATTGTTAACCTCTAGAGTGGTTAAAGCTTTTGCCTGTTGAATCGCAAGCGCTTCGGTTGTTATTTCAAACGTATTCCACGTATCGGCTTTGGCTCGACGCAAGGCTTCTTCCACCAATTGCAAAGGCGTCACTGTTTTTTTGACAAGCGCTTGATGGATATCTAAAATCGTATGGTCTAACCAATGCATATTAACCAACCACTTTCGGTAACTTGATTTGTCCTTCACTGACAAAGGTTGCATTTTGCGTTGCTTGCGTTTGGCTTAAAGATGGACTAGGCACATCCTCTCTGAGTTGCATCGTCTCGTTTTGCAAAGAAAAGGTCATCGGGGCGACGTGATCAACCCCTTCAATTTTGCCAATTAAGGCCATTTGTTCTAATAAGATATCAAATTCTTGGATTAGCACTTCATACTGCGTATCGGTCATCACAAAAAGTAAGCGAGTGCTAGCATCCAACAATAAGGTTTTATCAATTTTTTTCATCGGTATGATTATACCTTTTCTGACGCCAACATGCGTAGTAGACTGGATTCATCTATTAGAGTTACACCAAGCGTTTGCGCTTTGACTAGTTTACTGCCAGCATCTGTTCCATACACTAAAAAGTGGGTATTTTTTGAGACACTGCCGGTGACTTTTGCTCCTAAATTTTCCAAGATTTCCGTTAACGATTCTCTTGAGTAGTTTGCAAATGACCCCGTAATCACGATGGTTTTACCAGAAAAAAAACTAGTTTGAGATGCAACCGGACCAAGATAATGTGTATTAACGCCAAAGGCAATCAAACGATCAATCAGGGTTTGATGAATGGGTTCTTGGAAGTAATCTAGGATGGCTTGAGCCACAACTGGACCCGTATCTTCAAGGGCCATTAAATCTTGGTATGTCGCTTGAGCAAGCGCCTGTAAATTTAAAAATCGTTTGGCTAATTGTTTCGCGGTTTTTTCACCAATTTCTTTAATCCCTAAACCAACAATTAACTTTTCTAAACTTCGTTGTTTACTTTTTTCAATCGCATCAAGAATCAAGTCCACGGATTTATCAGAGTAGCCATCGATTTGTAGTAACGCTTCGCGTTTGTCTTTTAATGCATATAAATCAGCACTGGATTGAATGAAACCCAATTCAAATAAAGCTTGAATAATTTTATCGCCTAACCCCTTCATATCCATCGCTACTTTCGAGGCAAAATGAATCACGGATTCAACATGACGAGCAGGGCAGGAAGAATTTTGGCAATAATGCATCGCCTCGATTTTGATGAGGGGTTGATGGCAAGCGGGACATTCTTGAATCATCGTCACTTTGACAGCATTCGCTAAACGCTTGTGACTTACTACTTGAACCACTTCAGGAATCACTTCTCCGGCTTTGCGAATCAACACTTGATCACCAAGATAAAGATTTTTTAGCAGCATAAAGTCTTCATTATGAAGCGTGGCTCTGGCAATCATACTTCCGGAAACACGGACAGGTTTTAAAACAGCGTTAGGTGTGATTTTACCAGTTCTACCCACTGTAAAAATCACATTCTCCAAAGTCGTTTCCACCAATTCAGGCGGATATTTATAAGCGATGGCCCATCGCGGAGTTTTTGCGGTATATCCTAAACGTGGATGGTCCGATAAGGCATTCACTTTAATGACAATGCCATCCGTATCATAGTCTAGCGATGCACGTTTTGATTCAAAGGTTTGAATGAACGCCCATGCGCGATCAATGCCTTGAACAGTTTTTGTTTCTGAATTAATTTTGAAGCCTAATGTCTTGAGAAAACCTAAGGCTTCTTGATGAGACTTGATTCCTAATTCATCAGCATTGACTACATAATATAAAAATGCATCTAATTGGCGATTGGCTGTAATCGTCGAGTCTAATTGCCGTATCGAACCAGCCGCTGCATTTCGCGGATTCGCTAATAACGGTTCACCATTGGCAATGCGATGGGCGTTTAGGGACTGGAATACTTTTCTTGTCATGTAAACTTCACCACGAACTTCAATGGTGCGTTGATCAGGAATGGTTAAAGGAATCGACTTAATCGTCTTAATATTCGCGGTCACATCTTCACCGATTTCACCATCTCCACGCGTCGCAGCATAGACCATGACACCATTTCGATACTCGATACTAATCGCTAAGCCATCGATTTTAAGTTCGCATACATAAGCCATCGGTTGCTGGATTGACAATAAATCTTGAATACGTTGATCAAACGTTTGCACATCCGCTTGACTGTACGCATTCGCTAAAGAAAGCATCATCCGTGTATGTTTGATTTTTTTGAAGCTCGATTGCAACGCACCGCCAACTCGTTGCGAAGGGGAATACGGTGAAAAATATTGCGGGTTATTTTTTTCCAATCCTATCAATTCATTCATCAGTTGATCATAAGTTGCATCATCAATGGTGGATTGATTTAACACATAATACTCATGATTGTATTGATTGAGGAGCGCTCTTAATGTTTCAATGCGTTTGGCAATATCCATAAGATTATTTTACCTTGTTTAATTTTGGATGTTGGGCGATTAGTTTTTTAACTTGATGCGTTTGGTCAAACGTGATTTCAATAATGTCGTTGGAAATAATATTCGTCACGTGACCGTTGCCAAAACTATCATGGTGGCAAGCGTCACCAACTTGCCATTGAATCTCAGTTTTGCCACGATTGGAGGTAGCACTTGTATCACTCGATATTGGTCTTAGGGTTCCTAATCGACCCGGCGAACTAATAGCAGTAAATGAAGCGGAAGGTCCTCCGGTGGAATTTGCAGATGGCTGATGTGTATGTTTAAAAATCAAACCTGCTTCTTTAAAGAATCGAGATGGAATTAAATTGCCACCAATGACGAAGGAAAAATCACTCGCACAACTCAAAGATAAAGTTTGTTTCGCTCTTGTAAAGGCCACATAACAAAGTCTTCTTTCTTCTTCTAAACCTAAATAGGCATCATCGTTTAGGGTGCGCATGGAAGGAAAAACGCCTTCGTTCATACCGATGACATAGACATGATCAAATTCTAGACCTTTTGCCGTATGCACCGTCATCAAAGAAACGAAGTTATCCTCAAGGATTTCATCTTGACTTGACATCAAGGAAATATTTTCTAAATACAGCAAAAAAGTTGCCTCTTGATTCCGTTCCAAATATTCTTCTAAATCATCGAGTAACGTAAAAATATTTTCGATGCGTTCTTCTTCATCACTTTCTTGAAGACTTTTGATATATCCAAGTTCATGAAGATATTGTTCAACTTCCGTTCTAAGATCAATGCCATCGGTCAACAATCTAACTTTGTATTTTTCAATCGTAGTTATCATCGGTTTCAATTGGGTTTTTAATTTAGTAGAAACATCCGCAAACATGTCGATGCCTTCAGCAGTCTCATAAAGCGATAAGTTTCTTGAATGAGCGAGATTTTTTAATTGCTGAAACGTGACTTCACCAATCCCCCGACGTGGAACATTGATAATTCTTTCAAAAGAAAGATCATCTTTGGCATTAATCGCAAGTTTAAAGTATGCAATTGCATCCTTGATTTCTTGACGTTGGTAAAAGCGCATCCCCCCAAAAATTCGAAATGATATTTGTTCTCTTGTTAATGCTTTTTCAAATGGTAAAGTTAAATAATTCGCGCGATAAAGAATGGCGATTTGTCGTGGTTGTTGACCTTGCTGTAGTAATTTTTTGATCGATTGAACGGCGGCATAAGCTTCCTCTTCTCGATTAAAATAACGTTGATAGAAGACCTGTTTCCCTTCAAGAATATTGGTAAATAAATCTTTCTTAACTCGATGTTGATTATGATCAATTAATAGATTGGCGACATCAAGAATCGGTTTTGTTGATCGATAATTTTGATTTAAGATAATGGTTTCAATTGGAAAAGATTGGGTTAGATCTAAAATAATTTTGGGATTTGCGCCTCGCCATGAATAAATCGTTTGATCAGGATCTCCAACGACATAAAGATTGGTTTTTGCGTTCATCAATAACCGCAATAAGTGATACTGAACATCGTTTGTATCTTGAAATTCATCGACAAGAATATGCTGGTAATATTGTTGCCATTTACTTTTAACATCAGGAAATCGTTCGAGGACTTCAATTGCTTTCATCAATAAATCATCAAAATCTAAATTGGCCATTGCTTTCATTTTAGTCTCATAAATTTCGTAAAAAGATAGGCAAAGTTTTTCCGTAGGAAATCGTTCGTATTCAATCCGAATTTGGGATGGCAATAACCCTTGTGATTTTTGTTCGCCAATGTAACGAAGTGCTTGTTTGACGATCTCATCTCCGCGACGAAACCCTTTTTCTTCGGCAATGGTTTTCACTAATTTTTCTTGGTCATCATCATCGAGTATTGTAAAGGCACTGGGATAACCTAAGTGGTGAATTTCCCGGCGTAAAAATCTTGCTGCAAAACTATGATAGGTCATGATTTTTAAACGCGAACCTAAATCAGGAACTAGTTGCGCTGTCCTTTGAAGCATCTCTTTGGCAACTTTGTTAGTAAACGTGATGGCGAGAATCTTTTCTGGATAAATATGATGGTCATTAATCAAGTGAGCAATACGAAAAGTTAACACTCTAGTTTTCCCACTTCCAGCACCAGCGATAATTCTGACATAGGGTGAAAGCGTCGTAACGGCAAGCGATTGCTTTTCGTTTAGTTGGGTAGGTAAATTCATCATTTAATTACTGGTTAAATTTTACCAAATTACGATGATGAATACTATGAAAAAAAGGTGAAAAAATCTTTATGATATGAAAGACAAAATCTCGTTTTTACCAATATAATTGACCCCATAGGATTCAAATTCAATTCTTAAAGTTGGGGAGGGATAAAATACCGTCGGTAGTTTCGCTTCCCAGTCAGTAAAACCCTGAAAAGCAATCCAGGTTTCCAGTTTAGGAAGAATCGCTTGGGCGTGTGGACAATTGGGTAAAGCATATAAAGTAATCATGAAAATTCGTTCGTCTGGTGGTGAAAATGTTAAACTAAAATGAGAAGCTAAACCACCCGTGAAACACTCTACCAAGGACCATAAGCACAACCCAATTAATCTTTTTTTTATCATGGTTAATTATGAATAGATTAGAACTAAGCAAACCAAACCAAGTTTTAACCTGGATCGCACTTATGAGTGGCATTCAAATCATCATTTTATCGATTAATATTATTTTACCCGTGGTCGGTTATTGGCTTACTTATGGCTTACCTTTTATCAACCTTATGGTGTACTATCGAACAGATTTAAAAGCGTTTTTAATTTATTCCATCACCACGATGGTCTTAGTTTTGTTTTTTATTCAACCTGCTCTAGAAACGCTCTTATTTTATGCATTTCCGTCATGGTTATTAGGCATGGGTTATGGTCTTGCATTAAAGAAAAAGGCAAGTTTATTAACTTTAATGGTCGTCTTATCCATCGTTCAATTCGGAATTCTCTATATCATGAAAATCATGACCTTACAATTTTATCAACTTGATTTTTTAAGTTTAATTTATCAATTATTAAATTTAGATCGACAAACGTCAGTGACGCTCCTGGATCCGATTTTAGTCTACGCGATTGCCCTATTGCAAGTGTTCATGGGTCTGTTGTTAATCTACCCACTCATTGAACGCTTTCAATTACCAGTTCAATATCAACTATTCTTTTCCCAGACTGGATTTAAGTTTTTTATTGGGTTATGGTTGATGACGATTTTAATGTTGCTTTTGGCGCCATCTTTAGCGTATTTTGCCCTTGGTCCTTTGGTATTTTTCACCATTTATAGTTACAGTTACTTATTGGTAAAAGCCTCGAGAATAAACCGATTTATTTTACTATTCAGCCTCATCCTTTATCCTTTTATCAATGCGATTTTAAGTTCAGTGTTTACTGGTCCCTATCGAATCTTTTCTGTCTTATTTCTTACATTTTTTTCGATGGTTATCGTTCTTTTCAATTCCATCACCCAAAAGCATCAAAATGCTTTAATATAAAAGCATGGACTTACTTGTCAAATTATTTAAACGGATTGCCCTTGGTGCGATTTACCTTGTTGGTTCGCCTTTAATTGCCTTTGCATTTGCCATTTTTCTCACTTATGGATTACTTGTGTTTATCGGTGTCTCTTTAAAATCGATTTATTTATTTTTCTCAGGTCGGGGCGTGTTTACGCCTTTCCCTGAAGATATAGTCGCACACAAACGCTACCAATTTATCATGAAACAAACCCCTAATACTCACAAAGCTGAACCAAATGTCACACCTTTACCGTCCACGCCAACAGGACCCAAATCATGATCTTATTCACAGCACCAGTTCCCAACATCAATCAACGCTTAGAGTTACTTTATTTATTAATTGCTTTAGTTTTATTAGCCTTGGCATTAGTCGGTGGCATTGGTTGGATCTTTGAAACTTTAATTAAGAAATATGGCGATCAAGTCGATGCAGAAACCTGGAAAATCTACGAAACCAGAACCGTCAACACCCCAAAAGAATTCGCTAAAATTGCTTTTAAAAAAAGTCATCGTCAAGCATTTAAAGATTATTTTTGGGCACTCTTAACCATTGGCTTAATGCTCGGAATCCTTTTTGGGTATATGACGTTGATGAACGATCCGACTTTAATTGCCGATTTAACGAACTATGAAACCCGAGGTTTTAATACCATTTTTCCAATCTTTGATTGGGCAAACATTCCTACAAGCAATTTTTTTGGTTTAAATATTATTTCTGATTGGCCAACGTTATTAAATGTCCCAAGATTTGTTCCTGAAGCAACCATATCGTATGTGATTTTTTTACTAACTCTCTTTGGTGGATTATTACTGACCAGAGCCACCTTAGCCTTGATTGGTCGAACCCTAAGAATTCAAAATAAACGCAACCAAATCTTTATGAAAAATTTAGATGACGTCGCAAAAAAACTTTAATTATTCAATAATCGCTCAACGTAAGCAATCATCTGCAAAATCACATAAATCGCAAGCCCGATATTCACAATCCAAATAAAAATCGTCATCCTTCGTAAAGATGTTTTTTTTCTTTCATAAGCCTCTTTTTCAAGGTCTTGTTGAATATTTTCTTCTAAGGGTTCTTCAAACATACGTTGGAATTAGTATAGCAAGGAACCTGGTGTTCGTGGATAAGGTTGGGTGTCGCGAATATTATTAACTCCGGTTAAATACATTAACAGCCGATCAAATCCAATCCCAAATCCCGCATGCGGGACGCCGCCATATTTGCGTAAATCTAAATACCATTCAAGCCCAGCTTTGTTTCCGTGCTCAATCATTTTCTTTTCGAGTAAATCAAGGCGTTCTTCCCGTTGAGATCCACCGACAAGTTCACCAACTTGAGGAACGAGTAAATCACAAGCTGCCACCGTTTTACCATCGTCATTTAACCGCATATAGAAAGCTTTAATTTCTTTAGGATAATTGATTATAAACACTGGACCATTGGCGATGGTTTCTGATAAATATCGTTCGTGTTCGGTTTGCAAATCCATGCCCCATTCAATATTTTTATAGGCAAATTCAACCCCATTCTTGACGGCTTTTTGTAAAGCCGTAATCGCTTCCGTATACGTCATACGTTGAAAAGGTTTTTGACGAACTGCTTGCAGTCTTTGCACTAAGGTTGTATCAATAAATTGATTAAAGAAAGCCATTTCTTCGGGGGCATGTTTAAACGCATAATCCAAACAATATTTCACACAGTCTTCAATTAAATTCATGTCGTCATTTAAATCGGCAAAGGAAATTTCTGGTTCTATCATCCAGAATTCTGAAGCGTGTCGCGAGGTATTACTAGGTTCTGCTCGGAAGGTTGGACCAAAGGTATAAACATCTTTAAACGCCAATGCAAATGCTTCAACGTGTAATTGGCCAGACACGGTTAAGGAAGCAGGTTTGTTAAAAAATTCATTCGGTTTCTTTTGATCCACGATCACTTGAAAGACTTGACCAGCACCTTCGGCATCGTTGCCGGTAATTATGGGAGTATGCACATAAACAAAATCCCGATCTTGAAAAAATTGATGAATGGCCATGGACATGACTGAACGCAAACGAAACATCGCTGTAAACGTATTGGTTCGGGGTCTTAAGTGAGCGATTTCTCTCAGGAAATCAAACCCATGCCTCTTCTTTTGTAAGGGATAATCTTCAGGAGCGGGTCCCACCATTTCAAAAGCATCTACAACCACTTCAAAAGGTTGTTTATTGGTTGGGGTTAAATGAATCGATCCCTTGATGCTAAGGGCAACCCCAGTTCCACATTTGGATAAGGTATCAAAATCGTTACCAAGGGTTTGATGGTAAACCAATTGCACGTTGCGAAAAAAACTACCATCGTTTAATTCAATAAATCCGATGGCCCCATTTTGCCGATTGGTGCGTATCCAACCAGATAAGGTGATTGGCATTTTTTCTTGGAGAGATTGCCCTTGGGCAAGGTGGTATAAGGCCCGAATTTTATGAATTTGTTTCATATACAATTCCTACTTAATGATTAAAGATATTATAGCGTATTTACTTTTGCATGCTTGCCTGGATTTCCCATGAAGGATCAACCCCAAGCTCGAGAGAAGATATCATCCCTGCTTTAAACATTTCACCGCCGAGTAAGGCAATCATCGCCCCATTATCGGTGCAGGCCCACGTAGGTGGAAAAATAAATGGAATCTTGGTTTGTTGCGATAACAATTTAGCTTGCTTTCGTAAGGTTTGATTGAGTGAAACCCCGCCACCGATGATAACGGATTTCACAGGAAAAGTTTGTAATGCTAATTGCAGTTTATCAATCAAGGTTTGGATGACTATTTGTTGAAAGGAAAAGGCTAAATTAGCGTGATTCATCTCGCGTTTTGCTTGTTGTTCTTTTTGCATCAAACTTTGCACCGCTGTTTTTAAACCGGAATAAGAAAAATCAAACTTTCCTATCGCTTTGGGTGTGGGTAAGGTGTATTGAGGTTTTCCCTTTTGGGCTAATTGATCAAGGATCGGGCCACCAGGATATGCTAACCCCATCATGCGGGCCACTTTATCATAGGATTCTCCGATGGCGTCATCTTGGGTTTGACCGATTAATTCATAATGCAAGGGTCGTGCCATATAAACGAGTTCGGTGTGACCGCCACTGACAATGAGTCCCAGGGCAGGATATAAAATGGGTTGAATAAAACGCGCTGCCTCTAAATGGGCAGCGTGATGATGAACTCCAATCAAAGGAATCTGCAATCGCGCCGAAAGCATTTTTGCGGTTTGTAAACCGATATGTAAAGCGCCAATTAATCCAGGACCTCGGGTGACAGCAACTGCGGATAATTCTTCGAGTTTAATCTTGGATTCCTTGATCGCAGTCTGTAAAACATATCCAATATTTTCCGTATGTAAACGCGAAGCTAATTCTGGAAAAACACCACCGTAAGCTTCATGCCGTTTAATTTGGGATGCTGTAACATGGCTGAGAACTTTGGTGTCGTTAACAACGGCAATCGAGGTTTCATCACAAGAGGTTTCAATTCCCAGAATGATTGGAGGTTTCATATCCTTAACTCCATCAACCATGCATCTTCGCCATCTGCATAATAATGAGATTTTTTGATAAGTTTTTTAAAACCATAGGTTCCATAAAGTTTTTGGGCAATGGTATTACTGACTCTTACTTCTAAAGTAATGGATTGACAACCGGCCTTTTTCATTCGCTCTACCGCATCCATCAACATGGTTTTACCGATGCCACGTTGCCGTAGATGCGGCATGACTGCAAGATTATTAATTTGCGCTTGATGAAAGGTAATCCAAAAATCGATATACCCTATCACAAACCCTTCTGCCTCTGCGACCAAAAGAAATGCATATGGATTTTCTTTTAGTTCATATAAAAAGTGTGGTTCTGTCCAAGGTGATGGAAAAGACAAATTTTCAATCGTGAGGATGGTGGAAAGATCTTGCAAGGTTGCAGGGCGAATTTTCATCCGAGTTCCTTCAAGTAGAGCGGATTTAAAGCATGGACATCGATTAACGGAGATAAATGAGGCATCAACTTCTGGAGATGATTGAGAATGCGTAAAGGTTGAGCGTACGCTGATTCAATCGTCAATACGCTAAATTGGGGAAAGTTCTGTTGGCAAGAAATTAAATCTTTTTCGGTCATCACTTGTGGAGGAACGAGGATGTCTTGACCTTCAAAAACCCCAACATAACGTCTTCCGCCACGGGCATTTAGGGAGATGATGGTTTTGGTTTCATAGGCAAACAATTGTAAGGTACTGATGGGATACACTTTTAGTGGTTGAATCAACGCAAAAGTTTTAATCAAGGTCAATGCGAGACGAACACCGGTAAACGATCCTGGTCCATGTCCAACCACCACGTCGGTTAAATCGGTTAAGGTTAATTGATATCGATTTAAAAATTGGATGATACGAGGAAGCATAAACTCTGCATGACGCCGATCCAGAACTTCTAAATGATGGCCCTTGACCATGCCATCTTGCATCAATCCTAAAAATAAAGTTTGGGTACTCGAATCTAAAACAAGGATATTGGCAGGTTTCACGAATGGAAAACCTCCATTTCAATCAAACGGTGATCTTCTTTTGTCAATTTCATGTTTAAGCGAATCGTGTGTTTAGCTGAGGGTAACGTCATCAGTTTTTCTGACCATTCAATCATGGTGATTGTGTCATCTCCCATTTCGTCTTCTAAACCAAACGATGGACTGTTTTCTAAACGATAGGCATCTACATGCAATAAACGGCCATTGAAGCGAGTTAGTGGATAAGTTTTCATGATGGTAAAAGTAGGAGAAATAATCCGAGATTGGATCCCTAATTGTTTGGCAATTGCTTGAACCAAGGTGGTTTTTCCCACCCCTAAAGGACCGGATAATGTCACCAAGGTTCCTAACGTTAGTAAAGGTAGCAAAGTTTTAACGAATGGTTGTAAATCTTCTATTCGGCGAATGGTAAAGGTGGTTTTCATTAAAATAAAAATTTCTTTTCCTTGATAAATTGTTGAAATAATTCTTGAATAATATGCATTTGAAATGGAAAATCTCGATCTTGTAATTTCTTGAATAGCGCGGCAGCTGAGCGAATAAGTACTTCTTTAAGTTCAGCAGGATATTGATAACGGACACTATGTTTTTCAAATTCTCTTTCATCCAAACTCATAATGTAACCATCTGGAAATAATTTATAATCCAAATCATAATCAATATATTTTAAAATTCCTCGATCTAGTAATGTTGGCGAGGCAATATTGACATAAAAGACCACGCCTCTATCTTTTATCATCCCAATGACATTAAACCAATCGTGTTTGCTAAAAAATGAAATCGCGGGTTCCTTGGAAAACCAGCGTCTACCATTTGCTTCGGTAACTTTGGTTTTATGGTTAGCCGTGACAAAAAAATTCTCATCGTCAAGCAACACATAATTCCGTTCCCAGCAACGATGCAAGGAGCCATCATGTTTATAACTTTGTATTTTTAACCAACCACCTTTAACTGACATTTTTACCTAATTCCAAGCTAAATTATATCATTGATTCCATAGTTAAATTGCGAATAACAGAGGTTAAATTTGAATAATATAATGCGATAACCGCGACCAAACTGATTAAAAATGAAGGCAGTAAATAGGTGATGTTATAAAGGAAAGACCCAAGCCAATCAACTTCAAAATAAAGCACCCCAGATATAACATGCATACTCAGTCTCCACAAAAAGGCCAGCGTAAAGGTGGTAAGCAATGCCAACAAACCCTGCCAGGATCTTTGCTTTAATATCGTTTCTCGCAATAATGCAATCATCACGAATCCACTCAATGCTAGACCATAATCGAAGAGGTAGTAAATCACATACCCATCGAGAATTGCACTTAATATACCGAAAACAATCGCTATCGTAAACCAAGTTTGCCACCAGGAAAAAGATAAGGCGATTAAGACAAGTCCCACCATCGCAAGATTGATCGATCCACCATTCGCTTGTTGATAAAACTTAAACACCATATCTAAGACGATGGTGATGGCGACTAACATGCCCATCAAGACAAGTTGGCGAATACCGAGACTAAGATTTTTCATGAGTGGCCTCCTTGAATAAAAAAATCCTTGGCTAGCAAGGAAACAAAACAATGTTACTTTCCTACGCTAGCATTACCTAGATCAGGTCCGGTCGGTGTGAAACGCACACCCTCTCAGCCAAGCTATCTTAGCTCCCGTTGAATGTAATATATCAAAAATTGAGGCTTAAGTGTTAGACCAACGAATCGACTTGAGTTGATTTTTCTCTAACCAGATATTCGTTTTTGAAAAATGCTGACAACCAAACCAACCGCCACGATTCGCGGATAAAGGTGAAGGATGATGGGCAAGTAAATAGGCATGATTAGGATGGGTAATCCATGATTGATATGCTTTTGCTTGTCCACCCCAAAGTAAATACATAATCGGTTGGCCTAAGGTTTCTAAGAACTGAAAAATATGTTCAAAAAAAATATCATAACCAATGTGTTGATGAGATAACGGTTTACTATCCTCGACGGTTAACAGACTATTGAGAAGTAGGACACCTTGTTTTGCTAAATACGTTAAATCCCCGGATTGATAATCCATCTTCACCTGAAGATCTTGAGAAATTTCTTTGTAGATATTGATTAAGCTTGGTGGTAATTTGATGCCCGGATTGACAGAAAAAGCTAGGCCATTCGCTTGCCCTGGTTGATGATATGGATCTTGACCGATAATCACGACTTTAAGTTGGTGAACTGGGCATAAAGCAAATGCCTGATACATCAGTTGTCGCGGAGGATAAATATTTTTTTGTTGATAGGCTTGATCTAAACATTGTTTTAAGGACTGTGCATAAGGGTATTGTTTTTCTTGATTAAAGAACGTTTGCCATTCAGGTTTCATCTTACATATATCTTACTAAAAACCTAGAAAAGGTGGGATTTTTGTATAATAAAGTAAATGAAATCTTGCTTCTTCTTATTTAGTCATCCTGCACCTTATAAAGTTAATCTCTTCAATGGGTTAGCAAAACATCTCCGATTAACAGTATTTTTTGAACGTGAATTATCAGGATATGCCAAAGATCAGTATGTTGCAAAAGATCAATGGAAATTTCAATATCGAATGTTAAAAGGATTGAAGCTAGGTAAAGAAAATCATTTATCGTTAGAAGTTCAAGACCATTTAAAAAAACATCATTACGATTTTGTTGTCATCAATGGCTATTCTACACTTACCGAAATCCTGACTATTCTATATTTACAAAAACATAAAATTCCTTATTATCTTTATGTTAATGGTGGTGTCATTCGCAAAAATATGCCTTGGAAGTTCGCCCTTAAGAAAAAACTGATTGCCGGGGCAATAGGCTATTTTTCTCCAACACCTTTAGTCGATGATTACTTAATCCATTATGGGGCAATCAAGAACCGTATTTATCATTATCCTTATAGCACTATTTTTGAAGAAGAAATTTTAAAAAAACCGCTTTTATTAGAGGAAAAAAAATTACTAAGAAAAACCATTGGCCTTTCCCAATCAGGAAAGATTTTCATATCCATTGGCCAATTTATTCCTAGAAAAAATTTCACAACTTTAATCAAAGCTTGGAAAGCACTACCCAAACAATATCAACTGATCTTGGTTGGCAATGGCCCGTTAAAAAATCTCTATCAACGCTGGATTAAGCGTGAGCAACTGACGAATATTATTCTCAAACCATTTCAACCTAAAAATCTTTTACTCTCAATGCTGCGGGCGAGTGATGGTTTCGTGCTTTTAAGTAAAGAAGATATTTATGGGCATGTGGTCAATGAGGCGCTATCACAAGGCATTCCAGTTTTAAGTTCAGATGCGGTGATTTCCAGTCGTGTTTTGATTCAACAAGGCGTCAATGGATACCGCATATCCTTAAAAGCAATCGAGTCTTTTCCTAAAAAAGTGAAGCAATTAATCACCCTTCAAAATCCAGAAGCAAGTTTAGCAATCGCCAGACAATACACCATTGAAAAAATGGTGAAAGTTCACCTCGATTTGTTGGGAATTAAATCATGAATAAATTTGTGTTACTGAGTTCAGTGTTACCGCCCGTGATCTTTCAATCAAGAATTGATGCGGGTGACATCATCAATCCAAGCCATCAGTTATATGTTTCAAGATGGATTCAAAGCTTAGCAAAACAAACCCCCATTCAGATTATTTGTCTACCGCCAAGTACCACAGCAAAAGCAGTTCGTTGGCATCCAGAATTGATCCATCGCGAGAACCAACAAGTTTATGTCCA
>Ga0172372_10005855_pt1 | contig 16963 bp, 14 predicted proteins | sample LakKiv5m_2_FD_114544 | JGI IMG/M metagenome (GOLD analysis project Ga0172372, IMG submission 114544) | Freshwater microbial communities from Kabuno Bay, South-Kivu, Congo - kab_092012_9.5m | ecosystem: Environmental > Aquatic > Freshwater > Lake | place: Democratic Republic of the Congo...
AATAAAAATGTTGACTTATTTGTATTTTACGTTACACTTAACAAGTGAAAAAGAAAAGAAAAAATAAACAAGCATCGGATGCTGATTACGTAAGTAATCAAGATTTATATGATGCTTTAGTGGAATATAAAAAAAAGACAGAAGATGCAGAAAATGCTGGAAAAAAGAAACCAAAACTTCCAGACTTTATTGGAGAATGCATACTAAAAATTGCAAACAGACTTTCTTATAGACCAAATTTTGCAAACTACTCATATAGAGAAGAAATGGTATCCGACGCAGTATTAAATTGCATAACTTACATAGACAACTTTGATCCTAAAAAATCAACCAGCCCATTTGGTTATCTTACCCAGGTGTGCTGGTTTTCTTTTGTTCGTATAATAAACAGAGAAAAAAAAGAAAAATATACACAATACAAATTTGCCGAACAGCAGAACAATAAAGACTTTCAAAATTGGTTTAACAAAACATATGCTGGCATTGATATTGGAAGAAGAGATTTTTTTGGATTGACAGATTTGGATATGGAAAGATTTGATGAAATGTTAAATCCAACAAAAAAGATTCGAAAAAAGAAAAAAAAGAAAAATATATTAGACTTATGAAAACAGCATTTATTACCGGAATTTCTGGTCAAGATGGTAGCTATCTCGCAGACTTGTTATTGTCGAAGGGATATGTTGTGCATGGATTGATAAGAAGGAGTTCTACCTTTAATACACAAAGAATAGAGCACCACATAAACAATCCAGAAGTATACAACAAGACTTTTTTTCTCCATTATGGAGACATGAGTGATTACAACACTTTGTATCACATAATAGGAAAATGCTCACCTGATGAGGTATACAATCTTGCTGCACAAAGTCATGTAAGAGTTTCTTTTGAAATGCCTGTATACACAGGAGAAATTGATGCTATTGGGGTTACAAATATTCTGGAAGCAATAAAAAATTACCAAAATGCTTCTGGAAAAATTGTAAAGTTTTATCAAGCATCAAGTAGCGAAATGTTTGGCAAGGTCCAAGAAGTTCCTCAAAAGGAAACAACGCCATTTTACCCACGTTCACCATATGGATGTGCTAAGGTTTATAGTCACTATCTTACGGTAAACTACAGAGAAAGTTATAACATGCATGCTTCCTGTGGGGTATTGTTTAATCATGAAAGCCCAAGAAGAGGTGAAACTTTTGTGACTAGAAAAATAACAAGGGCTATAGGAAGAATACAGCAAGGTTTACAAAAAGAACTTAGGCTTGGAAATCTTGATTCTTTGAGGGATTGGGGGTATGCTGGTGACTATGTTGAGGCTATGTGGCTGATGATGCAACAAGATACTCCGGATGATTATGTAGTTGCCACAGGAACTATGATTTCAGTAAAAGAATTTTGTAAAAAGGCTTTTGAGTATGCAAAACTTGGTAACTATGAAAATTATGTTGTAATTGATTCAAAATATTATAGACCAGCTGAAGTAGATCAGCTTTTGGGAGACTCTACAAAGGCAAGAAAAGTTTTGGGCTGGAAACCAAAAGTGGATATAGATGGTTTAGTAAAAATGATGGTAGATGCGGACAGCCAACTAGGAAAAGAAGAGTTCATGATAAAGCACATGACTAAAAGAGTAGATGGATGAAATCCATAATAATAAATGATACCCACTTTGGATACAAAGCGGATTCTCCTATAGTTTTGGAATACTTTTTAAGGTTTTTTGAAAAACAGCTTTTTCCCTACATGGAAAAAGAAAACATAAAGACAATATTCCATCTTGGTGATGTATTCGACAGAAGAAAATACGTCAACTTCAAGACCTTAAGTGAAGTGAGAAAACGATTCTTTGAGCCATTAAGGGAAAAAAACATAAAGTGCATAGCAATCTGTGGCAATCACGACACTTACTACAGAAACAACAATGCAGTCAATTCTTTGGACGAACTGATTTCTCAATACCCAAACTGGGAAATATACTCCGAACCAACGGAAATCAATCTAAGCACATGCTGTGTAGCTTTGCTTCCATGGATAAATTCTGAGAATGAATCTAAATGTTCTGATTTTATAAAAAACACAACATGTTCTCTGTTGTTTGGTCATCTTGAGTTATATGGATTTCAATCAATGCGAGGAGTCTCCGTGGAGCAAGGCTATGACTCAAAACTGTTCGATAAATTTGAGTATGTTCTTACTGGCCATTACCATTTTAAGTCTAGCCGTGATAATATCCATTATCTCGGAACGCAATACCAGATGGGTTTCTCGGATGTTTGGGAGCCAAAGGGATTCCACGTATTTGACTTCAAGGATCGTACTTTATCGTTTGTTGAAAATACAGGAAAGCTTTTCCACACGTTTGATTATAGCGAAGACGTACCATCAAAAATCAATTACGAAGAATTCAAAGATTGTTATGTCAAAATTTTTATCAAAAACCGCACTAAGGCTGCAGCTTTTGAAAAGTACATTGACAAATTTTATGAGGCAGGTGTGGCAGAATTGGCAGTGACAGATGAAGTCACAACAAATCCAGATTTGGTTGCAGTTGATGTCCACAAAGACACCTTGCAACTACTGCATGAGGAAATAAATGCCATAAGCGAAAAATCCATAGACAAATCGATTCTTGCCAAGATCGTAGATGAAGCATATAATAGTGCAATGTCAAAGGATGAAGAGTGATAGAATTCCTAAAGGTAAGATTTAAAAATTTTGGATCATTTGGTAATAATTTTACCGAAATCAATTTAAACAGTCGTAAAACAACTTTGGTTACAGGAACAAATGGAAACGGAAAATCATTTGCCCTTTTGGATTCACTTTGCTTTGGTTTGTTTGGAAAACCTTTTCGTCCAATCAATATACCTCAACTTGTAAATACAGTGAATGGCAAGGGTTGCGTGGTTGAAATTGAATTCAACAAGTCAAACTCTCACTACATGATAAGAAGAGGGCTTTCTCCAAAGATCTTTGAAATTTACAAGGATAACGAACTTCTTGACCAAAATGCCAAATCCAAAGATTACCAAGAGTATCTGGAAGAACATGTTCTTGGTTTTGATTTTTCAGCATTCAAGCAAGTAGTAATTCTCGGAAAGTCAAACTTTATACCATTCATGCAGTTGACTCCAGCAGAACGAAGAAAGATCATTGAGGGATTGCTTGAGTTGGATATATTGGCTGACATGAATGTTTATGTCAAAGGACAGCTTGCGTCCATAAAGGTAAGCATAGGAGAACAGGATTCTCTTCTTAAAATAGCCCACGAAAAGATAAAGTCTCAGAAAGAATTCATTGAACAAGTAAAAAACCACAATGCTGGTGACATAAAGGCAATTGAAGATAAGATAAAGTCTTATAAAGACGGAATGGAACTGGCTTCTTCGGAAAAAATTAATATACTCAAAGACTTCAACAAACTTAAAGAGGAAATAAAGGAAAACAAAGATCACATACATTCTCTCAGGGATGTTCCTGCAATGTTGGTCAAGACAGAGACTCTTGAATCAACGCTTAAGGATGAAATACACTCTCTCCGTTCCACTGCTACATGCAAATGCTGTGGACAAGATCTTCCAAAGGATCAAAAGGAAAAGCACATAAAGGAAAAAGAAGCCAAGTTGCTGGAATGCAGAAAGGCATTGGTAATAGCTAAAAATAAGAACGAAGAGCTTAAGAATGCAAATGAACTTTTTGAAAAACAAAAAAACGAAGAAAGCGTTCTTTCCGGCGATATAAATGCTATAAATTATAGAATTGGAAATGCAGAATCAAATATAAAGATTTTGCAAAAAGAAAAGAAGGAAAAGGAGGCCAGCAGCAACATTGCATCCTTCCAAACCAGTCTTGAAGAGTCTGAATCCAAGAAACTAGAAATATCGAACAAATTGCAGAGTCTAATCAATGAACAAATTCACCACGATGTTGTATACGATATCCTCAAGGATGGAGGGCTTAAGAGCCGCATTATCAAGCATTATGTTCCCATCATCAATGGACTCGTCAATAAGTTCCTCGGAAAGCTTAATCTATATGTTGACTTCACCATCGATGAGGAGTTCAAGGAAACAATTAAGTCAAGATACAGAGATGCATTCTCATATTCCAGCTTTTCTGAGGGAGAGAAGCAACGTATCGATCTGGCCATACTGCTGACTTGGCGTGAAGTGGCCAAGATGAAGAACAGCCTTAACTGTAACCTTTTAATTTTTGACGAGATACTAGATTCTTCACTTGATGCAACGGGAACAGAATCTTTCCTAAAAATACTTAATAAGATGAAAAACAAGTGTTCTATATACATTATAAGTCACAAGGCTGATTCTCTTACAGATAAATTTGATCAGCATATGGCCTTTGAGAAGAAGAATAACTTTTCAAAGATTAAGACAAATATCTAAATATTTTTAAATGTATAGAGGACAGTTTAAATTTAAAAATGCAAATGGTACACCACAAACTTATAAAAAAGGAGAAGTGGTAACCAGTCAAGGTAGACTTTTCTTATGCAAGAGAATGACTACAAAAAGTCCTATCCAAGACAAATATAGTTGGCAAACAACGGGTTTGACAGAGCCATATCAAGGCGAAACCCCGCCCATCAATCCAATAGAAAATCAACTTTGGATTGATGGAAGTGGAAAAATGTATATTTGGTATAAAGATATAAATGGATTTCAGTGGATTGAAATTTGATTTCATAATAAATGGAGTTATATTAAAGTCATGAATGAAGATAGTTTTGAAAAATTTACTAATCGCCGCAAGAACAAGCCATCTGGCTTTAGCAAGAAACAACAGAAAAGAAGCAAGCGTGGAAACAGACACGAGCAAAAGCAACAACTAAATAACGTTTTGTACAAAAAAGATACTGATTAATTTACATAAGGATTTATATGACAACTGTGACAAAAATGCGCCTTTCAAGAGAAACTTTATCTATTCTTAAAAACTTTTCCTGCATTAATTCAAATGTATTAATTAAGCCAGGAAATGTACTGCGAACAATCAGCCCTGGTGGCAACATCTTGGCAGAAGCAAAAATAGAAGAGGACTTTGATACAATAGTTCCCATTTGGGATTTAAATCAATTTTTGGGGGTTGTTAGCATGTTTTCTAACCCAGATCTTGAGTTTGGAGATAAGTATGTTGACATTTCAAACGGAAGGTCATCTGTTAGATATTTTTATTCATCTCCTTCGTTGCTAACTGTTCCCAACAAAGACATCAAGATGCCTGCCTCAATATCTTCTTTTAACTTGGAAGAAAACGATTTGAACGAAATGCTAAAGGCTTCAAGCATACTACACGTATCAAATTTGAAGATTGTCGGAGAAGGTGGTGTTCTTAAGATGGTCGTAGATGACCCAAATAACAGCACATCAAATAGCTTTTCGGTTTCTATTGATGAAAATTATGATGGTCCTGATTACAGCGGATTCATGAATGTATCAGAAATAAAATTTTTTCCAGGATCATACAAAGTTGAATTGACCAAAACAATTATCACAAAATTTACACATGAGTCTGGAAATCTCTGCTACTATATTGCAGTAAACAAGGGATAATCGTGTCTTCAATAAACAATCTTATTTGGGTTGAAAAATATCGACCCAAGTCTCTGTCTGATTGCATCTTGCCTTCGGAGCTTTCCATTATTTTTAATGGAATGGTAAAGGAAGGCAAGATACCAAACATGCTTTTTTATGGCAAAGCAGGAACAGGAAAGACTTCCGTGGCAAAAGCAATTTCCAATGACATTGGTCTTGACTGCATGTTGATAAATTGCTCGGAAGAAAACGGCATGGATACTTTGCGCGTAAAGATTAGGAATTACGCATCCACGGTTTCACTTACAGGAAACGGCAAGGTCATAATACTGGATGAGTTTGATTATGCAACCAACAATGTTCAAAGCGGTCTGCGTGGAGCAATAGAAGAGTTTGCAGAAAACTGCAGATTTATAATAACCTGCAACTATAAAAGCAGGGTAATAGATCCTTTGCACTCACGTTGCACAGGAATAGATTTTACCATTCCTTCTGGTGAAAAAGCCAAAATTGCTTCTGATGTAATGGCAAGGATAGAATATATTCTAAAACATGAAAATATACCATATGAAAAAAATGTAATTGTAAATTTAGTAAAAAAACATTTTCCAGATATTCGCAGAATAATTAATGAACTCCAAAAGTATTCTTCTTGCGGAAAAATCGATGTTGGGGTTTTATCACAAGGAAGCTGTGATTCCTATAAAGAACTTTTGGGATATATGAAAGCAAAGGAGTTTGCTTCCTGTAGAAAATGGGTTGCCCAAAACATAGATTTAAATACAACAGAGTTTTTTAAAAAAATGTACAATGAACTTTATTCTTGTTTAAAGCCAAACTCCATTCCACAGGCAATTTTAATTATTGCAGAATATCAATATAAGTCTGCATTTGCAGCAGATCAGGAAATCAATACCATGGCTATGGTAGTTCAACTTATGTTTGATTGTGAGTTTTCATGAAACTTTTAGATTTCTATAAAAGCATAAATCATTCCAAGGAAAATCTATTTAATAAAGATGAGAAAGCCGCAAAGATATATCAGCCATTTATAGTAAACAAGAATTTTTCTTTTTATGTTGATACAATTCTTTATGCAAATGAAATGAATTGTAAATGGGAATTAGATAGACAGATGCAGTATGATTTTTTGCGTTTTGCTATTCGTAAAAAGAAAAGGTTTTGTGAGTGGAACAAAAAACAAAAGAATGACGATATTGAACTAATAAAAGAAGCATATCATTACAATAATGCCAAAGCCCAGGAAGTTCTAAATATACTTGGACCTGGTGAACTGGACAAGATAAGAGAGTCCATTTATAAGGGTGATAATTGTAATAAAGAGTGAATGTATGTCTACTGCTTCTGATAAAATATTTAATAACATAGGCGTTCATATAAAACTATTGGATTCTGAAGACTTTATGGTAGTCAGGGAAACTCTTTCTAGAATTGGAGTTTCTCCAAAAGGAAAAAAAGTTTTATATCAATCTTGTCATTTAGTTCATAAAAATGATGTATATATTGTTGCTCATTTTAAGGAATTATTTGCTCTAGATGGTTTACCTTCAAATATATCCAAAGAAGATATTCAAAGAAGAAATGCAATTATTTCTCTTTTGGAAGAATGGGAATTGCTTGATGTCATTGACAAGGATAAAATACAAGATAAAATGTCTGTCAATGGTCTTAAAATAATAAAACATACAGAAAAAGATAATTGGGATTTGGTTCCTAAATTTAACCCAGGAACATTAAGAAAATTTTTTAATTCATAAGGATGCATATGTATAATTTAACGCTTGCGATGATCGTAAAAAATGAAGCCCCAAACATTGAAGAATGTTTGAAGTCTGTAGTCAAATATATTGATTATTATGTAATAGCAGACACGGGATCAACTGACAATACAAAAGAAATAATCAAAAACTTTTTTGATTCACATAACATTTCCGGAGAAATTTTAGACCATCCATGGGAAGACTTTGGAACAAATCGTTCAAAAGTGTTAAAACACACCCATGAAAAAACAAAATGGACTATTATGATTGATGCCGATGATTACATCGAAGGCAATCTTCCCGTTGAAAAGTTTGATGATAAAAAAGATGGTTATGTAGTAAAAATTGCAAGAGGTCCATTGGTATGGTATCGTGCACAAATTTTCAACATGGCCAAAAAATTATGGTGGTATGAGGAGCCACTTCATGAATATGCTTGCTGCGAAGCTCCTATGGAAGTTGAAAAACTTGAGGGTGATTATGCTTGGGTAGTACGCACGCAAGGATGCAGATCTAGATCTGTTGGAAATGACAGAGAAAAATATGCAAGAGATTACTTCCTTCTAAAGAGCTATCTTGAAAAGGATGAAAACCAACCAAGAAAGCAGTTTTATGCAGCTCAATCTGCATTTGATTGTCAATTGTATGATGTTGCTGAAAAAGAATATTTAAAGAGAACAGAACTTGGTAATTGGCCGGAAGAAATATTCTATTCTTGGATGAGAATTGGAATTTGCAGAGAAATTTTAAATCGTCCGATTACTGAAGTAGCAGATGCCTACATGCAAGCTTTTGAGGTTCGTCCGAACCGTGCTGAACCTTTATATAATCTTTCATGCGCTTATAGAAGATTTGGAAGGCCAAGAAATGCCTTTATGGTTGCATCTCAAGGATTAACTTTGCCAGAAATGAATGAAGATATTCTATTTGTTGATGGAAGTGTATATCAATGGGGTATTCTTGATGAGGTTGGAACCACAGCTTTTTATGTAGGAAAGTATCATATGGGTCTCGCTGCTTGCGAAAAATTGCTTTCTGAATCGTTTTTACCAGATGCTCACAAGGAAAGAGTAAAGAACAACAGAGATATATACCTAAAAACTTTAGAAGAAATTCATAAACATACTGCTCAAAATGGAATGGAACAACAGAAAAAAATCGAAGAAAATATTAAGGCAAACTTAAATAAGACCACATTTTCTAAGCCTTTGGACAAACTTCAAACAGTAAAACTTTAATCGGTAAATCTTCTAAATAATTAAAGTAATAGCCTTATATAGGCTATTATTTTTTGGAGATAACATGTCTAGTAGCTATGACGTAACCGTAGTACAGGGAGATACTTTAAAGTGGGCTATGTACTTGAAAGATCAAGGTGGCACGGCATATAATTTGACTGGTTGCACTTTATCCATGCAATTTAGAAAGGGTTATTATCCTGCGTCTTTGGTGGCATCATATACTGCATATGTACCTTCTGGAACAGCAAATGTAGGCCATACTGAGGGATTTATTGGCGGTTTGTCAGCCTCTGCAACAGGTGGGACCATTTACATAGCTTTGGGGTCAACTTATACTGGACAATTTTCTTCTGAGGCTACCGGAAAATATGATATTCAAATTTTAAATCCGGTTGGAAATAACGTTACAACAATTTTAAGAGGGTCTGTAACCGTTCTTCCAGAGGTTACTAGATTGTAATGGCCAATCCAGAAATAACAAATACAGATCCCTATCCTCAGCTAACATTGACTGTTAGCTCCCAATATCCTTCAATAACAGTAACCAATCCACCATCAATTGTTCTTGGCAGTGGTGGGGGTGGAGCTCAGGGTGAGCAGGGAATACCTGGATCTCCGGGAGCAAGAGGATCAACAGGAACAACGGGATTTGGTTATACTGGCGCATTTATAAGCGGATTTACTCTATACATGCAGCCTGTAGTGGAAGGAGAAATTCAGTCAGCTATTCCAATTGGAACTGTAAGTTTAGTTGGTCCAGGAGAAAGTGTGTGGACTAATGCTACTCTAACAAATACAGCAGTTGGTGGTCTAGCTTCAAGTGCCAATTTGGTAGGAAAAAAAGCAATAGAGATATTGGAAGAAATATTATATTCTTACGAATCTGTATCTTTTTCTTCATTTTCAGTTCAATTGAGTGGAGGTTTGGGTCCAAGAGAACTTGGTCAAACAATTTCTGGCCAGACACAATCAGTAATATGGACAACATCTGGACCCAATGGAAACTGGACTGGAGGATCTTTAAAAGTTTATAGAAATGGAACTGAGTTGCTAACTGGATTAAATTATGATGATTCTGGAAATTATTCCATAACACATCCATCATATAGCTACAATTCTCCAAATTTCTTTAACTTTGTATTACAGGGAGAACAGTCAGAAGGATCTAACCCCCAGAGATCTGAAATTTATTATTGGAAATACAAAGTTTATTGGGGTCCAAACATAGCTTCAAGCATATCAAATTTTACGGGTTTTAGCAGTGACTTTGCAGATTCTTCACCAACTACTGCAAGAGCATTTGATGGTGCAGGAACAGCAACATTCTTTTATTTTGTGATACCAAATTCTGGAAGCTTTCAAGAGTATACTTCGTTTACAAATACCGCCAACAATTCAACGGTATCTATGATAGGTCCAACCGCCGTAACAGTAATAAACCCATACGGTGTCTCAATACCATATAAATATTACAGAACACCAGTTGCTTCTGCGGGATCTATTACCATAAGACCAAACCTATAAAATGGCTACTATAACAGGCGGATTTGGAATTCTTGGATTCGTATCACCACTTGATTCAAGTGATACATATCCAGTTACAGACCCACAATATGGTTTGGGTGGTCTTAGATCAGTAGCAACAACTCAAGAAAGACTTAATATTCCCGCTGAAAGAAGAGAGCAGGGAATGCTTGTGTTCGTAGTAGAAGAAAATTTATTCTATACTCTTCGTGGTGGAATATTAAATCAAAATTGGGAAGTTTTTTCATCAGGTACACTAGGAACAACTGGTACTACTGGAATATCAGGAACAACAGGATCAACCGGATCAACGGGTTCAAGAGGAACAACTGGAACAACTGGTATTGGTGCAAAAGATTTTTATGTAGATAATGGAGTAAATTTATTCTACACACAAGTAAATCCAGATGGAACCGAAATTATAGGAAGCGCCGGATTTGTTAAGGGATCTACCGGCGCAACTGGAAGCACTGGACAAGCGGGTCCAGGTGGAATAGATGGTCGTCAAGGAAAAGATGGTATTAGAGGTTCCACGGGAAGTACAGGATTTGGCACAACTGGATCAACAGGAACAAATGGAATTACCGGAACTACTGGTTTTACCGGTACTACTGGTGCAACTGGTTCAACAGGTGCAACTGGAAATGATGGTTCAACAGGCATAACTGGCTCTACTGGTTTTACAGGAACAACAGGATCTACTGGTGCAACGGGAAATAATGGAGAAACTGGTTCCACGGGTATAACGGGATCAACTGGAACAACAGGCAATACAGGAGCTTCAGGGTCTACTGGTTTAACAGGAACAACTGGTGAAAGAGGTCTTGGTGGGTTTGACGGAAGAAAAGGAACTACCGGTCTAACTGGAACTACAGGAGCAACAGGATCTAATGGAACAAATGGAACAACAGGTTTTACTGGAACCACAGGATCTACGGGGTCTGTTGGAACAACAGGGGCAACTGGAACAACAGGTTTTACAGGAACAACCGGATCAACTGGCCTTAGCGGATCAACTGGTTTTACTGGTTCAACTGGATCAACTGGATCTGTAGGCACAACTGGAAATACCGGAGCAACAGGGTCAATAAACATAAATGAGCCTTTGTTTGCATCTGGAGTATTTTTAGCAAACACGTTCACAACAGGAAGTGATACTGGAAATGCAAGAAAAGTTATATTCTTAGCTTCAGATGGAAGTTTAACATTTGATTATATAAGAAAATATGATGTAATAGCTTCTAGCTTACTATCATTCAATATTGCAAGTTTCAATTTTGCCACAAATTTTGGTTTACAGTCTGGTGTTACTTTAATAGGAGCATCTCCAAATACAATAAGTTTGTCTAGCAAAACAATGACAGCAACTTATAATCAGGGACCTCCAAACACAAGTGCTGCAATTAGTATAATAACTGGTTCTGGAACCGGATTCCCAGTTTCTCTGTCTTCTCCGTATTCAACAGTCACATTTAGCACCGAAACTTTATCTTATCCTGCTTCTGTCGGCACTTTAATAACTCTAAGACTTACTGCTGTAAAAAGTGGAGATACGCAAACATTGAACAGTTCAATATCTTTTAGAAATAATTTTTACTGGGGATCTAGCACAAGTTCAACAGATACAAATATTACAAGTTGGATAGGTGTACAATCGTCATTAACCGAAACAATACAAAATCTTTCCATCACTTTTCCAGGAACTAATGGAATAACTGATTATGGATACTGGGCTTATCCATCAAGACTGGGAACCAGTTCTTATGTATATAATAGCTCACCAAATGCAGCTATATTGGTTGGAACTGTGTCTTTTACAAATTCTAAAAATTTTACAGAAAATTATTATGTATATAGAAGCCCAAATCCAATTGGAAACATTTCTTATACTCTAAAAAATCCAGCTGAAGTATAATGTAAAAATTAAATATGATATAAACGCACCGTTATAAATATTAACACATATGCCGATTTTTGACAGTATTATTAAACAACTAAACCGCGGTCTATCCGGCTGGCTCGGATCTGCTGCGTTTTTTCATTTGTTGGATTCGGCTGACATTAATTTTAACGTAGAAGACATTCAATCTTCTACAAATAACATAAATCCGACTACCGGAACCGATAAAAAATATATAATAAAAAATGTTTCCGGGTCAAACTTTATACCACTTGATCCACACGTAGAAGATAATGACATTGTAAGATGGAATGATGCAACTAGCACATGGGATATTTTTATAGATGTCAGTAACGCAAAAACAAATCAAGGCATAGTTGTATTTAATAAAGCCAATCAAAAGTTGTATTTCTATACAACTAGTGGTTGGACTTTGGTTGGCTCAGGATCTGGTGGAGGAACTGGAACAACAGGCTCAACAGGTTCAGCTGGAACGACGGGCTTTACTGGATCAACCGGAAGAACTGGAACAACAGGCTCTACTGGTTCTCAAGGAACAACAGGTTTAACAGGATTTACAGGATCTACAGGAACAACAGGTTCAACTGGTTCTCAAGGAACAACAGGTCTAACTGGTTCAACGGGTTCTACTGGATCAACTGGTATTACAGGTTCTACAGGTATTACTGGAAATACAGGACAAGCTGGTCCTGGTGGAGTAGATGGTCGCCAAGGAAAAGATGGTTCAAGAGGTTCTACAGGAACAACGGGTAACACTGGTAGCGCCGGATTTACCGGAACCACCGGAACAACAGGTTCTACTGGAGAATTGGGAACAACCGGAACAACAGGTTCTACTGGAGAAAAAGGCTCGACAGGAACAACTGGAACTACAGGTTCTACTGGCTCACAAGGAAGCACTGGATTAACAGGAACAACTGGATTTACTGGTACAACTGGCTCAACTGGCTCTCAAGGAACTACGGGTGTTACAGGATCTACGGGACTCACGGGTACAACAGGCGAAAGAGGTATTGGTGGATTTGATGGTCGAAGAGGTTCTACTGGGTTTACAGGAAACACAGGAGCAACTGGATTTGGGTCTACTGGTACGACTGGATCAACTGGGGCATCAGGAGATAGGTATTCCACATCATCTACTGATACAATAAATTTATCATCAATTCCTAATCCAGTTACAATAACTGTTGAAACAGGTTTAGCATATAGACCTGGGGCCGATATAAAAGTAGTATTTGATTTATCAAATTATTTTACAGGCACGGTGCAGTCTTATACTTCTGGCACGGGAGTTATGGTTGTTGCTTCACCGGTTGTAATTGGTTCCGGAAGTAGAACTCCATGGTCTGTAAGTCTTGCTGGAGCAGTTGGTCAGGCTGGAACCGATGGAACAACTGGAACAACTGGATCAACTGGAAATAAAGGTTCAACAGGTATAACAGGAACAACAGGCTTTACTGGAACTACTGGAACTACTGGAGCAACTGGTACAACCGGATCCACTGGATCTATTGGTTCAACTGGATTAACAGGGTCTACTGGATTTACAGGTTCGACAGGAAGAACTGGAACAACGGGATCAACAGGTTCAACGGGTGATCGTGGTACAACTGGTATTACAGGTTCAACAGGATTTACAGGAACAACAGGAACAACAGGTTCAACTGGTTCAATCGGAACAACAGGTTCTACCGGTTCAACCGGTGATAAAGGATCTACCGGTGTAACTGGTTCAACAGGATTTACAGGAACTACTGGAGCAACTGGCTCGGCTGGAACAACTGGATCAACTGGATCTACAGGATCAACCGGGTTCCAAGGAAGTACCGGACTAACAGGTTCAACAGGATTTACAGGAACAACAGGTTCTACTGGTTCAACCGGATCAACCGGTAATCGTGGTACGACGGGTATTAGTGGTTCAACTGGTGTAACTGGAACTACAGGTTTTACTGGATCTTCCGGATCAACAGGACTTACAGGCACAACAGGCGAAAGAGGTATTGGTGGATTTGATGGGCGCAGAGGATCTACTGGTTTAACTGGTACAACTGGATCAACTGGGTCAACTGGATCTACAGGTGACAGAGGAACAACAGGGTTAACCGGATCCACAGGATCAACAGGATCAACTGGTTCAGCAGGAACAACTGGATTGACTGGCTCAACTGGTTCTACTGGTTCTACTGGTTCTGTTGGATCGACGGGAACCACCGGTTCTGCTGGAACAACAGGATCAACAGGATCAACAGGTTCAACAGGTAATCGTGGTACAACTGGTATTACAGGTTCAACAGGATTTACAGGAACAACAGGCTCAACCGGATCTACTGGTTTACAAGGATCATCAGGAACAACAGGATTAACTGGTTCAACAGGTTCTACTGGTTCTACTGGATCTATTGGATCAACGGGTACAACAGGATCAACAGGTTCTACAGGTTCAGCTGGTAGCACTGGTTTAACTGGAACAACAGGCTCTACTGGTTCAACAGGATCAACTGGTTCAGCTGGTAGCACAGGTTTAACTGGAAATACTGGTGAGCGTGGAATTGGAGGATTTGACGGTAGAAGAGGATCAACTGGTTTGACTGGAAGCACCGGTTCCACTGGTTCTCAAGGAACAACTGGAAGCACAGGATCAACAGGATCAACTGGTACAACCGGTTCTACAGGTATAACAGGATCGACAGGCTCAACAGGTTCAACTGGTAATCGTGGAACAACAGGAGCAACTGGTTCTGGAAGTACTGGTCTAACAGGTTCTACTGGAGTAACAGGAACCACTGGATCAACTGGATCAATTGGTGGAACCGGAGCAACAGGAACAACAGGATCAACTGGTTTCCAAGGATCCACTGGAAGAACAGGATCAACAGGTTTTACTGGATCTACTGGCATAACAGGTACAACAGGTTCCACTGGTTCTACTGGAAATCGAGGAACAACCGGTTCAACAGGCTCTACTGGAGATCGTGGAACAACAGGCTCCAGCGGCACAACAGGTTCAACCGGTGACAGAGGATCCACTGGTATAACAGGAAGCACAGGAATTACAGGAAGCACAGGAACGACAGGATCAATTGGTACAACCGGTTCAACAGGATCCACTGGAGATAGGGGAACAACAGGAAATACCGGAGAACGGGGATCAACGGGAACTGCTGGTGATAAGTATGCCACAACTTCTTCAGACAGCATAAATTTATCATCCTTACCATCATCGTTGACTACAGCTGATCTTGGTTTGGCATATAAAGCCGGAAACGACATTAAAGTAGTAAATAGATTAGATATATCAAAATATTTTACTGCTACAGTAACGAATTATAATACTGGAACTGGCGTACTAACATTTACAAATGCGGTTGCAACCGGATCAGGAACATTTACAACTTGGGATGTAATTTTGGCCGGTGCCGTTGGTCAAGTTGGTGCAGCAGGAAGCACAGGAACAACCGGATCTACTGGAGATAGAGGATCTACTGGCTTTACTGGATCAACCGGAAGAACTGGAACAACAGGATCCACAGGATCAACTGGATCTCAAGGAAGCACGGGAAATACAGGAACCACAGGCTCTACTGGTTCTACTGGCGGAAAAGGAACCACAGGTTCAACGGGAGACAGAGGTTCTACAGGCTTAACAGGATCATCAGGATCAACAGGAACTACAGGATCAACTGGTTTACAAGGAACAACAGGAGTTAGTGGCTCAACTGGCTCAACTGGTTTAACAGGAACAACTGGTGAAAGAGGTCTTGGTGGGTTTGATGGAAGAAGAGGTCTAAGTGGAAGCACGGGTCAAACCGGAATAACCGGAACAACAGGGTCCACTGGTGCTACTGGAAGCAGAGGAACCACAGGAACAACAGGTCCAGTTGGTGGTTCAATAAATGAATTAATTTTTAATATAGGAGGTCAAGCAGCCGGTACAACTGGGTTTACTTTTGATAAAAATACTCTTATACTTCATGGAACAAGTGCGTACATTAATTACATTCAAGTAAATGGATTTACTGGACCTACAAATTCATACTACGATAAATTTAATCCAAAAAATGCTCCAGCAGTATTTGGTAGAGATAAAGTAGTAGTAAACAAAAATTACTCTGATAGCCCTGCTGGTCACTTTTCAAGATATGCGTTAAATGAAAGCGGTGAAGTAGACTTTGATTTAAATAGACTCTATACACCTGGAGTGTATGTAATAAATCCAAAAAATAAAATTCTAGATGCAGTAAATTTAATAAGCGCAAATTTCTGCAATACTCCAGGAACTCCTGCATGCACACAGCAGCAATTAGCAGAATTTGACGGAAATGGAGATGGAGTAGTAAATGGTGCTGATATCGGTATTTATCTAGGAGACATTGGTTCATCAAGCTCTGATACGTACTTAATTAATTATCCAACTACAATAAATAAACCTTCTGGAATAAACACCGGTAGTGTAATATGCATAGAAAATACTTGGTTTGAATACCCATTTACATCAGGAGAAACTGGAGACAATAAACCATACAGAGTAATATATCAAGTCGCTTATGAACTTGAAGATGATCAAACAAAAGCAACAACACAAGGATTTACTCCATCCTACAATAAATTTGTAAGACAGGGAATTGTTGGAAAAAATAATAATACTGGTGAAGAATATGGTGGGACTGGAATAACTTGGTCAGCTTGGACGCAAGATGTTGGAACACCTGGTTCAAATGGAACAACTGGAGCAACTGGATCCGTTGGTACAACTGGATTTACGGGAACAACTGGTTCTACTGGCTTTACCGGATCAACGGGATCAACCGGAATAACAGGAACAACTGGTACCACCGGATTTACCGGAACCACTGGAACAACAGGTTCTACTGGTTCGCAAGGAACTACGGGAATTAGTGGCTCAACTGGTTTAACAGGAACAACTGGTGAAAGAGGTCTTGGTGG
>Ga0172372_10005857_pt1 | contig 16960 bp, 14 predicted proteins | sample LakKiv5m_2_FD_114544 | JGI IMG/M metagenome (GOLD analysis project Ga0172372, IMG submission 114544) | Freshwater microbial communities from Kabuno Bay, South-Kivu, Congo - kab_092012_9.5m | ecosystem: Environmental > Aquatic > Freshwater > Lake | place: Democratic Republic of the Congo...
ACACCGATGTAAGCCGCCTGTTCCGGGCTTAATTCAGTGAGATGGGCACCGATTTTCTGCAAGTGCAGGCGGGCCACCTTTTCATCCAGGTGTTTCGGCAAGACGTAAACCTTGTTTTCGTACTTGTCGCCGTGACAGAACAGTTCGATCTGGGCCAGGGTCTGGTTGGTAAAGGAATTGGACATCACGAAGCTCGGATGGCCGGTGGCGCAACCCAGGTTGACCAGGCGGCCTTCGGCCAGCAGGATGATCCGCTTGCCATCGGGGAAGATGATGTGGTCGACCTGGGGCTTGACGTTTTCCCAGGTGTATTGTTTCAGGCTGGCTACTTCGATTTCGGAATCGAAATGGCCGATGTTGCAGACGATGGCATTGTTCTTCATGCGGGCCATGTGGTCATGGGTAATGACACCGACGTTACCGGTGGACGTGACGAAGATATCACCCTGACTGGCTGCATCGTCCATGGTGACGACGCGGTAGCCTTCCATCGCAGCCTGCAGGGCGCAGATCGGGTCGATTTCGGTGACCCACACGGTCGCACCCAGCCCACGGAAGGCTTGCGCACAGCCCTTGCCCACATCGCCATAACCCAGCACCACGCAGATTTTGCCGGCGATCATCACATCGGTCGCCCGCTTGATGCCATCCACCAGCGATTCACGACAGCCATACAGGTTATCGAACTTGGACTTGGTGACCGAATCGTTGACGTTGATGGCCGGGAACGGCAGACGACCTTCCTGTTCCATCAGGTACAAACGGTGTACGCCGGTGGTGGTTTCTTCGGTAACGCCCTGAATGTTGGCCAGCACCTTCGAGTACCAGCCAGGCCGGATCGCCAGACGCTTTCTGATGGCCGCGAACAGTACGGTTTCTTCTTCGCAAGTCGGGTTGTCGAGCAGGCTGGCATCCTGTTCGGCCCGGGCCCCCAGGGTGATCAGCAGGGTGGCATCGCCACCGTCATCCAGAATCATGTTGGGGGTACCGCCATCGTGCCATTCAAAGATGCGGTGGGTGTAGTCCCAGTACTCTTCCAGACTTTCGCCCTTGTAAGCGAACACCGGAACACCGGCAGCGGCAATGGCCGATGCTGCGTGATCCTGGGTGGAGAAGATGTTGCAGGAGGCCCAGCGGACTTCAGCCCCCAGGTCGGCCAGGGTTTCGATGAGGACAGCGGTCTGGATGGTCATGTGGAGGCTGCCGGCGACCCGTGCGCCCCGCAGGGGTTGCATGGCCCGGTATTCTTCACGAATGGCCATGAGGCCCGGCATTTCGGTTTCGGCGATGGCGATTTCCTTGCGGCCCCAATCGGCCAGACCCATGTCGGCGACTTTGTAATCAGGGGTTTCAAGAGGTTTCAGAACAGCGTTCATGGTTTCAATACTCCTAAAGGATTGAAAGCCATCCCAAGGGTGCGCGGCGGGTATCGTTACTCGACACACCGCGACCTGTGAGGATGGGTGTAATCGAGCGCCGTTGAAAAAGACGACCCTGCCGAGCCTGGCGGGAGGATTCCCGTCGCAGCGCTCCTCGGCGGAGTGTGTAAAGGACTAGAGGATCAGTGTTTTAGTTCAGGCCGGGGATCGATTCCGAAAACGGATACCGTCCGCTCGCCTTCCGGGCCAAAAAAACGTACCTCACCCGTTTCCAGGACGATCCACACTTCGTGTGCGCCCTGTTGCAGGTAGAGGGCTACCTTGCTGGCCATTTCTTCCTGCGAGTTGGAGGGTGATCTCACTTCCACGCAGATTTCAGGTGCTATCGGGTACGGCGTCTGATAACCATAGCGTGCCGTAAAACCGGGCGAACACCAGGCTACATCAGCGACTTTGACACCTTCGTGCGTGTCGATCGAACACTCGCTAATGGCCTCCCCGCCCAGAGACCGCTCCAGAAAAGCACCTATCCACAACTGAAATCGTCCATGCCGGTTACTCGCAGGACTCATGATGATATTCCCATAACGATCGAGTTCGATTTTATAGGGAAGATCACGGAGACAGGGGTCAGCCAGTACATCGGCCCATTGCATGGTCGTTTTCCTCGCAGGAATGCACTCAGAGCGGCGGCAAACCGGCAGCGGCTCTCAGTTCGGCGGCCTTGTCGGTTTTTTCCCAGGTAAATTCCGGCTCTTCACGTCCGAAGTGACCGTAAGCCGCCGTTTTCTTGTAGATGGGACGCAGCAGGTCGAGCATCTTGACGATACCCTTAGGGCGCAGATCGAAGAACTCGTTGACCAGTTCGGTGATGCGCTCATCGCTGATCTTGCCGGTGCCATAGGTTTCCACCATTACACTGGTGGGACGCGCCACGCCGATGGCATAAGAAACCTGCACCAGACAGCGATCCGCCAGACCGGCGGCCACGATGTTCTTGGCCACATAACGACCAGCGTAGGTTGCCGAACGATCCACCTTGGACGGATCCTTGCCGGAGAAGGCACCGCCGCCGTGCGGGGCCGAGCCACCGTAGCTGTCGACGATGATCTTGCGACCGGTCAGACCGGTATCGCCCTGCGGCCCACCCACTACGAAGCGACCGGTAGGATTGATCAGGTACTTGATTTCACCCTTGATCAGTTCCGCTGGCAGCACCGGCTTGATGATGTCTTCCACCACGGCTTCATAAATGGCTTCGTTGGAGACATCGGCGGCGTGCTGGGTAGAGATCAGGATGGTGTCGATGGCTTCCGGTTTGCCGTTGACATAACGAATGGTCACCTGGCTTTTGGCATCGGGACGCAACCAGGACAAATGGCCGGTGTGACGCAGATGGGCCTGACGCTCCATCAGGCGGTGCGCCAGGTAGATCGGCACCGGCATCAGCACCGGGGTTTCGTTACAGGCATAGCCAAACATCAGACCCTGATCGCCAGCCCCCTGATCCAGATTGTCGTCAAAGGCACGATCGACACCCTGGGCGATATCGGGGGATTGCTTTTCGTAGGTGACCAGTACGGCACAGCCCTTGTAATCGATGCCGGATTCGGTGTTGTCGTAACCGATACGCCGGATGGTGTCGCGGGCAATGCCGATGTAATCGACATTGGCCGTGGTGGTGATTTCACCGGCCAGCACCACCATGCCGGTGCTGCACAGGGTTTCAGCCGCCACCCGGGCATATTTGTCTTCGGTCAGGATGGCATCGAGAATGGAATCGGAAATCTGGTCGGCGACCTTGTCAGGATGCCCTTCAGACACCGATTCAGACGTAAAAAGATAGGCGTTGCTCACAGCAGGAATGACCTCTAATCTGAAAAGGGAACGGGGGTGTCAGGAACGACCCCGGTGAATCAGCGTGAACGCCCCTGTGAGGGTACGTTCACGCCGGGCCGGGATTATACCAAAGGCAGCAGCCGGAAGGCACAAGGCGGGTTCCCTCATCGTATGAGTTGGGTCAGTTCCGTGATACTGCGGGGAAAGTCGATGGCTTCCTCTACATTCTGGCGCAGGAAATTCATGATGTCGGGATTCAGGGCAATGGCCTCGTCGATGCGGGGATCGGCCCCGCGTTGGTAAGCTCCCACGCTGATGAGGTCGCGGTTTTGCTGGTAGAGGGAATACACCTGTTTCAGTCTGCGGGCGGAAGCCAGATGCCTCACATCCACGATGTCGGTCATCACCCGGCTGACCGAGGCTTCGATATCGATCGCCGGGTAATGACCGGAATCGGCCAGGGTGCGGGACAACACGATATGGCCGTCGAGTATTCCCCGGGCGGCATCGGCTACCGGGTCATTGGTGTCGTCGCCCTCGGCCAGTACCGTGTAGAAGGCGGTAATCGAACCGCCGTCCTCATCCCCGTTACCGGCCCGCTCCACCAGTTGTGGAATCTTGGCAAAAACCGAAGGCGGATAGCCTTTGGTGGCCGGTGGTTCGTCGATGGCCAGGGCGATTTCGCGTTGGGCCTGGGCAAAGCGGCTCAGGGAATCCATCAGTAACAGCACATTGAGCCCTTCATTACGAAAAAACTCGGCAATGCTGGTGGCCAGCATGGCACCGTGCAAACGCATGAGCGGTGGATAATCGGCCGGTGAGGCCACCACCACAGCCCGCCGTCGCCCGGCCTCGCCCAGAATTTTCTGCACGAATTCGTTGACTTCACGCCCCCGCTCGCCGATCAGCCCCACCACTACCACATCGGCATTGGTATAGCGGGTCATCATGCCCAGCAATATGCTCTTGCCCACGCCGGTTCCTGCAAACAATCCGAGTCGCTGACCGCGACCCACGGTCAACAGGGCGTTGATGGCCCGTACGCCGACATCCAGTGGTTCGTGGATGGGTTTGCGGGACAGGGGATTGATGATGGTTCCGGTCAGGGACACCTTGTGATCGGAAACCACCGGCCCCTTGCCGTCCAGGGGCTTGCCCGCCCCGTCGATGACCCGTCCCAACAGGTTCATGCCCACCGGCACGGTAGAGCCGTGACGGAGCGGGGTGACCCGACACCCCGGTTCCAGACCCTGAATGTTGCCGGTGGGCATCAAAAACAGCCGCTCCCCGGAAAATCCCACGACCTCGGCTTCCACCTGCTGGCCCGTTGCGGTGGTGACCACACAACGTGCGCCAATGGGAGCCCGACAGCCTGTGGCCTCCAGGGTCAAACCCACCATGCGGCTGAGTTTTCCGGCCACGACCAGGGGTGGACGCTCCGCCACACGCTGACGGTATACGCTCAGTTGTCCGGACCAGCGGGCATTGTGATTTTCACGGTGATGAGGGGCGTTCATGTGCGTCGTTACCCGTCAGGTTGAAAAAATTTATTGCGGGCCATCGCCTTGCAGGCAGGCCGAGGTGTCCCGTCCCGGTATCTTGACGTAACCGGTCGGAACATCAAGAATGAGGAACTCCATTTCGAGAAAGCCAAACGACTCATATCACCCATGTCACAACCAAAGAACGGGCGTTTCTGATGGTGGCCCGGACATCTGCCCCCCCTGCCCGGGGCAAAAAAACAGGTAGTCGATCGAAAACCACCAAAAAGTCCGGCACTCCTCGTGCCCTGCCCCTGACCCAGCGGCTCGCGCTTTACTGCGCCGAAATCATGGCTCTGCTGGGAACGGCCTGGGTGCTGGTCGTGGCCCTGTTAGGTTACTCCGCCGGATGGTTTACCCGGGGCGATACCGAAACCCATCTGCTGCCCTTCGCCGGTACCGTGCTGGCCCTCGCCCTGTCGGCCTCCCTGATTCTAAAGGGATGGCTGTGGCTTCGCAAAAAACTGACCTGGCAATCCATTTACCTGCCCGCCGTTCTGGCCACCGGCATTGCGGCCATTGCCGCCGTTTACGCCAGCCAGGGGGCATTTCACACCCAGATGGCCAGCCTCAAAACACTGGTGGGCGGCATGCGGGAAGCCGAACGGACGACGTTGGCCCATCAGGTTTTTGCGAATTACCGCCGGTCTGATCTGAATTCCATCCAGCAGGTGCTGGATCGTTCGCTGGTGTACTGGCCAACCGTGCGGGAAGTGGCCCGGGTTTTCGAGGTCGATCCGGAAATCATGATCGGCGTGGGGGCCGCCGAGTCCTCTTTTAATCCCCGCGACAGCCGGGACGGGGGGTATGGATTGTTCCAGATCACCTCACCACCCCGGGCCGCCATCGACCTCGCCAGAAAATACCTCAAGGTGGGGCAACTGGACAAACTGAACCAGCGTCATAACACCTGGCTGGCCGCCGCCACCCTCAAACATTACCTCAAGGAAATGAAGGGCGATCTGTTTCTGGGCTTGCTGGCCTACAACATAGGCCCGCGCAACGGTGGACTGCTGTCGATCATGAATCAATACGGTGCCAAGGATTTCATCACCATCCAGCCCTACCTCAAACACCTGCCCCGGAATTATCCCATCCGGGTTCTGACCTCGGCACTGGCGTTCCGGCTGTGGCAGCAGGAAGGCAAACTCCCCCATTATGAGGAAACCGGCTGGGCAACCCGGATACAGGAAATCGGCATCCCCGGGCTTAAAACCGGTTCGCCCCCCTTGCCGAACCGGGTCAGCCCCGCTTCATGACCCGTTGTTTTTCCCGCTGCCAGTCCTTGTCCTTTTCGCTGGCCCGCTTGTCATGCAGTTGCTTGCCCTTGGCCAGGCCGATTTCCAGCTTGGCCCGCCCTTTTTTCCAGTACAGTGCCAGCGGGATCAGGGTATAGCCCTTGCGTTCGACACTGCCGATAAGGCTCGACAGTTCCCGCTTGTGCAGCAGTAACTTGCGGGTTCTCAGGGGGTCGGGCACGATATGGGTCGATGCGGAAGCGAGCGGCGAAAAATGGGCACCCAGCAACCAGGCCTCCCCTTTTTTGATCACCACGTAACTTTCTTTCAGTTGCGCCCGCAGTGCCCGCAGACTTTTGATCTCCCAGCCCAGTAACACCAGACCCGCCTCCAGGCGTTCCTCGATGAAATACTCGTGGGTGGCTTGCCGGTTTTGGGCGATGGTGGAACCGCCACCGGCCTGTTCCTTCTTTTTCTTTGTTGCCATGGATAAAACCAGAACCTTGTTTTGGGGGTTGGAAAACAGGGCATTTTACTGCATCCTTGCCGACTTGATACCTGATTATCCGGAGTCGACATGAAACAAGAACAAGATCGTTTGATACACGGCCAGTGGTCATCCCGCGCGGCCTTCATCCTCGCGGCCAGCGGCTCTGCCATAGGCCTCGGCAATATCTGGAAATTTCCCTATCTGGTGGGCGAAAACGGTGGCGGTGCCTTCGTTCTGGTTTATTTGCTGTGCGTAGTGGCCATCGGGGTTCCCATCATGATGGCGGAAACCCTGCTGGGCCGCAAAGGTCGGCGCAGTCCCGTCAACACCATGCGGAATCTGGCCACCGAAGCCGGCGCGACGAAGCTGTGGGGCCATGTCGGCTGGCTGGGGGTTCTGGCCGGTTTTCTGATCCTCTCCTATTACTCGGTAATTGCCGGATGGTCCATGGCCTACATCGTCAAGCTGAGTTCGGGCCTGATGGATCAGGTCAACGCAGAAAAAGCCCGCAGTCTCTTTCTGGACTTGCAGGGCAGCGCGGAGATGCAGTTCATCTGGCACACCCTGTTCATGCTGGCCACCCTGACCATCGTCAGCCGGGGCATCAACCGTGGGCTGGAGACGGCGACCCGCTACCTGATGCCCTTGCTGTTCATCATGATCGTGGCCCTTGATCTCTACGCCCTGGGGTCGGAAGGGGCCGGGGCGGGTCTGTCGTTCCTGTTCCGGCCGGATTTCAGCCGCTTGAGCGGTGAAAGCCTGATGATCGCGCTGGGGCAGGCCTTTTTCTCGCTGGGACTCGGTATGGGCGCCATCATGATGTACGGCTCGTATCTGCCGAACGGTGTCTCGATCGCCCGCACTTCGCTGATCGTGGCCGGTGCCGATACCCTGATTGCCTTGCTGGCCGGTGTCGCCATCTTTCCCATCGTGTTTACCCACCACCTTGCGCCCGGCATGGGGCCGGGACTGATTTTCGAGACCCTGCCCATCGCCTTTGGCAAAATGCCGGGGGGTCATCTGTTCGGTACGGTTTTCTTCATGCTGGTGTTTTTTGCGGCCATTACCTCGGCCATCGCCCTGATCGAACCCGCCGTCGCCTGGTTGTACGAAAACCGGGGCATGAGCCGGGAGGCGGCGACCCTCTGGAGCGGGGTGGCCTGCTGGTTTGTGGGACTGGGGACCATTCAATCCTTCGCCCACCCAACCGACTGGCACTTCGCCGGTAAAAGCTTTTTCGAATGGCTGGATTTTCTGACCGCCGATCTGATGCTGCCCATCGGTGGCATCCTGATTGCCGTGTTTGCCGGCTGGGTACTCCAGCCGGCCAACACGGCGCAGGAACTGGCACTCGGCCCCCGCTATCCGCTCTGGTACAACGCCATACGCTACGGTGCTCCCGTGGCGGTGGGCTTGATACTGCTGCGGGGCGCGGGAGGCCTGTAGGCGGGACAAAGGTTACGCAACGGTAACCCGGCTTGCGGGTGGTCGGGTTTTCAGGCCATCAGGACGAAATCCGACTCGTCCAGCCCGGTTGCCGCCACCACGCCGATCAGTTTCAGTTCATGCTCCGCCACCCGGCTGTCCGTATCGCTGGCCCTGAAATAGAAGACACCGCTATCGCCCCGGTTATTTTCGAGGACAAACAGGGCCGTGTGTCCCAGCGCGAAGGAACGGTCGGCAGAGCGGATCAGGGCAGCGGCAGACCCGCTGTCGAGGCGACCGTTCAAATCGGCTGCAAAGCGGACGAACTCGGCACTGGGTGAAAAGCCTTGCAGTCCCTTGACCACGACGGCCCCCTCGATGACTTCATCCTGATCCCCTACAGGCAGCAGGGTTTGATCGATACCGATACGATCCGTCCCGGGGACGAAATCCACCAGGATGTCGGTACCGTCCGGGTGATCCAACACAAAAGTATCCCGACCGCCTCCCCCGATCAAACGATCAGCACCCGCCTCACCTTGCAGGGTATCGGCCCCCTGCCCTCCCGTCAGGGTATTGCGCCCCTCATGGCCGATCAGATGATCGTCAAACCGGCTGCCCACCACCCGCTCGATGTTCAACAGGGTGTCGATGCCGTTGCCCTCCCCGATTTGCTGGGGTTTTTCGCTCGACAGGTCAACCCGCACCGGGCCTTTGGATGCACGAAAGGACACCGTGTCGCGACCCTCACCCCCGTCCAGTACATTGTTACCGGCATTGCCGATCAGCAGATTGTCGAGTTCGTTACCTTGAGCGTCAATGGCATTTTTGCCGATCAACCTGAGCTGCTCGACGTGTTGCGGCAAACGGTAACTGACGGTACTGATCACGGCATCGATGCCTGAAGCAGCCCCTTCCAGAACCACATCACCCGGATCATCGACCCGGTAGGTGTCGTTTCCCTCCAGACCTTCCAGGGTATCGGCTCCCAATCCCCCGCTCAGGGTATTGTGAATGGTATTACCCCGCAGCCAGTCGGCCACCTTCGTTCCACTCAAACTGGCGATACCCTCTGCGGCCACCTGGGGTTTTACTGCACTGACTGTTACGTTCGTCATGGATCACACTCCTTTTGCTGGATAGAACAGTTGAAAAAATAAGGTCCGGTACAGGTCGCGGGTCAATCCTTGCGGCATCCCGCAAACCGGAAACTGGCGATACGGGTTTTGCGATACGCCCCCTGGCCACTGGCCAGGTGCTGGGTATACCAGAAAGTACAGTCATCGACCGGATCCACGCTGAGGCTACTGTAATCGCCCCAGCGCTGCCCCAGGCCCGGGGTGTCACCGGCAGGCCATTGCAGTTGGGTGCCGCGCCGGATCCATTGTTCGGGCATGGTCATCCGTTCCGGCAAGTCTTCCTGCAGTCGCCCCGTGTAGGCAATCCCTGGAAAAAGGCGGCGACCAGGCCGGTCATCCGCATTGACCAAGTGGTAGGCCAGTGCAAGATTGCCGACACCGTCCATGGCCAGACTCCCCATCCAGCGATGGATGAATCCGGATTCACGGTCTACACTGGCCGGTTGGGGGGCATAGGTGCCCTGAGCCGTGATCCGCCAGGATTGCCTGCTCCGGCGCTCCAGTTGATACCAGCGAATCCCGGCCACTTCCTGTTTCGGCGATGAACCGTCGCTCAGACGCAGCCCATCCTGAACATTGACCGTCTGGTTGAACACCAGAAACTCGCGGCCATCGTCAAACCGGCGAAACTTCAGCGACATCATGGGGCGGTTGGACAGTGCGTCCAGGGTGCCGACCGGCCCGGGTTGCGGAATACAGTCGCGAGCGTTGGCAGGCACGCTGCCATGACGGTTGCAATTCATGATGTCGAAAGGCGACAAGCCCTTCGCCGCAGTCAGTTCACTGTGCTTTTTGAAAGAGAACCGGTTTTTGCCGAAATCGGTCCGGAAGGCATAAATCTCGATGCGATCGACCGGACGGGCCGGATCCTGCTGGTCATCGACCGTGCGGGCAAAATAATGCGGCGTGCCGGGCAAGGGCGGATGGCCGTCCAGATCCGCTGGCAACATTCGGGTATCCCGTACCCCCGCTGCGCCCAGGGCGGGTAATTCGAACTGGGCAAAACGGGCCGGTTCGCCCGTCAGCATCCGGGATCGCTCGAAAACGGTCGCATACAGGCGGTTATTGAAAACCGATGACAGATAGTAACCATCCGGCCATACACCCAGTTTGGGGTAATCGGGAAACCGGGGCAATTCAAACCCGTAGACGTACCAGCCACCGGCTACGGGATCAGCCGTTTGACTGATGGCAACGCACAGATAAAACGGTGACTTGAACTGGCCCAGAGCCCACTCCCCGCTCTGGGCAAACTGGCTCATGACCCAGCGATCGGCCAGGTGGTCATAGACCACGACCGGATCACCGTGATTGCGGCTACAGGCCCGGTTGCCGGGTGTATCGGGCTGTCCCGCCCAGAGTTCGCCCAGCAGGCGGGGTTTGGTCAGTGCCCGCCCTTTCTTGTCGAAAATCTGATACAGGGTGGCATTGAGCATCTGGATGTAATGAGCCCGACCGATATCGCCGACCGGATCGGGCGGATTGGCCGTGGTTTGCAAGCCGGCTACATTGACCAGGGGAGTACCCAACGGATTGGCGGAACCGGCCTGCTTCAAGGTTCTGGCTTTTTCAGCCCCGTCATCGGTTTGCAGCACCTCATCCAGCAGGGGCCGGTGCGGTGGCGGTAGTTGATCGGGCAGGTTTTCCAGGTCCGGCACGAGGGTCTGGCCTGAATCCGGCGAAAGTATCACCGTATCCGGTACGCCCCCGGGTACGGCATGGGGTTCAGCAGGAGCCCCCTGATAAAACCCGTTCGCGCCAGTCACAGGACTGACCGACAACAGCCACCATAGCACCGCGCTGTTTTTTGGCATCCTTGCCATGATGATTTTCCTCCCTGGTTGTATGCCTGTTCATCCATATCTGCAAGCCCCGCCTGGCACTCAGCGGCAGAAACCCCGGCGAAGCATCGGCCCGGGGCAGGCTGTCGTCGGTGGTCACGACCAGATCCACCCGGCCATCGGTATCGAGATCCGCCGCCGTAATTCCGTAAATCTCGCGGAGTCCTGAATCGGGTAACCGTGTTCCCGGGCGGTGATGCCAGTGTCCGCCCGGGTCGCGGGAAAGAACGAACAAGCCCCGACTGGCCTCTGCGGCCTGCGACAGGGTACCTGCGACCAGTAGCTCCGGGTGGGTGTCCTGATCCAGATCGACAACACCCACCGCGTGGGCTCCGCCTTTGAGCTCAGGAAAAGGATCCGGCTGCGCCGACCAGGCACCGTCCGGCTGCTGCAGGAAGCACTCGACCCCATTGATATCATTGGCCACCACCAGATCGACTCGACCGTCCAGGTTGACATCCGCCAGAGCCAATCGCTGGTAAATCCCGCCGATCAGCGGGTGCGGCAACCCCCGGGAAGCCGAACGCCACTGCGCCTTGCCGTCGCCCAGCCAGACCCGGGGCCCGGCAAAATAGGAGGCCACCACATCGAGATGACCATCGCCATCGATGTCCGCCAAGGTCATGTCCTGCGACCAGCCGCCCTGCTGACCGTCTTCGGCATCCGGGTCGCTACTGCCCGGCAAACCGTCGTAGCCATCGGCGGGTGACTGCCGCCAGTTGTGACCGGAGCCATCCCCCAGATAGACGGTAAACCCCCCCCGATCCGAGCCGGTGGCCACGAGGTCCATGAAGCCATCCTCATCGACATCACCGATGCCCAGGTCTTCCGTCCCCATGAATACATTGAGGTCGGTTTTTTTACCGGCTTCAGCCTGGGCTGCCTGCGAATTGATGCCCCGGGCCACCGGTTGCCAATGGCCGCTGCCATCGCCCAGCCAAACCGAGAGACCGTGACAGTGATCGGCCACGGCCAGATCGGGATGGCCGTCACGATTGATGTCGCCACTCACGATCCCGCCGCCACAGCTGGTCTCTCCCATGAGGAGTCCTTCGGAGGCTTCCTGCCAGTGCCCATTCCCGTCGCCCAGAAAAACCCTGGGACCCTTGCCCATCCGGACATGGGCGGCAATATCGGGGTGACCGTCGTGATTCAGATCGGTCACCACCGGCACACTTTTCCATTTGCCGCCCTGTGGCAAGCCCTGGGCTCCCATCTCGAAATAAAAGGGGGCATCACGCTCTTCAAAGGCTTTATCCGCCTGCACGCCTCCCGGCCGATGACAGCCGGTACTGCCCAGTGCCAGCAGCGTGAAGATGATCCACGGGCTACCCCGCTTTAACTGATTCGCTGTCATACGCCCTGGTCTCCCTGTTTTTCCGGGTTTGCAACCGGTGTCGTCCGTTCCGGCGGAATGTTGCGATACCATTGCTCATCCACCTTGATCCACTCCTGAACCGCGCTTTCTTCACGCGGTGCCATCTTGGACACACTGCGATCATTGATTCTATAGCTGAAGGTCACCCGTGCCCGTCCCTGTCGGCCATGCAGCGGCACTTCCACCCAGTCGAGCTTATGTATCAGATACTGATAGAACGGTCGTTTTTTGCGGAATGTCGCAAGATCGACCTGCTGTCGGTAGGCGGGATTGAGCAACCCGTACAAGGCGGTCTGATCCTGCTGCTCCCTGGCCTGCCAGAACTGATGCAGACGGGCGGCGAGTGCCTTTTCTTCGCTATCGGCCCGGGCGATGGGCGGCAGGGCCGGAACCGTTTGCCGCAGTTCGGGCGGTACGGGGTAGTACTGGTTCTGTTCCCGTTTCCACACATCCCAGATTCGGGCCTGATGCGGTGAGACGGTGGGATAATTCCTGGGACGGTAGCGGTATGCCACTTCCACCCAGGCATGATCGCCCTGTGGCTCGATCCGGTGAATGGTGGCTTCTGAAAAGTGTAATTTTTCCAGCCGGTTTTTGGCTTCAACGAAATCCGCCTCGGAAATGTTGCGTAAATAACCGGGCGGAACAAAGCGGAACAGGGTGTGCCAGTCTTCCTGTTCCTGGGCTTGCCAATAGGCGGCTGCCCGTGATCTGAGAGCCTGCAATGCAGGGGTTTCGTCGGCATGGGTTGTCACTGTCACGAACAGCATCACGCAGCCTGGCCACAAAAAATCGTTACGGTATCGCTTTGATCGTTTCATGAATTTCATCCCTGGCTTTATGCCATCAAGCAATCCGGGTCATCCGGTGTGGGGAGCAATGTAGTGGTTTTGAGACAGGTGGTCATCCGTAAAGACTACGCAACCGCAAAACCCGGGTCATAAAAAAACCCTCCCCCCGTCTGGAACGGGAGGGAGGGTCTGGACTTCAAGTCTTCAAGCCGTACGGCAAGCCATTACTCTACCGGTGTTTCCATCCATGGGCTGGAAGCATCCCACTTGATGAAGCCATCCACTGCCGGATTGTTGGAGGCCGCCAGTTCGGTAGTTACTGAACCCAGTCCCGGAATCAGGCTGGTTTGTACCCCGACCAGACCGGCATTTTGGGATTCCTTGCATTGAGTACTCGCGACTCCCTGTATCCGGTAGTAGGCTCCTTCTTTCAGCAAGGCTGCCGAGAAGTTCTGGCGGGCAGTAGCCACATCACCCAGTGCCGTTTCAGCAAAGCTGTTGGAACAATGATAGGCACCAGTCAAACGGGTTTCATCGTGCTTCCACACATCGAACTGCAACTTGGTCTCGTTGCGATCGAAATCCTGCCGCAAATCCTGCTTACAGCTCGAAATACTGATGGTAGTCTTGCCATAGATCTTGTCACCCGGTGCCGGCGCACCCGAAGGCGAGAACTGGCCCATCAGGTAAGCCGGACAACTGTCATAGCCGCCTATTCGACCACTGAGGACGAGATCTTTCGAACCCGGTTGCGTCACCCCGTTGGAGTTGTAGCGGAACGACCAGGCGCTGTACTCGGACGCGCCGTTGATGTCGCCGTCTGGGCGGTCATCGACAGTGTTGGTGTCGGCGACCGTAGCCGTGCCGCTGAGATGGTCGTGGTGGGCCAGAGCGGTACCGTCAAAATTGACAGCGAAACAGACCAGTTCGCCGTAACCGGGATAATTCGTGCCCTGCGGAAATGCATTGACCGATCGGCTGGGGCTGATACCGGTCGCGGCATCAAAAACCATGGGCTGATTCTTGGTCAGGGGAAACTCGAAATCCACCCGGTGTTTTTCGACATCCATGTAGTAACACTTGACGGTCACCGGCAGTTTGCTGTCATTGACCAGACGCACCCAGGTGGATACACCCTCCCGTACATCGATTTTCGGAAAGATCAGCAGGCTGCCCTTTTGGGTGGTATTGGCATTGGCTGCCAGAGCGGACTGACTGGCCAGTGCGAAGACCAGTGAAATCCCTGTCAGTAGTACATTCCTGTTCATGAGTGATTCCCTCACAGTGTAGTTGAATGAAAAAGGCGTAATCGGCGAGAGGCCGACCCGCGCCAGTTTATTAACAGATACCGTGCCAATGCCGGGGAAGCCTGATGTCAGGCGGGTTTCGGTGCGGTCAACGCACACACGACACAGGCATCGTCAAAAAAAGTGACACCCGTGAACGGTTGGATCGATACGCAGACCTTGCTGGTTTCCCGGCTGACTTGGCTTATAATCCGCACTTTCCCATTACCCTTTAAGGAGTTTTGTTTCCATGTCCCTGATGCAAGTGAGTTCCGGGCCGAACGTGCCCAGTGACATCCACGTCATAATCGAAATACCGGCCTACAGTGACCCCATCAAGTACGAAGTGAACAAGGAGACGGGTGCCCTGTTCGTCGACCGCTTCATGGGGACGGCCATGCAGTATCCCTGCAATTACGGCTATGTGCCGCACACCCTGTCCCTGGATGGCGACCCGGTCGACGTGCTGGTCATCGCCCAGTGGCGCTTGCTGACCGGTTCCGTAGTCCGCTGCCGTCCCATCGGGGTACTGAAAATGACCGATGAAGCCGGTGCCGATGCCAAGATCATCGCCGTGCCACACGACCGCCTCACTCCGCTGTACAGCAAGGTCAATTCCTTCCGTGACCTGCCCGCGTCCCAACTGGCCCAGATTTCCCACTTCTTTGAGCATTACAAGGATCTGGAACCGGAACGCTGGGTGAGAATCGATGGCTGGTATGACGTGGAGGAAGCCAAAAAGGAAATCATGGAAAGCCTGGAACGTTACGGTTCAGCACAGAACAAACCCCAGTTTTAGGGTTGCACCCCGGCTGCGTCATGACCGAAGACGATCTGAAACTTTTTCGGCAGGAAACCACGGATGTCGTTCCGCTGGAGCAGGCACCCATCGCACTGCCCCCTGTCCGGACCCGTTCCACGCCGGGTCAGGATTACCGGCGGGAAGTGGCCCAGCGGCATGAGGCCTTCGATGCCAACCGTCTGCCGACGGCCTTCGTTGAATTCCTGCACCCCGAGGCCATCATCAGTTTCCGCCGTGACGGTATCCAGAACGGGGTGTTCCGAAAACTGCAACAGGGCGGCTATGACATCGAGGCAGTTCTGGATCTGCACGGCTTCACGGTGGAACAGGCCCGGGACGAACTGTTCCGCTTCATTGGCGATTGTCTGCATCATGACGTGCGCTCCGCCCTGATCAGCCACGGCAAGGGCCGCAACAACAAGGAACAAAAACCACTGCTGAAAAGCTACCTGGCCCGCTGGCTACCCCTGTTTCCTGAAATCATGGCCTTTCACAGTGCCCAGAAATTTCACGGTGGTGCCGGGGCGGTCTACCTGTTGTTGCGCAAAAGCGAGAAGCAAAAACAGAAAACCCGGGAGAAACTCGGCATCACCCACGGCAAACCCGAATTTCAATGATGAACGGGCCTCAGGATGCCGCCAGCGTGGCCCAGCAATTCATGCGCAGTGTCGCCCCGTTCAGGCTGGCCCCGCTGGGAGGCGGGCTGATCAATGACACGTTCAGGGTCGATACCGCAACCGGCGCGTGTTTCGTGCTGCAAAGAATCAACCCCCGGGTGTTTGCCGATCCACAGGCCCTGCTGACCAACTACCGTACCCTGCTCGATCACCTCGATTACCTGCCGACAGCCCGGCTGTCGCTGCGCATCCCCCGCCTGCTCACTACCCGCACCGGCGCAGTCTTCTTTCAGGACGCGGCGGGCCATGTCTGGCGGGCACAGGAATATCTGGCAGAAACCCGGACACTGACTCACATCCGCACACCGCTACAGGCGCAGGCCGTGGGTACGGCCCTGGGCCAGTTCCACGCCCTGTTTGTCGATTTGCCCCCTGAGCGTCTGAAAGACACCTTGCCCGGCTTTCATCTGACACCCGGCTACCTCGAACACTACGACCGGATTCGTGCTGAAACGGCTCCGATTCAAACCGGTGCGCGACTGGAACAGGCCATGGCTTCTGTCGAGGCGGGACGACACCGGGTTGCCGTACTGGAAGCCGCCCGGGAACGGGGTGAACTTTCCGTGCGGGTCACCCACGGCGATCCCAAACTGGATAACCTCCTGTTCGACCGGGATGAATGCCGTGTCGTCAGCCTGATCGATCTGGATACCGTCAAGGCCGGGTTACCTCCTCATGATCTGGGCGATTGCCTGCGTGCCTGCTGTGGCCGGAAAAACCCGGGCGAGGCCGCCTTCGCCCTGACACGGTGTATTCCGCTGCTCCAGGCCTATCACGCCGCCAGCCTCTCCTTTACGGCAGCCCGCGAACGCCGCTACTGGTACGAAGCCATACGGCTGATCCCTTATGAACTGGGACTGCGCTTCCTCACTGACCATCTGGCCGCGAACCCTTACTTCAAGGTGACGTACCCCGAACAAAACCTTGACCGTGCCCTGGAACAGTTCCGGATCGCCGAAAGCGTGGAACAGCAAAAAAATCAATTGCTTGGTGTGATTGATGCCCTTGAACGGTCGTAACCGATTATCCATCTCATGACTTCTCCCCCGTCAATCCTCATCGAACCCGATCAAACCACCGGACACTACTGGCAGGAGGTGTGGCGATACCGGGAATTGTTCTATTTCATGGCCT
>Ga0172372_10005858_pt1 | contig 16958 bp, 14 predicted proteins | sample LakKiv5m_2_FD_114544 | JGI IMG/M metagenome (GOLD analysis project Ga0172372, IMG submission 114544) | Freshwater microbial communities from Kabuno Bay, South-Kivu, Congo - kab_092012_9.5m | ecosystem: Environmental > Aquatic > Freshwater > Lake | place: Democratic Republic of the Congo...
GCGGGTCGATGTCGAGCGCGATGCCGTAGACGTGGTTCGACACCTCGCCGCCGCGATACGTGTTGCGGTCGCGGAGGCCTGACAACGCGCGCGGCGTGTAGGGGAAGGCGCCGCACGCGCCCACGATCTCGCGCTCCGCGCACTTCACGGCGGGGATGATCTTCTCGTGCAAGCGCACGCGCAGCCCGAAGAAGCGCACCGTCTTCGCGAAGGACGCGGGCGTCGCAGCGTTCCAATCGGGCCGACCGAAAGGCGCGAAGTGCCCGTACTGCTCGGTGCGGTAGCGAATCGCCTGCGCGTGCGTCTCGCTGCGCGTACGCGCCTCGTCGCGCGTGACGCGACCGCGCCGCACGAAGTTCCCGCGGACGAGAAAGGGCTGCGCCTCCTGCGCGTTGCACTCCACGGGCGGCGGCGGGGCCGGCGTCTCGTCGGCGCGCACGGAGAACGCGAGCAGCGCGCACGCGCTCGCAACGACGAGCGCGGCGTGGGGCACGACGGCCACGAGGAGACGCACGGTGCGCGGCACGCGCGAGGCATAGCAGCCGCGTGCAGGGCTGCCGACGCCGCGGCGCACGCGAGACTTTCGGCTATCTTCGCGCGCCCATGGCCTACTCCGCGCGGTTTCAGTGCGTCGCGGGCTGCTCCGGCAGCTACGCGCTCGACGAGGTGATCTACAAGTGTCCGCACTGCGGCGAGCTGCTCGAGGTGCGACACGATCTCGAAGCGCTCGGGGACCGCAGCGCCGCCGGCTGGATGCGGCTCTTCGACGACCGCTACAAGCGCACGCAGTGGCCGTACGGCTCGGGTGTGTGGGGCAAGAAGGAATGGATCGCGCCGCACGTGCGCGACGAGTGCGTCGTCTCGATGGACGAGGGCGGCACCAACCTCTTCTGGATGGAGCGCTACGGGCGCGCGCTCGGCCTCGACGACGTCTGGCTGAAGCTCTGCGGCAACTCGCACACGGGCTCGTTCAAGGACCTCGGGATGACGGTGCTCGTGAGCGTCGTGCGCCAGATGATCGCGGACGGGAAGCCCATCCGCGCGATCGCGTGCGCCTCGACGGGCGACACGAGCGCGGCGCTCGCGGCGTACTGCGCGGCCGCGGGCATCCGCAGCGTCGTGCTGCTGCCGCGCGGCAAGGTGACGACCGCACAGCTCGTGCAGCCGCTCGCGAGCGGCTCGCTCGTCTGCGAGCTCGAGACGGACTTCGACGGCTGCATGAAGATCGTGCAGCAGCTCTCGGCCGAACCCGGCGTCTACCTCGCGAACTCGATGAACTCGCTGCGCCTCGAAGGGCAGAAGACGATCAGCGTCGAGATCGTGCAGCAGTTCGACTGGCAGGTCCCCGACTGGGTGATCATCCCCGGCGGCAACCTCGGCAACGTCGCGGCGCTCGGCGCGGGCTTCGACATGATGCTGCGCCTCGGCCTCATCCAGAAGAAGCCGCGCATCTGCGTCGCGCAGGCCGAGGCCGCCAACCCGCTCTACCGCGCGTACGAGGCGGGCTTCGACAAGTTCGAGGCGATGGTCGCGGCGCCCACGGAGGCGAGCGCGATCCGCATCGGCGATCCCGTCTCCGTGCGGCGCGCGATCCGCGTGATGCAGGCGTATGACGGCGTCGTCGAGCAGGCGAGCGAGCGTGAGCTGGCCGAGGCCGCTGCCGCCGCGGATCGTTCGGGCGCCTACACGTGCCCTCACACCGGCGTCGCGCTCGCCGCGCTCGAGAAGCTCGCGGCGCGCGGCGAGATCCGCAAGAGCGACCGCGTGGTCGTCATCTCCACGGCGAGCGGCCTGAAGTTCACCGACTTCAAGGTCCGCTACCACGAGGACGCCATCGCGGGCGCGCCGAGCCGCGCAGCGAATCGCCCGGTGCATCTCCCGCCCGACTACGAGGCCGTGCGCCGCGCCGTGCTCGGCGTACTCGACGCCTGACATCTCCCTCGGAGCGCTCGCAACGACGCGTCGCTCCGTCAGCCCCCGGGAAGCGCGCCGTCAGGCCTTGCGGAGTGCGCCGTCGACCAACGTCCCATCGACGAAGGAAGCGTCGAGGACGGCGCGCGCTTCGCGGCGCAGATTCATCGCGCGGCCACGCACGAGGAAGAGCGACTCGCCCTCCGCGCGCCGCGAGCCGATCGCCTTCAACTCGAGGTCGACGGTGCGCGCACCGAGCACGAGCGCAAGCCGCACGGGCGCACCCGGTGCGAACGCGCGCGGCGCGCGGAACGCGAACACGGCGCCGTCCCACGCGACGATCTCGCCCACCTCGCCCGTCGCCAGCGTGAGGCGATTCGTGGGCCCATCGCCGCTCATCGCCGCCTCGCACCGAGCGCCGCGCGCGCCTCGCGGTCGGCTGCCTTCTTCTTCATGTCCTCGCGCCTGTCTTCCTTGTGCTTGGGGCGACCGAGCGCGAGCTCGACCTTCGCGCGGCCGTCCTTGAAGTAGACGCTGAGCGGTACGATCGTGCAGCCGCGCAGCGCGAGCTTGTCGGCGAGCTTGTCGATCTCGCGGCGGTGCGCGAGCAGCTTGCGCGGCCTCCGCGCCTCGTGGCCGAAGACGCCCGCCTGCTCGTAGGGCGCGATGTGCATCTTGTGCAGCACCAGTTCACCACCTTCGACGGTGGCGTAGGCGCCGTCGAGATCGGCGCGACGGGCGCGCAGGCTCTTCACCTCGGAGCCGCGCAGGACCATGCCCGCCTCGAGCTTGTCCTCGAGCGTGAAGTCGAACGACGCGCGCGCGTTGCGGCAGACGAGCTGCACCCCCGCGTCGCGCCCCTTGTGCCCCTTGCCCGACATCGTCGCCGGGCGCCCTTACCACCGGGCTCCGGCGATGTCACGCGCGCGCCGCTGCCCCGCGAAGCGTCGGCTACTCGTCCGCAAAGGCCGCGTAGGCACGCTCCACGAGCGCGTCCAACGCGGGCGTGCGTGACCACGACGCGAACGCGGAATCGTAGGCCGCGCGCTGCGCCGCAGCAGGCTTCCCCGTGAGCCTCGCGACGAGGGCGAGCTCCACGGCGAGCGCGTGCGTGCCGGCGAGATCACGCGCCGCGCGCGCCTCGGCGAGTGCGGTCTCTCGCGCCGTGCGCTCACGCTGCCAGTGCGCCTCGGGCGGCGCGACGTACACGAACTCCGCGGCTCCCGGCGCGAGCGGAACCCGCACGACGGGGACGCGTCCTCCGGGCGCCGCAAGCGCAGGCACGCGCAACGCGGCCCACGCCTCCGCCGTCCCGTCTGCGTCGACGTCCAGCACGTCCGCGACGCAATTCGGCACCTCGACGAACTCCGGAACGGCGAGCGCCGCGACGTCGACCTCGATGACGCGCGCGGCTCCGCGCACATCGACATGCACGACGTCGATGCAGCGGCCACTCGACTCGGAAGGCGCGCGCGCGACGAGCACCTCAGGCCCCACCGCACCGCCCGGCGGTGCCAGGAGCGACACGGGGGTGTGCCCGGGAAGCCCCTCGGCGCGACCATCGGCCGCGTACGCGATACCGCTCGCCGTCACGATCCGCACCGCCGTGCGCGCGCCGTCCGCCGACGCCGCGCCGAGCGCGCAATAGCGCGGCCGCTCGAGCCGCGTCGTCGCCTCGAGCCCGACGCGGGCGAGCGCATCTTCGACGACGCGGCACTCGGCGCGCATGTCGACGCCGACGCGCAGGAAGTCGGCCGGATCCGGCTCCGCTGACGCGGCCCCACAACCCACGAGCAAGCCGCCCAGCGCGGCACCGAGGACGTGCTGCATCCGCGGGTCCATCACACCCGAGGACCCACGACGCTGCCTCGCTGCACGCACCCGCGCAGGCTACGCGTCGCGCTCCGCCAGGGCGAGGGTCAGCGTGCACACCTCCGCGACGCGCGCCTCACAGAGCGCCTCGCTCGCAGCCGCCAGCGTCGCGCCGGTCGTCCGTACATCGTCGATCAACAAGACCCGCGCCCCCACCAAGGCACGCCCGTCAAGCACGCGAAACGCACCGCGCACGTTCTCTGCGCGGCCACGCGCATCGAGCCCCGCCTGCGGCGGCGTCTCGCGCCCACGGCGAAGAGCGCGCGTCACGCACGGAACGGCGAGCGCGCGCGCAACGGGAAGCGCGAGGAGCGCCGCCTGATCGAAGCCGCGGGCACGAAGTCGTCGCGGATGCAGCGGCATCGGCACGACGACATCGACGTGCCCTGCGAAGGAACGCGCTGCGTCGGCGAGCAGCGCCCCGAGCGGCCCCGCGAGGTCCGCGCGCGGCCCGTACTTGTAGCGGCGCACCGCGTCCGCGAGCGGCCCGGTGTGCACGTACGCGGCCGCGGCGCTCGCGGGCGGGCGCTGCCCGGCAGGGGCCTCCTCGAGCAGCGGTGCACAGCCTCCACAAAAGAGGGTGTTTTGGTCCTCGAGCGGCAGATCGCAGGCCGCACAGGCGCGCGGCGCAAGCAGCTCGACGAATCCCCGAAAGAGCGCAGCGAGCGTCATGGCGCCGCTCATCGACGGCGCGCTGCGCCGGTTTCCGCGGCGAATACGGATACTTGCAGCGAGCGAAACCTCGGCGTGAGCGCGCGTGACCGGGCCGCGACGAGGCGCGCTCAGTGGCTGTAGGGCTCGCCGCGCAGAATCGTGTAGCCGCGGTAGATCTGCTCGGCGAGCACGAGGCGCGCGAGCCGATGCGGCAGCGTCATCGCCGAGAGCGACAGGCGCACGTGCGCGCTCCGCGACAGCTCCTGCGGCAGCCCGTACGAGCCGCCGATGAGAAACGCGACTGCGGGCACGGAGTGCACCGCAGCGTCGCCGAGGTAGCGCGCGAGCCGCTCGCTCGACCAGGCCTCGCCATCGACCTCGAGCGCGACGACGCGCGCACGCTCCGGAATGGCGCGCTGAAAACGGGCGCTGACCTCGGCTGCGTCGCCGTCCTTCAGCTCGATCTCCTCGAAGTTCACGTAGCGCTTGAGGCGGCCGACGTACTCGTCGACGGCCTCCCGCACGCCACGCTCCTTGATCTTGCCGACCGCGACGATCGCGACGCGCAACGCGTCAGACCTGGCTCTCCGGCTCGACGCGCGGCGCGTCGCCCCAGAGCGAGTCGAGGTCGTAGTAACCGCGTGTGTCTTCGTGGAAGACGTGGACGATGACGTCGCCGAAATCCATCAGCACCCACGCGCCCTGCCCGAGGCCTTCGACGCCGGCGCAGCGCACCTTGTGCTTCTTGAGCAGGTCTTCTTCGATGTTGCGCGCGAGGGCGGAGACCTGGCGCTCGCTGCGACCGCTCATCACGACGACGTAATCGGCATAATCGACGCGACCGCGCACGTCGACGATCTCGATGTCGACGGCCTTCTTGTCGAAGCCTGCCGCGGCGATGGCGAGCGCGACGCGGCGACCCGGATCGTCCTTCGCCGAAGCCTTCTTGACGGGCTTCACGGCGGCGCGCGCGCGCGTCGGCACGGCCCCCGGAGGCGGCGGAACGGACGCCTTCGCCGGTGTCGCAGCCGCCTTCGCACGCGGCGCGGCAGGCGCGTCCGACGCAGGCGCGACCGCGCGACGCGACGACGCGACAGGCTCGCGCGGCGCCGCGGACACGGGCCGTGAGCCCACCTTCAGCCGTGGCCGCGCACCCACCCTCGCGCGCGGCGCCTTGCCCGCTGCAGTCTTCTCCGCAGCACCGGCCATCGACTTGCCCGCAGCGCGCGCACGCGGCGCCTTCTCCGCGCGGCCTGCACCTTCACGCCCCTCGCCGCCCGTCCCCGCTCCTGTCGTCTTTCGCGTCGCCAAGCGCTCTCCCTTCGCGGTCGCGGCGCTCAGCCGCGGACCTGCCCTTCGCCGTAGCCGACCCACTTCTGCGTGCACAGCTCGCGCAAGCCCATCGGGCCGTACGCGTGCAGCTTCGAGGTCGAGATGCCGATCTCCGCGCCGAGACCGAGCTCGGTGCCGTCGTTGAAGCGCGTCGACGCGTTCACGAGCACGAGGCTCGCGTCGATCTCGCGCACGAAGCGCTCGCCGCGCGCCGCATCACGCGTGACGATCGCCTCGGTGTGCAGCGTGCCGTGCCGCGCGATGTGCGCGAGCGCGCCGTCGAGCCCGTCGACGACCGCGATCGACAACACGAGGTCGAGATACTCGGTGTCCCAGTCGGCGTCCGTCGCCGCTGCGACGCCCGGCGCGAGCGCGCACACGGCCGCGTCTCCCCGCAGCGACACACCACGCGCGGCGAGGGCCGCGACGATGCGCGGGACGAATGCATCCGCGCACGCGCGATCGACGAGCAGCGTCTCGAGCGCGTTGCAGGCGCTCGGGCGCTGCACCTTGCCGTTGAGGACGAGCGCCTCGGCCATCGCGAGGTCGGCGTCGCCGTCGACGTAGAGGTGGCAAACGCCCTTGTAGTGCTGGATGACCGGCACGCGCGCGTTGTCCGTGACGAAGCGGATGAGCGACTCGCCCCCACGCGGGATGACGAGATCGACGACGCCCGCCTGCCGGATGAGCGCGAGCGTCGCCTCGCGATCCGTCGTCGGCAGGAGCGACACGGACGCGGGCGGCAGGCCCTCGGCGGCGAGCGCTTCCGCGTAGACGGCCGCGATCGCGTGGTTCGAGCGCACGGCCTCGGAGCCGCCGCGCAACACGCAGGCGTTGCCGCTCTTCAGGCAGAGCGCCGCCGCATCGCTCGTCACGTTGGGACGCGCCTCGTAGACGATACCCACGAGGCCGAGCGGCACCCGCATCCGCGCGATGCGCAGCCCGCTCGCGAGCACGCGAGACTCGCTGAGTTCACCGACTGGATCGGGGAGCGCGACGACCTGCTCGATGGCGCTCGCGATGCCCTCGATCCGCGCGTCGTCGAGGCGCAGCCGATCGCGCATCGCGGCCGAGATCCCGCGTGCATCGGCGGCGGCGAGATCGGCGGCGTTGGCAGCGAGCACGGCCTCACGATGCGCACCGCGGAGGCCCGCAGCCGCGCGGCGGAGCACGGCGTCTTTGCGCGCCGTCGTGAGGCGCGCGAGCTCACGGGAAGCGGCGCGTGCACGCAGCGCGACCTCCGCGACGTCGCGGTGAATCGCCTCTGCCGACACGCGCTCGGGCACCGCGCCCTCCGTCCGTTCCTGCACGGCGGCGACGTTGTCACCATCGGGATCACGGCGCAACGGCCGCGCCACATGGCTCTCGTGCAGGAGCGAAGGCGCGTCTCTCACAGCACGACGAGGTCGTCCGCGTGCACGATCTCCGCCGTGCCCGCGCGCCCGAGCCGCGCCTCGATTTCACGGCTCTGCGCGCCCGCGAGCCGAGACACGTCACGCGTGTCGTAGCGGGCGAGTCCACGCGCGATTTCTGCACCGTCGGGCCCGACGATCGACACCGGATCGCCCGCCTCGAAGTCGCCGCGCACGCCCACGACGCCGCGCGAGAGCAGGCTCTTGTCGCCGCCGCACACCGCACGCGCCGCACCCTCGTCGACGAGGAGCGCCCCGCGCGGCTTGAGCGTGAAGCCGATCCAGTGCTTGCGGCTCGCGAGCGCCGCGCCCTGCGGGAGAAACAGCGTGCCGACGTCCTCGCCGCGCACGATGCGGTCGAGGATCTCCGGATCGCGCGCATCGGCGATGACGACGGGCACGCCACGCCGCGTCGCCGCCCGCGCCGACGCGAGCTTGCTCGCCATGCCGCCCGTCCCGACGTCGCTCGTCGTCGCGCGCACGAGCGAGGCCGCCTCGCCCACGTCCGCGACGAGCGGCACGCGCGCGCCCTGCGCATCGAGCAGCCCTTCGACGTCGGTGAGCAGCACGAGGAGCTCCGCGCCGACGAGCGTCGCGACCATCCCGGCGAGCTGATCGTTGTCGCCGAACTTGATCTCCTCGACCGAGACCGTGTCGTTCTCGTTGATGATCGGCACCGCGCCGAGCTCGACGAGCGCCTCGAGCGCCGCGCGCGCATTGAGGTAGCGATCGCGGTCGGCGAGGTCCGCGTGCGTCAGGAGGATCTGCGCGACGGGGAGCGCGTGCGCGGCGAACGCATCTTCGTAGGCGCGCATGAGCTGCGATTGGCCGGCCGCGGCGCTCGCCTGGAGCAACGCGATCGTCTGCGGGCGCGCCTTGAGCCCGAGCCGCTCGAAGCCGAGGGCGATGGCGCCCGACGACACCAGCACGACGCTCTGCCCGCGCTGCCGCGCCCGCGCGACCTGCGCGGCGACCTGCGCGAATCGTCCCGCGCCCGGCGCCTCACCCCGCGCGATGGACTTGCTGCCGATCTTCACGACGACGCGACGCGCCTCGGCAAGCAGCACACGCGGGCGCTCACTCGGACGAGCAGCGGCTGATTCAGGAGCGAATTCAAGTTCTTCGGGGCGACTCACGGCGCGCGAGCATAGCGCGCGAACTCGCCCCTGCCGCCGCGCGAGACGCCGTGCGGGCCATTGCCTTCGCCGCGAGGCGCCTTACGGATTTCCCGCGATGTTCTTCGATCCCACCTACCTCTTGTTCGTCGGCCCGGCGATGGTGCTCGCCTTCATCGCCTCCGCGCTCACGAAGGGGCGCTTCCGCAAGTGGGCCGAGGTGCCCGGTGCACGTGGGCTCTCCGGAGCCGAGACGGCGCGCTCGATCCTCGACGCGAGCGGCCTGCGCGGGGTCCGCGTCGAGCCCTCGCACGGGATGCTCAGCGACCACTACGACCCGCGCGAGCGCGTCGTCCGCCTCTCGCCGGACGTCTTCCACGGGCGCAGCGTCGCGGCCCTCGCGGTCGCCGCGCACGAGGTCGGACACGCGCTCCAGCACCGCGACGCGTACGGCCCGCTCGCGCTCCGCAACCTCGCCGTGCCCATCGCGAGCTTCGGCTCGAACTTCGCGTTCATCCTCTTCGCCATCGGCGTCGCGATGCAGGCGTTCGCCATCGCGTGGATCGGCGTGCTGCTCTTCGGCAGCGTCGTCCTCTTCCAGCTCGTGACGCTGCCCGTCGAGTTCGACGCCTCCGCCCGCGCGAAGGCGATCCTCTGGGAGCGCGGCTACGTCGTCGCGGGCGAGCGCGACGGCGTCGCGAGCGTGCTCAACGCGGCCGCGCTCACGTACGTCGCCGCGGCGCTCACGAGCATCCTCACGCTGCTCTACTTTCTGATGCGACTCGGCGCGCTCGGCGGGAATCGGCGCAACGACTGAGCCGCACGTCGGCGCTGCGCGCGTCCGGCCACACCCGCCAGGCGACGCGCGCGACACGCACAAAGAGCGCGAGAAGCGCGACGCGCTGCTAGTCTCGGCCCCTTCCCGTGTTCCTCGCGCACGACCTGCCCGCCGCGTTCGTCCGGCTCTCCGCGTTCCTCTTCGGCGCGCTCTGGGGCAGCTTCTTCAACGTGGCGATCCATCGCTGGCCACGCGGGATGAGCGTGGTGCGGCCGCCCAGCCACTGCCCCGCGTGCGGCGCCGCGATTCGGCCGTTTCGCAACGTGCCGATCCTCGGATGGCTGCTCCTGCGCGGACGCGCGGAGTGCTGCGGCGCGCCGATCTCCGCGCGCTATCCGGCGGTCGAGGCGCTCGGCGGCCTGCTCGCCCTCGCGATCGCCGAGCGGCTCGTGGTGCACGCCGCAGAAGGCAGCGAAGCCGTCCCCGCCGCGCTCGAAGCGGTCGCGTATTTCGCGTTCGCCGGCGGGCTGCTCGTCGCGACCTTCGTCGACCTCGATTTCATGGAAATCCCCGACGAAGTCTCGCTGCCGGGCGCAGCGCTCGGGCTCGCGACGGCGCCTCTGCGCGGCTTCCCCGGAGCCGGCGACGCCGCGCTCGGCGCAGGCGGCGGATACCTCACCGTGCAGGTCCTCTTCGTCTGGGTCTACGAGCACCTCACCGGGCGACGCGGCATGGGCGAAGGCGACGCGAAACTCCTCGCGATGATCGGCGCCTGGCTCGGCTGGCAGGGCGCGCTCTTCGCACTCGTCGCAGGTGCCGCGCAGGGGATGGTGATCGCCGGAATCCTGATCGCCACGGGCCGCTCGACGACGCCCGCCGGGGTCGTCGACGACACGACGCCCGATCCCGAGGGGGTCGTGCCCAACACGCCCCCGAGCCCCCCCGCGAGCGACGCCTCCGAAGCCGCGAACACGGTCCCCGCGCACGCGGACGCGGCACACGCCGCAGCAAACGCCCCATCGGAAGACGAGACCGAGCACGAGCCCGCACACGCAGGACGCCTCAAGGTGCCCTTCGGTCCGTTCCTCGCCGTCGGCGCGATGGAGTTCTTCTTCTTCGGCGATCGCGTCGTCGCGGCCTACCTCGACGTCCTCGGCGGCTGAGCGCGCGCCGCGCGCAGCGACGACGCCCATCACGCGGAGCGAACGTGCGCGAGGGCCCCGCCGCCCCGCGATCAGCGAAGGATCACGATGCGCGTCACGCGCACATCCTTCGTCGAGACGGCGGCAGGCGGCGCGACGGAGTGCGGGCGCGACGACGCGCTCCGACCGAGCTCGTGCACGGACGCACGCACGTCGTCAGGCACACTCAGACGCCCCGTCGGGCGCGCCGCAGCTCGCAGATGACCGACGTCGCGGCGAACCGTCTGCTCGCCCGGCATCGGCGCGCGCTCGAGCGCGATCATCGACTCGATCTCCGCGATGCGCCGCGCGACGTGCACGTCACCGGGCGCTTTGACCGCGAGAAATCGGAAGGCCTCGAGGGCGCGCTGCGCGAAACCCTGCTTGAGCAGCAGCTCCGCCTCGAGCGCCGGCTCGACGACGCCCGTGGTTTCATCGTCCGTCCACGCGTCCGCGTCGGGACCCGCGTGCCGCGCGGAGGCGTAGCTCCCCGCGGCAAAGCCCGACGCGCCGGCAGCCTTCTTCACGAAACCGGGAGATGCGGGCTCCGCGACACCACGCACGCCCGCGTGACCGGGCCCGCGTGACGCCGCGACGGCCGCGGTGCGCTCCGCGTCGGGGAGTCGGCGCGTCGGTTCGTCCTCGAACTCGGGGTAGCGGGTCGTCTCAGCGAAATCATCGATCTCGGGCGCAGCGGCCCACACGGCAGGCGCCGCTGCGCGCTGCGGACGCGGCGGCGCCTGCGTCGGCGTCTGCATCACCGAGGCCTCGATCGCGTCGACCTTCGGAATCGGCAGCGGCTCGGTCGGGCGCGTCCCCTCGTCTGCGGCCGCAGCGACGGCGGCTTCGACCTGCGCGCGCATCGAACCCGCGTGCGGTGTCGGCGCCTCCCCCACACCCGCGACGTAGCGACGGACCACCTGCACCTGCGCGAGCATCGCGCGCGTGGCCGCGTTGCCCGGATCGTCCATGACGGCGCGGCGGTAGATGCGCTCGGCCTCCTCGAAATTGCCCATGCGCGCGTTGAGATCGCCCGTGTGGCTCGGGCTCATCGGCACCGTGCGCAGCCCACCCTGCTCCACCGGCTGCGCATCTCGCGCGTGGAGGGAGGCCCACAGTTCGTCGATCGCCGCCGCCGCGATCGCCGCTTCACCATCCTGCGGGTGGGTCGCACAGTGCGCGCGGAGCCGGCGAAGCGCCCCCGCCACGTCGCGCGACGCGATGAGCCGACCGACGAGTACCCGCACGTCGAGCGCATCCACATTCGTCGCGACGGTTGGACCCACGGGCACGGAGCCGGCGTCGTCGCCGCGCTGCGCCGCGTAGTCGAGCATCAGTCGCCGCAACGTGCGCCGCCGAGCCTCCGCCCAACCGGGGAGCGGCGTGCCGCGCTGATGCTGCTCGTCGAGAAGCGAGAGCGCGACCGCCGCGCCGCCCGTCAGCAGATGACGCGCGGCCTCCACGAAGACCGGAGGCGCGTCCGGCGGGATCGGCGCGACGAGCTCGTCGATGGCGCGCGCGCGCTCTGCACCAGGGCCGCTGCGGTCGAGCCCGACACCCGTGAGGACGGCCCGCGCCTCGAGCAGCATTCCCCGGGCGAGATAGGCATCGACGAGCGTCAGGTCGATCGTGATCTCCGGCCCGGACACCGCCGCGTCGGGCCGCGCCTCGAGCGCCTTCAGGAGCGCGGCACAGGCAAGCTCGGTCGCGTCACGGCGTACCGCAGCGCGGAGCAGGTGCCGGGCAGAGTCGCGTGCTCCCCGCTGGAGCAGCGCGCGCGCGACGTGATCGGTCGGTGGCAGGGCCGGGCGCGTGGAAGACGACATGGCTGCGGCGTCGCGACCGTATCGCGAATCGCCGCGCACCCGCCATCGCGATCGTGCGGCGCGCGCCGCCGTACCCGTAGCTAGCGCGCGGCGGGCTGCGCCGCGCGGAACCAGCGCACGATCAGCGCGAGGTTGATGGCGACGAAGGCCACGCACACGAGCGCGAGCACGAGCGCCCAGCCGTACGCCCCCGGCGGCTCGTCGGCGAGCAGCACGTAGGAGTCGCGCGTCACCGGGAGCTCGACGCGTTCGCGGAGGTAGCTGCGGACGCCCGAGAGCCGCCCACCGAGCTGCCCGAACGTGACGAGGCGCCCGCTCCACTCGCGCCGCGCGAGCCGCGCCTCCTCGTCCGGCCCGGCGACGGGAGCCGACACGAAGATCGCCCGCTGCCCGGCCAGCGGGAACACGGCATACGTCTCGCCACCGAGCACCCGCTGCACGTGCACGGTTGCGGAGGCCATCGGCGTCCCGACCACGCGCACGAAGCGGTTCGTCTCGAGCGCGCCCACATCGACCGCCGTGGCCTCGCCGAGATCGAGCGCCCGCGTCTCTCCGAAGAAATACTGGATGTCCGTGCGGATCACACCGAGCAAGGCCAGCGACGCCACGATCGTCGCCGCCATCACCGACGCGGTGAGGACCCGGCGCGCGCGGGGTGGCGCGGGCAGCGCGACGAGCTCGGGGTCGAGGGCTTCGACGGGTGCAGACGCAGCGGTGAGGGAGGGAGGCTGTGCCAAGGGATTCACCACGTCCGCCCGAGAGCGGCACCGACCGACACGACGAACCCAGCTCGGACCGCCCGCGGACGCATCGGGTCGAGAGGCCGGAAAGTATCAGCCGAGCGCGACGAGGTCACGCGGGCTCGCAAGGAGGGGACCGTGCGGTTCGAGCAGGCAGCCATGACGACTCCGACAACCGAGGCTCGCCGGAGTTCCCGACGTCGCGAATCTCCGTTCCGGGAGCCCCGCCCTCACGAGGCCCGACCGCACACGGCCCGGTCTCGGGAGCACGGCGCGCAGGCTCGGGCATGTCCTCCACGGCCCCGCCCGGGACGCCCCGTCGTGCTCGCGAGCGCGCCGAGGGAGAGCAGCGGACCGCCCCCCTGTCGCGCGGATGTTCCAGCAAAACTGCGGCCGACTGCCCCAAGGGCGGTCGGCCACGGTTCGTCCGGCCGCGAGCGAGCGTTCAGGCGCGCTTGGCGGGCTTCTTCGCGGGCGCCTTCTTCGCTGCGGGCGCCTTCGCGGGGGCGGCCTTCTTCGCAGCGGGGGCCGCCTTCTTCGCAGCGCCAGCCTTTGCGGCAGGAGCGGCAGCCGGCGCGGCCTTCGCTGCGGGCTTGCGCTTGGGTGCCGAGGCGGCCTTCAGGCGCTTGGCGGCGGCGCGCTGGGCGTCGAGGAGGCGCGGCGTGGGGTACGCCTCGAGGCGGGCCTTGTACCCCTCGTCCTTCGTGCGCTTCTCGGCGGTGAGGATCGCCGTGATGAGGCCGGCGCGCGAGCCGAACTCCTTCTGCACGGTGGAGAGGGTGGCGTGGAGGCGGAGGAGCTTCGCGTTCGAGACGTGCGCGAGGCCCTTGTCCGCGTTGGTGCGGTCGATCCAGAGATCGCCCGTCGCGAGCGCCTCGACGGCCTTGAGCAGGCTGGCCTTGTCCGTGAAGCGCTCCTTGACCTGAGCGAGCGGCGACTTCTTCGTCATTGGGTTCTCCCGAGAGGGCGCGCTTCGTAGCATCCCCGTCGGAGACACGCAACGGAGGCCCGCAACACGAGGCTGCAGCAACGCTTTACACGCGCGGGCCGCCCCGGTACGAGGGACCCCATGCCCGAGTTCGTCCACCTGCACGTGCACTCGCAGTACTCGATGTTGGACTCGTCGATCCGGTTGAAGGCGCTGGTCGAGCGCGTGAAGACGCTCGGGATGCCGGCCGTCGCGGTGACCGACCACGGCAGCATGTTCGGCGCCGTGCAGCTCACGAAGTACTGCAAGGAGGCCGGCATCAAGCCGATCCTCGGCGCGGAGGTGAACGTCGTCCCCGGCCGCCGCGACGATCCGGCGCAGCGCCAGCACCACCACCTCGTGCTCCTCGCGAAGAGCCAGGAGGGCTACCAGAACCTCGTCCGCATCGTCTCGCGCGGCTGGGTCGAGGGGCTCGTGCAGGGCGTGCCGCGCGTCGATCTCGAGTTGCTGCGCGAGCACCACCGCGGGCTCGTCGCGCTCACGGGCTGCATGGGCGGCTACGTCGCGCAGGAGGTGTTGCTGCGTGGGCCGCGCGCCGGACGCGAGGCGCTCGCCCGCCTGCGCGACACCTTCGAGCCGGGCGCCGTGTTCGTCGAGCTGCAGGACCACGGGCTGCACGAGCAAAAGCCGCTCAACGGCGTGCTCGTCGGGCTCGCGAAGGACCTCGAGCTGCCCGTCGTCGCCTCGAACGACTGCCACTACCTCGAGCAGAAAGACGCGCGCGCGCAGATGATCCTCTCGTGCATCGCGGCGGGTCGCACCGTCGAAGAGACGGAGCGCGCACACCACGGCTCCGATCAGATCCACGTCCGCTCGCCGGGCGAGATGGAGGCGCTCTTCGGTCACGTCGACGGCGCACTCGCGAACACGATGCGCATCGCGGAGATGTGCGGTGGCGCGGCGACGCCCGATCGCAAGCCCACGCTCCCGCGCTTCCCGCTGCCGCCCGCCGTCGAGGGCGCAGCGCCACTGACGGAAGAGTCGTTGTTTCGCAACCTCGCCAAAGCCGGGCTCGAGCGGCGCTTCGACGAGTTCGCGGCGGTCGGCAAACGCGTCGACGAGGAGGGGTATCGCACGCGCCTCGCCTGGGAGACGGATGTCGTCGTCCAGATGGGATTTCCCGGCTATTTCCTGATCGTTCAGGACTTCATCAACTGGGCCAAGGAGAATGGGTGTCCGGTGGGCCCGGGGCGCGGCTCGGGCGCGGGATCGCTCGCCGCCTACGCGCTGCGCATCACCGACATCGACCCGATTCCCTATGGGCTGCTCTTCGAGCGCTTCCTCAATCCAGAGCGTGTGTCGATGCCGGACTTCGACATCGACTTCTGCATGGACAACCGCGACCGCGTCATCGAGTACGTGCGCGGCAAATACGGGCGAACGTCGGTTGGGCAGATTGCGACATTCCATCTTCTGAAGAGCAAGAGTGTCGTCCGCGACGTCGGTCGCGTGATGAAGATGACGCCGCTCGACGCGGGGAAGATTGCCGCGCTCATCCCCGATCCCGTGCAGGGCAAGAGCGTCCCGATCAAGGACGCGATGGAGCAGGAGCCGAGGCTCAAGGCGCTTTATGGCGAGAGCCCGCAGATCAAGGATCTGCTCGACTCCGCGATGCGCCTCGAGGACCTCACGCGCCACGCGGGCATGCACGCGGCGGGCGTGGTGATCAGCGAAGGGCCGTTGTGGGACAACGTGCCTGTCTTCTGCCCGGAGCCGGACGAATACGTCACGCAGTATCACAAGGACGACGTCGAGGCGGCCGGCCTCGTGAAGTTCGATTTCCTCGGCCTGAAGACGCTCACGGTCATCGATCTCGCCGTGAAGCTCGTCAACAAACGCCCTGACCGGCAGGACAAGCCCTTCGTGCTCGAGCACATCCCGCTCGACGACAAAGCCACCTATGCCCTGCTGACCTCGGGCGAGACGACCAACGTCTTTCAGCTCGAATCATCGGGGATGCAGGGGCTCTTCCAGAAGCTCAAGCCCGATTGCTTCGAAGATGTCGTCGCCGCCGTCGCGCTCTATCGCCCCGGCCCGCTCGGCTCCGGGATGGTGGATGATTTCGTTCAGCGCAAACACGGCCGCGTGAAGGTGGCTTATCCGCACAAATGCCTCGAGAAGATCCTGAAAGACACCTACGGCGTCATCGTCTATCAGGAGCAGGTCATGCAAGCCGCGCAGGAGATGGCGGGCTATTCGCTCGGTGGCGCCGATTTGCTGCGGCGCGCGATGGGCAAGAAGAAGGCGGAGGAGATGGCCAAACAAAAGGCCACCTTCATCGAGGGCGCGAAGAAGCGCGGACACACCGAAGAAGAGGCGGATACGGTCTTCGGGCTGATCGATTATTTCTCCGGATACGGCTTCAACAAATCCCACTCTGCGGCCTACGCGCTCATCACCTATCAAACCGCCTATCTCAAAGCGCATTTCCCCGCTGAGTTCGTCTGTGCGACGTTGAGCGCGGACAAGGACAAGATCGAAAAGGTCGTCCGCACGGTGAACGAGGCACGCAGCATGGGTGTCCTGGTGCTGCCGCCGGACGTCAACGAGAGCGACGTCGACTTCACCGTCGTCTACGACGCGGCCGCCGCGCAGGCCGCCGCGAAGGGCCAGAAGAAGCGGAAGGCGAACGAGCCCGTCGCGCTCGGCGGCGTCGTCCGCGATCCGCTCGGGCCGCGCATCCGCTTCGGGCTCGGCGGCCTCAAGGGCGTCGGACAGAGCGCCATCGAGGCCATCGTCGAGGCGCGTCGCGGCGAGGACGCGGCCTCGAATGGCCCGAAGAACGGCGCCAAGAACGGCGCCAAAAAGGGCGGCGCACCGCAGGAGGAGCCGTTCCGCGACCTCTTCGATTTCTGCGCGCGCGTCGATGTGCGCCGCGTGAACAAGAACGTGTGTGAGGCGCTCGTGCAGTCGGGTGGCTTCGACGCGGTGCTCAAGCCGCTCGGCATCGGTCGCGCGCAGGGGCTCGCGGCGATCGAGGCGGCGCTCGAGCGCGGCAAGCGCATGTCGGCCGAGCGCGCGAGCGGGCAGACGAGCCTCTTCGGCCTGCTCGGCGGCAGCGAGAGCACCACGACGAGCAGCGCGCCGCGTGCCCAGGACTACCCAGCGTGCGAGCCGTGGGATGTGCGCGAGATGCTCGCGCGCGAGAA
>Ga0172372_10005859_pt1 | contig 16957 bp, 17 predicted proteins | sample LakKiv5m_2_FD_114544 | JGI IMG/M metagenome (GOLD analysis project Ga0172372, IMG submission 114544) | Freshwater microbial communities from Kabuno Bay, South-Kivu, Congo - kab_092012_9.5m | ecosystem: Environmental > Aquatic > Freshwater > Lake | place: Democratic Republic of the Congo...
AAAAAAATGAGGTCGCCTCGCAAACGACAAGCAGATAACCTCCTCTGCACTTTCGGACATCTGTGTAACGGAATGAGCAGCACAGCCGTCGGGGGAAATTGGTCGACGCAGCCACGGGGGTCCTCGGTAAGCATCGTTTTACCAAGAACAGTTCTCGCGCCGAAGGAGCACCCCGATGGCTGCATGGACGCTACCCACAGTGATAGCTGATTGGTGTGAGATTCTCACCAGCGTTCTGGACCGAAGAAGCCGGAAATATTTTTTCACGATCATTCTGGGAATGCTGCTGGGATGTGGCCGCAGAACTGTGTCCTGCTGGCTCCGCGCTGCCGGTGTTTCGGATGACTGGCAGGATCACTACTACTTTCTGCAGACACTGGGCCACAAGGCAAAGCACGTCGCCAAGCAATTGTTGCATGTGGCTGTCCGACAGATTCCGGTCAGTCATGTTGGTGAGTTCATCAAGCTCGCTCTGGATGACTCGCCGACAAGGCGGTACGGACCGAAGGTGCAACTGGCTGGCATGCACCACAATCCGACACCCGGTCGATTCGGTTCCGAATTCCTGTACGGCCATGTCTGGGTGACCATCAGTTGGCTCGTGAAGCATCCGTAGTGGGGCTGCAGAGCCTCGCATTTGAGGAAACCGGGCGAGGGGCACCACAAGCAGATCTGGGAGCAAGGCAGGCGCCAGGCTCTCTAATAAAATTCATTTTTTGGTCTGGACAACGGGGTCCACCTCACGCAGAGGACGGTGGAGAAGCAAGTGCGAATGCTTCGTGAAGAGGGGGTTCCGGGACGAGCTGGTCCGGCGAAAGGTGGGCACTGGGCGTTGGTGGAGTGAGTCTGGTGGTTTTGTTGTTGCTGGGTCTGGGTGTTTTGTGGGCGTTTTGGGTGTTTGGGCTGGATGGGGTTGGTGCTGTATGGGTTGCTTTGGTTGAGTCGGCGGGGGTGTTGTCGGGGGCCAGAAGTCATTGCCGGGAGTGATCCGGTCCTGGGAATTCTTGCAGGAAACTGTTCCGTGGAAATGGACGTGATTGTTAAGTGTTTTGGCAGTAAGGGCTTATGGTCATATCGATGGCCTGGTCCGATATTGACCCGTTTTTGGGGCTGCCCGTATAGTGCAGTTTGTCCGGGGCTTGCGCCCGGATTCCCGGCTCGCATTCTGTCCTGTCTGATCTGCCCTCTCGTCTGCTTGCCCCTATTTTTCTTCTTGAGGCAGTGCCTTCGGCATGCGTCATGGCTTGACCGTACTGAAGCTTATTCTGGTGGCGACCGTTTTGGTCGTGATGCCGGTGGCTGCGCGCGGTCAGGACGGGAATGAGTCTTTTGAGCGTGTTGCAGTTGCTGGGTCTGCTGGTGACTCAGCGGTGCGTGTTTCTCCGGCTGAGAATCTGACGGAGGACGTTGTTGCCGAGCTGCGGATTTCCGGGCTTTATCAGGAGACGTTCAGGCGGTCGTCTGCGGATGTGCATTTGATTACTGGTCAGGTTGAGGTTTCGCAGGCGGGCCAGACTTTTGCTGGTGCACGGATGGCGGTGTTTGTCACAGAGACGAACGAGGGTTTTGACACGGCGATTTACGCTGAGGATCTGACGATAACGGATCGGAATGGTCGGCGTTCTTTCGGGGCATTGGCATTTCGTCTGGAGTCAGCAGAGAGGCCGTTGTTTGAAGTGAGTGAGTCGACGGCGATGGGAACTGAGGATCAGCCGCCGCCGCTGCTGCTGCGGGCTTCGGCGAGGCTGTATCCGGGCAGTCTGGATGAGCCGCGTCTGGCGTCAATGCAGTCTCCTTCGGATGTATTTTCGGCCCCGGTGCCGGCGGTTCAGCCGGCTGTTGAGTCGGGTTCGCGGCGGGTGCAGATTCGGCCGCGTTCGAATGATCCGCTGCGAGTGGAGTCTTTGACGGACGACGCGACTGTACCGGCGGAGCGTGTGACGGTGATTACGGGTGGTGTGAATGTTCTGGTAGACGGTCTGGATTCGCAGGTTGAGGGCCTGAATATGGCTCCGGGCCTGATAGATCTGTCAGCGGACAGGGTGGTGATCTGGACGCAGGCTGGCGAGAGTGATGCATTGGAGGCGGGTACGACGGTGGTGCAGCCCGCAGATGCTCGTTTCCAGGTTTATCTGGAGGGCAACATTGTCATTCGTCAGAATCAGAATGTGATTCGTGCGACGCATGGATTTTTTGATGCGGCGGGCAATCGGGCGTTGTTGTTGAATACAGAGCTGCGAGCTTTTGTGGCGGCTACTGGCAGTGATTTTCGGGTGCGTGGTAATCGGATGCGACAACTGGGGCGTGACAGGTTTCATATTCAGGATGCGTGGGCCACGACCAGTCCGTACGGCAGGCCGGGTTATCGGCTGCAGGCCAGCGACATTTTTGTCGAGCCGGGTCCGAATGGGGATGTGGTGGTGGATCCGCTGACGAATGCTCAGGCTGGCGGATCACCGTGGGTGACAAGTCTGAACAACCGTTTTGTGGTGGGTGACATACCGCTGTTGTATTTGCCGAGGGTGAGTGGTCCTGCAGAAGATCCGGGTATTCCGCTGCGGGGCATTACGGTGGCGAATGATCGGGTTTTTGGGGCACAGCTGAATACGACGTGGGATTTGAACCGGCTGCTGGGTCTGCCGAAGCAGCCGGGTCTGCGTCTGGATTTGCTGGGTGACATCAAGACGGATCGAGGTGTTGGTGCGGGTATTGAGGGGCGTTATGCGGGGCAGGATCCGAATGGGCCTTATCAGGGCGGTGGTCGGATTTATTATCAGTATGACGGCGGACTGGACAATCTGGGACTGGATCGTCGCAAGCTGGAGCCGGCAGACAGCAACCGTGGTGAGGTGACGTGGCGTCATCGTCAGGCTTTGCCGGGTGGGGCGTTGCTGTTTGGTGAGATTGGTTATTTGTCGGACCGGAACTATCTGGAGCAGTTTCACGAGTCGCGGTTTGACACTGAGAAGGATGTTGAAACGGTGCTGGGTGTGCGGCAGGACTATGACGCATGGTCTGGTCGTTTGTGGGGTCGCGGTGATCTGAGCGGATTTGAGGCGAATACTCAATGGCTGCCTCGCGGGGATCTGTACTCCTTTTCTCAGCCGTTGTTTGACGGTTTGGCGTACTGGAGTTCGCATTCGAGTGTGGGTTATGCGGATATGCAGTCTTTGCAGACTCCGACGAGTGCCTTTGATCCTTTCGATCCGGCGGGTTTGTCGTACATGACGGATGCGTCGGGCGTTGTCGCGATGACTCGCCACGAGCTGGCTGCTCCGTTTTCTGCTGGTCCGGTGGCATTGGAGCCATTTGTGGCGGGTGAGGCGGCGTATTGGGGGTCGGGGTTTGCGGGTGAGTCGGTGGATCGGACGCTGGTGAATGCTGGTGTGCGAGCGCGTTTGAGTGCCAGTCGTGTGTTTCCTTTTGTGCGGAATGCGGTGCTGGGAGTAAACGGGCTGGCTCACAAGCATGACACGATGCTGGAGTATGCCTGGACGAGTGTCAGTACGGGGATGAGTGAGATACCGCAGTACAATGAGATTGATGAGAACGCTCAGGAGCGATTTCGTGCGCGGTATTCGCAGCAGATTTTTCCGGGTGTGATTCCGGCACAGTTCAATCCGCGGAATTATGCACTGCGTAATGGTGCCGGTTTGTGGAGCAGTGCGCCGTTTCATGAGATTGCGGATAATTTGCAGGCGCTGCGAATTGGTTTTCGGGATCGTTTGCAGACGAAGTCGGGCCCTGAGAATGCTCCGAGGATACGCGACTGGATGGTGTGGGAGTATGGAGCGACGTTCTTTCCTCGTTCTGATCGCGACAATTTTGGCAGTGATTTTGGATTGTTTTACAGTCATTATCGCTGGAATGTGAGTGATCGTACGAGTTTGCTGACGGATGCTTCGTGGGACATATTTGACAATGCCGGGGCTGTGCGGAGTATTGGGATTCTGAGTCAGCGCAGTCTGCGAGGCAGTGTGTATCTGGGATTGCGAGAGGTGGAGGCGGGTGAGTATTTGAAGAGTCAGACGGCGATTGGCAGCTACAGCTATCAGATGAGTCCCAAGTGGATATCCACGGCTTCGGTGGCGTATGACATTGCTCAGAGTGAAGCTCGGGGTTCGACGCTGACGTTTTCTCGAGTGGGTCTGGACTGGATTCTGCATTTTGGTTTTGGGCTGGATTTCAGCAAGGACAACGTGGGTGTGGGTATTTCGCTGGAGCCGCGTTTCGGGCCGCCGTCGCCGACTGGCATGGGCTCACTTCTGGGACTTCAGTGAATCGCAGCGCGGGAATCGCATCTGGCGTGACAGCGGTGCGAATGCGGCGTATTCTGGAGCGGGTCTGAGACTGTCCGGGCTGTGCGTCTGCCGGCCTCCTGCCATTTATTTTCCCGCCTGTTTATTCCTTCAGTTTCAGGAAGACCATACATGCTCCTGACTGCCATTGCTGCACTGGAAACCCCGGATCCGAAACTTGCCTGGGCGGCAGCCCAGTGGGCTCATGACAGGCCGCTGGTATCGTGTCGTTTTGATCCGACGGGGCAGTATGTGTTTTGTGGATCAGAGGACCGAGTGGCTGAGCGTTTTCGGTTGTCGGACGGAGCGAAGACGCTGCTTGAGGGTGGTCATCAGACGTGGGTGAATGCTTTTGCCTTTTCGCTGGACGGTTCGGTAGTTGTTAGTGGTGGCTGTGACGGTCGGCTGTGCTGGTGGACGGCGAACGCTGAGGTTCCGCAGTTGTTACGGACGGTGCAGGGGCATGGTACGGCGTGGGTGCGGGCACTGGCGGTCAGTCCGGACGGAGCGATACTGGCCAGTGGCGGCAATGATAATGTGGTGCGGTTGTGGGATCTGGCAGACGGGAGGCTGTTGCGTGAGTTATTGGGGCATGAGAAACAGGTTTATTCGGTGACTTTTCATCCGGATGGGAAGTCGTTGTTTTCGGGTGATTTGGGTGGCAGTGTGCGACAGTGGGATGTGCAGAGCGGGTCTGAGCAGCGAAAGCTGGATGCAACACCGTTGTATTCCTATAACGGTGGTCAGCAAGTAGATTTTGGTGGTGTCCGGGCATTGGCGGTCAGTCCGGACGGGAAGCGACTGGCGGCGGGTGGACTGTATAAGGCGTCGAATCCGCTGGGAGCGGTGCATGAGCCGCTGGTGATTTTGTTCAGTCTGGAGAGTGGTGCGGCAGAGAAGCAGCAGCTGGCTGAGGGGATTACTCAGGGAGTGCTTTGGCGGCTGGTCTGGTTATCAGACGGTTCATTGATGGGAGTGTGTGGTGGGGGCAGCGGGGGCTGGCTGCTGTTCTGGAAGCCTGAGACTGACAAGGACTATCATCGTTTCCAGCTGGCCAGTCTGGCCCGTGATATGGATTTGCAGGCAGACGGTGTGACGGTGGCGACGGCGCATTATGACCGTCATGTACGGATTACGAAGCTGAGTGCAAAGCCAGCCTGATGGAATTGGCGAGTGGGGATCAGTTCAGTTCGAAGAAGCCATCTTCGCTGGAACCGCGATCGCCTTCGGCGGTCCATTCCAGTCGGCCTTTAGCAGGGTCCTGGGTAATTGTCAGTTTGTAGTTTTCGCCATCCTGAGCCGTGCCTGAGCCTGTGAAGCCGGAGGCGGCGGGTGTGAGTGTGATTTGTTTGAGTTCCAGCTTGCGCGTCATTTCGGTTTCGACTTTGGGTTGTTTCCAGTTGCCCGGGGTTTCGGAGGCGCAGCCGATCAGCAGTGAGCAGCAGAGCAGGGCACAGGCGAGTGGGCGGAGCTGGTGCATGGGGTGAATTCCAGTGATTGTATGGTGGTACAGCGGCAGTGAGTGGGCAGAGATACGATTGGGTGTTGGGTCGGGTGAGTATAGTCAGGGCGAGGATATTCGGCCAGTGGCAGCGTATTTGGGTGGGAGTATTATGTGGTGTGACAGAGTGTTTGGTGTGTTTCCGGGTGGCAGGGTACGTTGTCTGCGGTGTTCGGACCGGCGTGCTTTTCAGGCGTATCGTGGTGATGAGGAGCTGGGGCGGTATCAGGGCTGGGAGCCCATGACAGATCAGGAGGCATTTGATTTTTTGTATTCGATGAGTTTGGTGCGAGGTTTTACGCGGGGCGAATGGGTTCAGCTGGGGATAGCCGCGGAGGGCTCGGACTGGCTGATTGGCGACATTGGGCTGTATTTTTCGGAGGGTGGCAGATACGGCGAGTTGGGTTATGCACTCCGCAGGGCGTTTCAGGGGCAGGGTATAGCGACAGCGGCTGTGGGGGTGGCGATTGAGCTGTTTTTTAAAGAGACGGAGTCGGAGTGGATTCAGGCGGTGACGGATGAACGGAACGGTGCGAGTGTGCGACTGCTGGAGCGGCTGGGATTTTGTCACGCAGAGACTCGGTCTGTCCTTTTTCGTGGTGAGAGGTGTGTGGAGCTGGAGTATCGTTTGGGGCGAGGTGGGAAGGTTGTCGGCTGAAAGTCGTCGTTTGCTGGCTGAAGGGGAGTTTTGATGTTGCTGGCAGTGGAAACATCGGGGTTATCGGGATCGCTGGCGTTGTATGCGGATGGTGGGCTGCTGGCAGAGAGAGTGCTGGAGTCTGAGGGGCGTCGTCACGCGCAGACTCTGGTGAGTGAGGCGGGGCAGCTGTTGAGTTCGCAGGGGCTGACGACGGGTGATTTGACTGCTGTGGCGGTGAGCGCTGGTCCGGGCAGTTTTACAGGTTTGCGAGTGGGTCTGGTGTTTGCGAAGACGCTGGCGTGGCTGCGGGGAATTCCGTTGTTGTCTGTAAATACTTTGCAGGCCATGGCTCAGCAGTGTGCTGAGCAGCATGCAGAGGTGCTAAGTATCAGTGATGCACAGCGAGGGGAGGTGTTTGCGGTATTGTGTCGGCGTGATGCCACAGGGCTGATGCGGATGGTGGAAGAGGTGGGGGTTCAGAGTCCGGGGGCGCTGTCGTCTGCGGGAGTGGTTGCGGGGCCGGTAGTTGAGCAGCATCGGGAGGTGCTGGGGGGGCTGTTTTCGAGCAGCAGATTGTTACCCGTGTGGCCTCGAGCGGCGACGGTGGCGAGATTGGGTGCGGACCAGTTGTTGCGGGGTGAGCTGGCGAGTGTGGAGCAGCTGGAGCCGTTGTATGTGCGTCCGAGTTATGCTGAGGAGAAACGGTCCCTGAGCGGGCAGCAGACGGGAGTGCGGGAGTACAGACGGGAGTAACTGTCAAAAAGCTCCGGAAGTCTCCGGGAAAGCCGTGAGTTTGGTGGCGGCGGGTGGCATAATGTGTGGCGACGGCGGTGTTTGATTCAGGGGTGTAGTTCTGTTTTTTGGCGGGGCTCATGACGGCAGCAGCAGCGGGTGCGGGATCAGATTCGGGGACTCCGACAGAGTCTGGCGCGGGAGAACCCTGGTACCGGGACGGATTGCAGTTCACGTGTACTCAGTGCGGCGACTGCTGCACGGGAGCTCCGGGTGTCGTCTGGGTAACCGACGAGGAGTTGCGTGAGATTGCGGATTATTTGGGGAAGCCGATAGGCGAGATTCGCCTGTTCCATACGCGTCTGATTCGTGGACGGATGTCACTGACCGAGTTTGGGAACGGTGACTGCACATTCTTTGATCCTCGCGGTCGCAAATGTACGGTGTACAAGGCTCGTCCTGTACAGTGTCGAACGTGGCCGTTTTGGCATTCGCATCTGGCTTCGCCTCAGGCGTGGCAGGGTGTGTGTGAGAAGTGTCCGGGGGCTGGTGAGGGGGCTTTTTTCAGTCTGGAGCAGATCCAGGAGCGAGCCAGTCGGATCGATATGTAGCGGTCAGCCCGGTGTGATTCGGGAAAAGCGGTACATTTCGTGGATTTCCCTGTTTCAGGACCAAAAAAGGGACCTGGACTTTCCGATAACGGGGGTGGGCACGGACGGCACTGCGCCCGAATTCTGCGCAAAAACGGCGATTTTTGGCCGTTAAAGTGGTGGAAATTGGCGGATTTGGCAGAATGGGGTGGCGGTGCCGAGTGTCGGTCGGTAGGGTGGTGTCGGTGTGCAGGATCTGGTTAGTCGTTTGTTGAAGGCGCCCAGAATGTCCCAGAATTCCCTGAAGGTTGCATTCCGCTGGCGGATGTTGGCAGCGATGCTGGCAGGCGCAGCGACGTCGATGCTGGGTAGTTCCGTTTTGCAGGCTCAGGTGGTCAAGGCTCCGCTGAACGAAGGATTCGTGCGAACCAGTTCGATTGCGATGACGGTCGACGAGATGCTGGGAGTGCGGAAGGTACGGGGAGCGAACGAGCCGATTTTGGGACCGGGGTATCCGGCATTGTGGATCGGTGAGGTGCAGTTCAAGCCGTTGCGGCTGATGCGGCTGAGCTGGACGGATGCTGCCACCGGTGAGGCTCGTCAGGAGATCGTCCGTTACATGGTTTACCGCGTGATTCGGCGAGATTACACGGATTTGGCTGGTGCCGAGAAGTCGGCGCTGGAGTTGAAACTGGCGGATCCGAACACTGATCCGGCGATTTTGCTGGATCCGGAAACCAGCAATCCGCTGCAGATGCCGCGTTTTTTGCTGCAGGCACAAGAGCTGGATGGTTCGGTAACGGCCAGTTGGCAGGATGAAGTCAGCGTGGCCGTTCAGAACGCCGTTTTTGCTCGGGAAATGGGTCGTCGGGGCCGGGATTTGAAACTGCTGAACAGTGTTGAGGCCTTGCAGGAGGTTGGTCCGCCGGTGGCTGCTGACGATGCGGATGCTTTGTCGAAGGCATTTTATGGCGTGGCGGTATGGCGGAACGTGGACGACAAAGCGGATTATTTCACGGTTTCCATGTCAGGTTTCAGCAATGCTTACCGCATTTCGAAGGATGCTCAGGGCCAGAGCGTGTATGAAGAGAAGGTGATTGTGCAGAAGTTTGAGCGTCCGGGGGACGAATTTTTGCAGGAGGAGATTGAGTTTCGGCTGGTGGATCAGGGTGACACGGACGGTGACGGGAAGGCGGATGTGCGTTATCCGTTGTGGCAGTATCGTGCTCGCCAGTTTGCGACTCAGATTCCCAACCTGGATCTGATCCTGCGGAACATCAGCACATCGGCTCCTGCGGCACAAAACTGAACATTAGTTCAGTTTTTCTTTGTTTTTTGTAATTCGCTGGTTCCCGGGAATTCGCTGTGTCTGTCTGCGAGAAGTCTTGAAAATTCCCGATAAACTGTCACACTAGTGGCCCTTTCGGTAATCAGGCCAGCAGCAGTCTTTGGGCTGTTCAGATACAAGCGTCGAAACAACAGTACCAGCGGACATCGGTATAAAGGGGTTTAGTCATGGCTCATAAGAAGGGTCAGGGTTCCAGCAGCAACGGTCGTGATTCGCAGGCAAAGCGTCGTGGGATCAAGAAGTTTGGTGGCGAGGCAGTGATTGCCGGCAACATCATTGCTCGTCAGTGTGGCACGAAGTGGCATGCTGGCCGGAACGTGGGGATTGGCAGCGACTACACGTTGTTTGCTCTGTGTGACGGCACGGTATTGTTTGACCAGGGTGGTCGTCGTGTGAACGTGGAAGTTTCGGCTGCCGCCAACTAAGGCCGGGCTGCGGTCTGTTTGCAGACATTTGCTTTGGCATTAAGGCATATTGCGACGGCATCTTCAGTACAGCGAAGGTGTCGTCGTTTTTTTACGCGCTGTGTTTGTTGGCATGGTGGGAGCAACTGATGCTGGAACTCAGAAATCCTCACAGCATTCTGGCAGTTCTGCAGTGTCGTCCGAAGGCTGTGAAGTCATTGCGTGTGCAGTCTGAGCAGTCCGGGGAGTCGTGGGATCGGGTGCTGGAGGCTGCTGGTCGTCAGGGGGTGCCTGTGCGAGTGGGGGCAGCGGACGACCGTCGAGGTGCTCGCCGCGACACGGAGCGAGTGGGTGCGGGTGCGGCGATGGTGGAGCCACCGAGTCCGTTGCCATTGGAGGGTTTATTTTCTGTGGAGGGTGCGCGTGGTTTATGGCTGGCTCTGGATCAGATCCAGGATCCTCAGAATCTGGGTGCCCTCTTTCGTCTGGCCGGTTTTTTTGGTGTGCGCGGGATTGTGCTGACGAAGGATCGCAGTGCGGCGGTGAATGCGACTGTGTGTGATGTGGCGGCGGGTGGTGCGGAGTATGTGCCGTTTGCCGTGGTTGCGAATCTGGCGCAGGCACTGGAGCGAGCGCAGCAGAGTTCGATTTGGGTCCTGGGTACCTGTGAGCGTGCCGAGTCTTCGATTTACGACGTTCGTCGGGATCGAAACTGGATGCTGGTGCTGGGTAACGAGGGTAATGGTCTGCGCCGGTTGACTCGCGAAAAATGCGACCAGCTCGTGAGTTTGCCTGCTCAGGGGCCCGTACCTTCTTTGAATGTGGCTGCTGCTGCTGCGGCCAGTCTGGCGGTACTGGGGCGACCGGAGTGACGATTTGCGGCGTGGTTTCAGCCGGCTGACCGGCAGTCTGTGGTCTTCTGAGGATTCAGCGTGCCTGCGGAGTTTGACATTTGCGTTGGCTAACGCTGAGAATTAGGCTGCGTCAGCGATTTTACGGGGGCTAAGTCAGGCGAAGAGCGAATGAAACAGCTTGTGATTTCGGTCTGTGTGCTGCTGAGTTCTGTGGCAGCGCTGGTGCTGGCCAGTTATTTCAGCATGCGATCGCCGACGGTCCCGCGGTCATCGACTGGTACAGTGGCTGAGGGTGCTGCTGATGCAGCGGATGTGTCTGCTGTGCAGCTGCAGTATCCGTCGCGGGATGATGAGCGTTTGCGTGGGATGGTGTGGATTCCGGGTGGTGTCTACACGATGGGAGCGGCCGATTCTTTTCCGGACGAGTTTCCGCCGCACTCAGTGCAGCTGGATGGTTTCTGGATGGATGAAACTGAGGTGACCAACCGCCAGTTTGCGGCATTTGTGGATGCTGTGGGTTATGTGACTTTGGCCGAGCAGCCACCGCAGCTGCGGAGTGTGCAGCCGGGAGCTGGCGTGACAGATTCGGATATTCTTCCGGAGCTGAACAAGCCGGGTTCGATTTGTAGTCTGCAGCTGGGAAGTCGTGGTGACATTGACCCGTCGAAGGGTGCGTACAGTTGGTGGCAGTATGTCCCGGGGGCCAGCTGGCGTCATCCTGAGGGCCCGGAATCTTCGATAGAGGATCGGCTGGATCATCCTGTGGTACATGTGAGCTGGCCGGATGCGGTGGCCTATTGCCGGTGGGCTGGCAAGGAGTTGCCGACGGAGGCGCAGTGGGAATATGCGGCGCGTGGCGGCCGAGCAGGTGAGATGTATCCGTGGGGTCAGGATCGCAATCCGGAGGGTCGCTGGCTGCACAATATCTGGCAGGGGCAATTTCCGATTGAAGATACGGGTGAGGACGGATTCCGTCGTACGGCTCCTGTGGGCAGTTTCCCGGCGAATGCATTCGGTTTGAAGGACATTTCGGGGAATGTATGGGAGTGGTGTGCAGACTATTATCAGCCGGACTATTACGAGGCGTGTGTGCAGCAGGGTGCGGGTCGACCGCTGCGGAATCCGCGTGGTCCGGAATCCAGCTTTGATCCTCAGGAGCCGGGGATTGTGAAGCGAGTGCAGCGTGGTGGTTCATTTATGTGCAGTGATCAGTACTGCATCGGCTATCGGACGACAGCGCGGATGAAGGGTGAGGAGGATTCCGGGGCATTTCACACGGGTTTTCGCTGTGTGATCAACGGTCGGCCAGCGGATGAGCGTCCGGCATCGCCTGAGTCTTCGCAGTGAGTCTGGTGCAGAAACTGGCCATCAGCTGCAGTGTTTCTTCACTGACATGATGTTCGATACCTTCGCTGTCTACGGCTGCCGTATCCGGGCTGACTCCCAGTGCCAGCAGGAACCGGAACACTGTGTCGTGTCGGCTGCGTGAGAATTCTGCCAGTTGCCGGCCTTTATCGGTGAGTTTTACGGGACCGTAGGGTTCTGTGTGGGCGAAGCCATCACGTTTCAGTCGGGCGACTGTGCGATTGACGGTGACATGGCTGACTTCGAAGTGGCGAGCCAGATCACGGACTCGACATTCCCCGGTTTGTTGTTCCAGTTCGGCGATAGCTTCGACGTAATCCTGCGTCAGTTCCGTCGCGTGATCGCGGCGTGTTCTGAGGTGGCTGGAGACTTGTTGTTGCTGGCGCATTACTGGGTCAGCTTTTCAGAGAGTACTGAGCGGTCCGACGCCGGCGGTGGTGGTCATTTGGAGCGGAAATTTCTGCAGCAGTTCCTGAATTTGTTCCTGAGTAACGCTGCGAATGATTTTCATGTCATCCGCGATGGAGCGGTATTCCTGGCGATAGAGCCAGTTGGAGCCGAGTGAGGACAGTCGTCCCATGGGCCGTTCGCCGCGCAAGACGATGCGAGACGCGACTTTGTTGCGAGCCTGTTCCAGTTCTTCGGCAGTGACTCCGCCGGCATTCACCTCTGCGAAGACCTGAGCACAGCGTTCGAGGTTTTTTGCGGCGTCTGTGGGATTGCAGCTGAGGTAACTCATCCATGCTCCGTCGCCATCGTATTCACTGAAGCCGAGGTCGCAGGTTTCGACGTGTCCTGGATCGACAAGTTCCCAGAACAGTCGGCTTCCGCTGTCATCACCGACGATTACGGAGAGGAGTTCTGCGGCAAACCGGAGCGGGTCAGAGCCGCGTGGTGCGGGTCCCATCTGCATCAGGTGCTGCTGGACGCTGGACTCGCGTGTCAGCAGACTGACGGTGTGTTGTGGTGTGAAGTCCGGGATGATTCTTCGAGTCATTCCTGAAGGGATGCGGGAGCAATGTTTTTCGACCAGCGGCAGCAGTTGATCGAAGTCGCAGTTGCCGGCGACAGCGAGGACAATGTTGCCGGTATGGTAGCGACTGGCATGATAGCTGCGCATCTGTTCTGAGGTGAGGGCGGTGATGCTTTCCTGACTGCCGAGGATGCTTTGTCCCAGCGGATGACCACTGAAGTGTGTGGCCATGATATGGTCGTAGCAGGTGAAGGACGGCTGGTCTTCGTACATGCTGATTTCTTCAAGGATGACATTTTTTTCCATGTCGAAATCTTCCTGCCGCAGGGCCGGCTGCAGCAGTGCGGACAGCAGTTCGAGTGCCCTTTCGAGGTACTCGGGAAGCACGGCCGCGTAGTACATGGTCACTTCTTCGCTGGTGGACGCATTGTATTTGGCTCCGATTTCATCGAAGACGCGGTTGATGTCATCGGCTGAGAATCGGTCATCGCCTTTGAATGCCATGTGTTCGAGGAAGTGGCTGACGCCGGAGACTTCTGCAGTTTCATCGCGGGAGCCTGCGCGAACGAAGAAGCCTGCGGCTACGCTGTGCACAGCGGGGTTGGTTTCGGCAATGAGGGTCAGTCCGGAGGGCAGCTGGCAGTGCTGGAATTTCATGGTTTTATCCGTGATAGGCTGATGTTCGGGTGGCCGTGCCGGTGAGCGGGCGATGTCAGAGCTGCTGTGGCAGGCAGGAGGGGTCCGGTGCCTGGGGGCCGATGGAGACGAGGACCGTGGATTTGGGAGCGTGATCGATGACAAACTGGCGGACACCGTCTACGGTCAGAGCGTCGATACGATCGTGAATTTCCTTGAGCGAAACGAACCGTCGCAGCAGGTACATATCGCGTGCCAGCGAGCCGGCTCGTGAGGAGGTGGATTCCTGCTGCATGATCAGTGAACTTTTGGCGCGGGCGCGGCAGCGCTGCAGTTCGTCCTCGGTGATGCCTTCGGAAAGCCGCAGGATTTCCTTTACAGTGACGTCGAGTGTTTCCTGGGCTCGTTCGGTAGTAGTTCCGGCATACACCATGACGCGGGCATCATCCTGGAGCGTGCTGAGTGAGGCTGAGATGGCGTAGCAGAGTCCTCGTTTTTCGCGGACCTCGGTAAACAGTCGAGAGCTCATGCCACCGCTGAGCAGGCTGACGGCGGCCCACGCTTCGTAGTATCTGGGGTCTGAGTATTTGACTGTATCCCATGCGAGTCCGAGGTGCGTCTGAGCGGATTCGTGATGCTGATGAAAGGGCGCTGCGGGTCGAGTACCGGTGGTGACTGCGGGCGGAGCAGTTCCGCGCCAGCCGCCGAAGACGGATTCGAGTGTCTGCTGAAGCTGCTGGGGGTCGAGATTTCCGGCGATACCGAGGATGGCAGATTCGGGTACGACAAACTGCTGGTGATGCTGGCGAATGTCGTCGGGTGTGATGTGTTCAAGGTCTGCGAGTTCGCCTTCGGAAGGGTTGCCCCAGGGTGCCGGATAGCTGTATTGGCGGAGCAGGCGTCCGAGTTGCTGGCGAGGCTCGTCTTCCAGTGCCAGCAGGCTTTGTGCGACGAGGTCGCGGGCGGGGTCGAAATCTTCGTCGTGCAGGTGCGGCTGCAGCACCATGCGCGCGATGAGGGGCAGGGCATCAGTCAGTCGATCAGCGGTGGTTGCGGCTGAAAAGGTGATGTGTGCACTGCCGGTCTGGAAGTTGCGCTGCAGTCCGAGATTATCGAGTGCAGCGCAAAGGCTGCGTGACGACAGGCCGTCAGCACCGCGGGGAAACATTTCGCTGAGGATAGCGGCGGTGCCGCAGCGACCTGCTGCATCACGGGTTCCGCCGGCGGGGAGCAGCAGCGAGAGTGCGGCGGACTGCACGTCCGGCATCGGCTCGAAGATGACCAGCAGGCCGTTGGAAAGGCGAAAAATTTCGGTGGACTGAGGCACTTCCATAACAGCTTGTATCCGTCAAAGGACGAGGGTGCCTGCCGGCGACTGCCGGCAGGCAGCGGGGGGTCAGTTACCTTGCAGCTGTCGGGACCGCGAAATCCCCCTCAAGGCTGCGGAAGATAGAATGTACATGGTTGGCATCGTTCTGGGTGTTGTTGTATTCAATGATGAATGTGGCACCCTGAATCACGTAGTGATGCCGTTTATTGACGTCAGCTTCACCCCACCAGCCCATACGGATATCGGCCATGCCGGCCTTTTCGATTGCCTGCATCCGGTCGCGGACGACCTGAGCGGGCATGACGGACAGGTATTCACCGAGCAGTTCGCGGAACATTTTCTGCTGATCCGGAGACATATCGGCGTATCGCAGTCCAACGGCCTGATCAACGACAGCCTGTGGTGCTGCGGCGCCGCGGATATCGTCGGGGGCTTTGTCTGAGATCCACATTTGTTTCCGCTGATCTTCGGAGCAGGCTTTGAGGATGGCGCGGGCGAGGTCTTCGCGAGCGGCGAGGATGCGGAGTGAGCGACCGGGGCCAGCATCGATGAGGGCCGGGTTGGCGCCCATCATTTCAGGAGTGCTGCTGATGACGACGCCGTCGCGAATCACGAAATTCAGCGACATGTGGTGGCCTTCAAAACGCCAGCCCCAGGTACCGGTGGCGGCTGGTGTTCCGAAGATTGTGAGGTGGTACTTGTGCGTGTGTCGGCGATCGCGACGCCAGGCTTCTTCACCGCCTTCAAAGAGGTAGAGAACTTCTTCAAGGCTGCGGACCTGCAGAGTTTTGGCGTAGCCTGCGGCAGACAGTCCGGATTTGACGAGATCTTCTGCTGCTTTGCGTGGTTCACCGAACAGGTCCCACAGCACGACGCCGTTACGGTCTTTGGGGATAAAGTGCCAGTTGAGTCTTTCGGGATCGGCGAATCCGTAGTGCAGTTTATCGCGCTGTTCGGCGGGCAGCAGTTCAGCGAGTCGTGCGGCGGCAGTGGCCATAGCGACACCGGGTTTGTCAGAGCCGTCATCGGCAGTGGCAAACCCGCACAGCAGCAGCGGCAGGAACAGGCAGAGAACAGATCGCATGGGAAAGGCTCCAGGGAAAACAGCGGGTGGGAAAAGTGTGGTTGACTGTGGCATCAGCCGGGTGGCCAGTGCAGCGGTCGACCGCCGAGGATATGGATGTGCAGGTGAAACACAGTCTGACCACCGTGATTGCCGGTGTTGATGACGGTGCGGTAGCCATCGTTCAGGCCCAGCTGCCGGGCGATAACGGGGACCATTTGCAGCAGATGTCCGCAGAGTTCGGAGTCGGTGGTGGTGAGTTCAGCCAGCGAGGCGACGGGCTTTTTGGGAATGAGCAAAACATGCACGGGCGCCTGTGGACTGACGTCGTGGAAGGCCATGCAGTGCTGATCTTCGTGGACGATGCTGGCCGGGATTTCGCGGTTGATGATTTTCTGGAAGATAGTCATGTGCGGAGGTTGTCGGGTGAAACGAAGGCGGTCGGGATCTGAACTCGTAGAAATTAGCAGGAATTCGGGCAAACTCCAGCAGGACCTGCAGCGGGAACCGGGCATTTGCCGGATCGGGGCATTCGGCGCGGCAGAGAATCGCAATAATCGGACTGGAGTTCGGCTTGCGGGATGGATGGCTCAGGGTGTGCCGGGTAAGCTGAGGCTGGTTGTTTTCCCCTGTTGGTCGCGGCGGCTGTTTGCGGGGCGTTTCGGGCGGGAAAGCGGAGCATGACGTCTGCAAATAAAACATCACGGGGGACTCGCCGGGCCCTGCTGGCAGCCGGTTTGCTGTCGCTGGGTGGCGGGGTCCTGCGGGCCGACGAATCAGACGAAACAGCGCTGGAATCTCGGATTGATTCCGCTGTGCGGCTGGGATTGAAGTGGCTGGCAGCCGAGCAGCAGGCGTCTGGTGCGTGGACAACGAAAGACTATGGCGAGTCGACGGCAACGACATCACTGGCGATGATGGCGTTGATGGCGGGCGGTCATGTGCCTGGCGAGGGACCGTATGGTCGTCTGCTGTCGCGTGGTCTGGCGTGGCTGCTGTCGCAGCAGCAGCAGAACGGTCTGCTGGTGGGGCGTGAGAGCGGTCATGGTCCGATGTACAGTCATGGTATCGCAACACTGATGCTGGCAGAGATTTGCGGTATGACCGAGGGGGCTCAGGCGGAACAGTGTCGTCAGAGCTTACAGCAGGCGGTGCGGTTGATCGTGGATGCTCAGAATCACCGCAAGCCGCCGGAGCATGACGGTGGCTGGCGTTATCAGCCG
>Ga0172372_10005860_pt1 | contig 16956 bp, 12 predicted proteins | sample LakKiv5m_2_FD_114544 | JGI IMG/M metagenome (GOLD analysis project Ga0172372, IMG submission 114544) | Freshwater microbial communities from Kabuno Bay, South-Kivu, Congo - kab_092012_9.5m | ecosystem: Environmental > Aquatic > Freshwater > Lake | place: Democratic Republic of the Congo...
ACACGATTGGTTTCATATAAACGATGATTTAAAAGGGAATTGGGATGTTTGCAAAAAATGTAAATGTTGGAAGAAGTTATAATACACACAGGAGCGTTGGCGGTTTTTATTTGCTACTAACGTAACGGGGCTATAAGATAGTAAAACCCCTTTTTGAGCGTGGGGGATTTCATGCTCTAAATTAAATTAACAAAACAATGTCAAAAGAAAAAACAAAAACAGGAAAGCTAAGGAAACCGTATTACGAATTATCCGATGCGGTGTACGGATTTAAAGATGCAACAGTAGGAACGGATGCAAGACTCAAAATGTTAGCAAGAAAAATGAGTGAATTACAAGATGAAATCCGTAAACACTTAAACGCCCATTATATTTGGGATTAGATTATTGCGGTGCGTTGGCAGGGGTTTTATTTCTTATAGCCCCTGTTATAGCATCGTTTTAATGTGCTATAACATCTAAATTTGCGAAACATAATTGGCAAACAAAAGTTAGAGAGATACTTTTAATAAATTTTCAAATATGTTTAATGGTTGATAAACTTGAACAAAAATAAATAAGTATGAAAAATAAAATTTTAGCATTATTGATTTCGTTGAGTATCGTTATAGGAATGATTGGTGTGTTCTTATTGCTTTTTTTCTACCCGCAACTTTGTTGGGTTTACATTACTCTATCAACTCTATTTTTGATATATCAAGGATATGATTTTTGGCTTAAAAAATTAAATGACAAAACAACCAATAAAAACAAGTAAATATGGAAACAAAAACAGAAAATCAAGTTGCGATTAAAAGAACGTCAGTAAGTGGCATATTATCGCAGGAAGTTGTAAAAGCGAGATTTAATGAAATTCTCGGTAAAAACGCAAATGCTTTTATGAGTAGCATCATATCGGCAACAAAATCTAACCCAACACTATCAGAGTGCGAACCTAATAGCGTTATATCAAGTGCAGTAGTAGCCGCTACATTGAATTTACCGATACAATCAAATTTAGGCTTTGCTCATATTGTTCCTTACAATCAAAAAGATAAGAACGGAGAAATGTCAAAAGTTGCTCAATTTCAAATGGGTTACAAAGGATTTATTCAACTTGCTTTAAGAACAGGTCAATATAAAAACATTAACGCATCAGAGGTTTACGAAGGAGAGTTAGTAAACTTTGATAGAATTACAGGCGAAGTAGAACTTGACACAAAGAAAAAAAGGTCAGAAAAAGTTATAGGTTACGTTGCATACTTTAAATTGCTAAACGGATTTGAGAAAATGTTTTATTTAACAAAAGAGCAAGTTCAAAATCACGGCTCTAAATACTCAAAATCTTATTCAAATAAATACGGAAGATGGCAGCAGGACTTTGATAGTATGGCTTTAAAAACCGTTATTAAGTTGCTATTAAGCAAATATGGTATATTGTCAGTAGATATGCAAACAGCAATCACCGTTGACCAGGCGATTATTAAAGATGCAGATACAATGGAAGTAGAGTATGTAGATACAACAGAGAGAGAAACATTCCAATCAAACGCCTTACAAGAAACCGAATACGAGGAAATAGATATTAAAATATCTGATAATCAAAAGAACTTAGATAACAAAGCAAACGGAAAATTAAAATTTGACTAATATGAACGTAGAATTAAAAGGAACATTAAAGGCTATTTTTGCAGAGGAAAAAATTACCGATAATTTAACAAAAAAAAGAATTGTTGTTTCAATAGATGAAGAAACAAGTTATCCTCAGGAAATTATTGTAGATGTAATTAATAATAAAATTAATCTAATGTCTAATTTCCAAATGGGTGATTTAGTTATTGTAAACGCTAATTTAAAAGGTAAAAACACAAACGGCAAATACTTTAATCAAATATCATTATGGAGTATAAAGAAACAATAAAATCTTATATTAAAAAGCCTATTGAAATTCAAGCAATTCAGTTTAAAAGACAAAATTGGGAATTAATAAAAGAATTTACCAAAAATAGTGCTAAAAATCTTCGTGTAGAAAAACGTATAGGTGGCAATGCTTATTGTGATATTGAAACGCTTGAAGGAATTATGAAAGTTACAGAAGGAGATTTTATAATCAAAGGAGTATTAGGAGAGTTTTATTCCTGTAGAGAGAGTATATTTAAAATTACTTATGTAGATGCTTATCCTGATGGTTTTATAAAATCTTAATAAAAATATACTTTTGTAGGTTGTAGTTTAAAGATTACAACCTCAAAGGTATTAATACGAAAAATATGAATGTAGATGAAATTAAAGTAAGAATTGAATGTATATTAGAGTGGTTAGGAAATAATAAACCTTCTGATAGAGATATAGCAAAAGCAAAATCCGAATTATTAGATTTGCTTTTTAAACTTAAAACAGAGAGAAATAAAAATCTTAATTATCCTTTACAGATATGGGATAAAAAATCTGTAAATGTAGAATATCTAAACAATAAAATAATAATAACTAAAATAAATGAATAAAGGAATTACGTTTTTTTTGAAATTAGGTATCATTATTTGCTTGTTTGTATTTTTATATTTCTGTAACATTATAAGCAATAATTTGTTACTAAAATTCTTTTTAGGTATATCAACATTTATTTTTATCTATATCATTTATACAGCAATTTTAGATAAAAACAAAAAATGAAAAAACATACAAAGATATATTTTGATTATTTTAAATACACTCCAGGAGATTTTGTTCCTTGCGAACTATGTGGAGCAAAAGCAGTAGATATTCATCATATTGAAGCGAGAGGAATGGGAGGAAACCCAAATAGTAATAAAGACGTTATAGAAAATCTTATGGCTGTTTGTAGATTTTGTCATATTGAATACGGAGATAAAATACAGCACAAAGATTATCTAAAACAAATTCATTTAAAATTGATTAAGAAAAAGTGATTAAGTATTGGTTCATATTAGATTTAATTGCTTTTTTATTAATCACCTTTCGTAATGATGCAAAAGATTTTTATAAAGTTTTTATGTATGATTTTGAAAATGAATTTTACTTTCAGTGGATTTTTTTTGTTATAATAACTCTTATTTATTTGCCATTTACAATACCTCAAACAATAGTTAAATTAATAAAAGATAAAAATTTATGAAAAACATATTACCTTCAGAAGTTCAGCCAGGAGAAATTATTTACGCTAATCTTAATTTTGTAAATAGTAAGAATAAAAAGATAGTCATTAAAGAGCAGGTTGTAGCAAGGGAATATAATTCCGAATTAAAAGTAAGATATGAAAAAACAACAGACGCTAAATTGTTTAGCAAAAATGAAATAAAGGAAGATTATCTTATTTTAAAAAGTTTAGATTTATTGGTTTCATTAGGTTTCAAAAATAAAAAGTTTGATTTCGTTTCGGTTTATACAGAGTAATTATGAATAAAAATAGCATAGGAAAGTCGGCAACAAACAAAGGTTCAGTAACAGATTTAGTTGAAAATATATTTACTATTGATTTAACAAGAAAATGTCATATCATAGACGTTATACCTATTGGTGCTGTAAGAATGACAAAATCTGATAGATGGAAAACAAATCCTAATCATTTAGACCCAAGAAAAAGACAAAGACCTGCTGTAACACGCTATTTTGATTTTAAAAACAAAGTAGTAAGTGAGTGTAACAAAGTTAATTTTGTATTAAAAAATCATTTAGAGGTAGTGTTTTTTTTGCCAATGCCTGATAGTTGGTCGCAAAAGAAAAAAGAATTACATAATGGAAAGCCACACAAAAGTCGTCCTGATATAGATAATATCGTGAAAGGTTTAATGGACTCGTTAAAAAAAGAAGATGGTGATATTTGGCTGGTAAAAGCAGAAAAAAGATACGCATATAAAGGTTCAATTTTAATATATGAATAGTATTTTCATTTTTTATTAATATATTTGTTACGTTTTCTAAAACTGAAAATGTTAGCAAATGGAAAAAAATATAAATACTAATAACGGAAAGCAAGGAGGAACACTTGAAGGTCCATCACACGATAACGGTGGAATTAAAGTAATAATAACAGATGATAATAGACCTGTTGAAGTAGAAGGAGGAGAAGTTATTATTAATAAACACGCCGCAAAGAAACATTGGAAAACATTATCTAAAATAAATCAAAGTGCTGGCAATGGAGTTCCTATACACCAACCCAAATTTAAGAAAGGAGGAAACACTCCTGATAATAATGAGCCTACTGAAAAAGAATTAGAACAGCGTTGGGATAAGAAAAAAACAAGTATAGAGCAACTTGCTAATAACATTCAAAGTTTAAGAAACAATCTAACAAGGGACTTATCAAGTGAAGATGAAAAGACAGCGTTGACCGCACTTGTTATATCAATAATAGATACAACAGCAGAGAGAGTAGGCAATGAAGATAGTGCTGATAACGGTCATTTTGGAGTTACAGGATTTCAAAAGAAACATATCAAAATTGAAGGCAATAAAGTTACTTTAAAATATGTTGGTAAATCAGATGTAGACCACGAAACAAGTTTTACTGATGAAAAAATTGCTAACGCACTTAAAAAAGCAATATCAAATACTCCGAGTAAATTTGTTTTTAGAACAAGTGATGATTTTCAAATTAAAGCAGATAAGATAAATAGATACCTTTCTGATTTTAATGTTACAGCAAAGGATTTGAGAGGTTATTCAGCGAACAAATGGGTAATAGAAAAACTAAAACAAATTACTCCAGAGCAAGAGGAAACAAAAAGAAAAAAGCAGTTTAACGAAATAGTAAGTAGCGTTGCTGAAAAGATAGGTCACGGTAAAGCAACTTTAAAAAATCATTATTTAGTTCCTGAACTTGAAACAGAGTTTGTAAGCAGTAATAATATAATTGATATTAAAAAATTAGGAGGAGATATTTATAAAAAAGGTAGAACTATTGCTCAAACGCCTGCTCCAAAAAAAGACAGAGTATTCGGTAGTAAATTAAACAAAGAGGGCTCATCTGAAAGTTTAGATAGTGCAAAGAGTATTAAGTTTGATGAACAAACTCTAAAAACTATTGAAAATAAAGTTAAAGAACATAACGCTAATTATCCTGACAAAAAAATAAATGTAGCAAGTGCAAAAGCAGTTGTTCGCAGAGGTATGGGTGCTTATTCATCTTCGCATAGACCTACAATAACAGACGGTAAAGCAAACAGCAGAGTTGCTTGGGGTTTAGCGAGATTAAACGCTTTCATCTATAAGATAGTAAATGGAAAATCAAAATCAGGAAAGTATATCCAAGATGATGATTTGATTAATGAGTTAGGCTATAAAGTGAAAAAATATAACGTAGGTGGCGAAATAACTCTCACTACCGAACAAGTAGATATGAAAGAATATACTTTGTTTGTAAAAAAACAAATTGAAGATGCAGGTTATTACGTTTCTTCTCCAACATATTCTAAAACTAATTTTGGTAATAGTAACTATTTGTATGTTGCTAAAAATATATTTGATGAGAATAAAATTAAAGTAAGAATTTCAGACCATTCGGTTACTAATTTAGATAGAATGTTTAATGAAATCCATTTGCATTATCCTCCTTATGAAAATTCAATTTTTAATTTTAAAAGAGCAATAAAAGAAATAGATTTTAGATTAAACAAAAGCAAATTTTTTAGAGAGGAAGAAGGAGATGAGGATTATATTGTTGAAATGGAAGTAAATGAAAATGGTTTACGCCCAACTGACAAAGTCGTATCTGAAAGATTAAGCACAGGCAGAAGGGGAGCAGATAGAAAAATTTTTAAAATAGTAAGAATAAATAAAAAACCTGTCATTAATTGGATAGATATTAGAGATGATAAAATTTTTAAAACAATTCAAAAGTATAAGGGTGGTGGAAATACTGAAAAACTTGCTATAATAATAAAAAATGAATTAGGTTTTTATTGGTTAATAAGTAAAAAAGATAATGATTTTTATTATGAAATTGATGGCGATAAAAGATTATACGTTGTAAAAGATATGGCGAAAAGATGGGGTTATAAGTTAGTATCTCCTAAAGAATATAATGATTTTCACAATGTTCCTGAAACAATTAGAATGTATGATTATTTGAGAAAATATGATTTAGGTGGAAATGCAGATGATGAAAATAAATCTGAAAGAAAAGTGTTTTTTCAAATTGATAATGATTATGTGGGCAATCTTGAATTAGGTCTTTTTACGGTAGAGTTAGGAGATTATAGATATAGAAATGTTTTTTTAAGTTTATCTGACGCTATTAAAGAACTTTTTGAGTTTTTGAAAAGTGAAAATGGTCTTTATTTAAGCAAAGAAAATCCTAAAAGCATATACACTATTGAAAAAATTGATAGTAGTAAAAAACCTAAAAAACGTCAAGATATTTACAGAGAAGATGTATTTTCCATAAAAGCAAAAGATGTTTTGGATTTACAAAGCATATACAGGCTTGAAAAAGGAGGCGAATTAAAAAAAGGTATTGAAGTTGAAAGTGAGCATATAAATACAGCAAAAAAACTATACAGACGTGAAATAACACCCGAACAAGCGGCTGAAAGTATTGCGAGAGAGCATATTAAAGAGGACCCTAACTACTACACTAAACTTAAACAAATAGAGAAATACAGACAAGGAGGTGCTTTAACGCTTGATTATAGAATTGGAGATACAATTAGATTTAATTATTATCCAAGATATGATGAAAAGGTTGTTTTAATAGGTGTAATAACTGACTATTTAACTAATAACAAAGGTTACATTATATCATCAGGCTATTCGCAAATTTCAGTTGAAGAAAAAGACGTTATTGGATTAGAAGAGGTTAAAAAAGAAAAAAGATTTTTATTCTTTGAAAAAGGAGGTGTTGCTAACCTTGAAGTTGAAGATTATTTAGATATTGTATTTGCAGGTGGTGGTGCTATTCAAAAAGCAAAAACTATTATCACTCAAAAGATTGGTCTTAGCGAAGAAAACGCTGACTATTTAATATCAATGAGCCCTAAACTTGCCGTGTGGTTAGCAGATAGTATTGTAAAAGAGGAAATTAGAGATTTTAAATTAACTCCAAATCAAACTCAAAATACAGATGCTTATTATAAACAATATGTATTAAATAGATTAAACGAAAGACGCAGATTTATTCAAACTAATTACGGAGGTGCTATAAGAACTATTATTGATTGGATTGCACACCCTTTAACGCCAAAACAAAATCTTAAAGAATTATCATTTCAAGAAGCGTGGGATTACGCTAATATCTTCCACGAAGAATTAAAAGTCCTTGGTGGAGATATTGATTATAAAGAGCCAGAGCAAAATTCTATTATACACAAATACGAAAAAATAAATGATGTAGAATACTATTGGGTTTATATTCCAAGTAATTTCTGCAACATTGAAAGTTCACGAATGGGTCATTGTGGTAGAACAGGTTACGGAAATACGTTAATATCTTTAAGGTCAATTAAGCCATACGGTCAAGGTCATACAATATCCGACTCTCACGTTACTATTGCATATAACCCTAAAGAAGGACTATTTTATCAAGCAAAAGGAAAGAAAAATCAAAAGCCTGCTGAAAAGTATAATTGGTTTATATTTGATTTAATTACACGAATGGCTAAAGGAGATTTAAAACTTGATTTAATAACAGAAAGGACTGAATATACAGGTAATGTAGATGAAGTTGTTTTAGATTTTAATGGTTTTGGAACTGAATATGATGCAAGTGAAGATTACGGATTTGATGATATGTCCGAAGCAGACGTAAGAGAACTATATTATATTAAACCGAGTGTTTTTGATGATTTTGAAGGCAAATATCTTTTATATGATTTAGGTATAACAAAAGAACAACCTGAAACGTCTTTTATTATTGAAAAAGATGCAAAAAATGTAGATTATTTGATGCAAACTACTGGATATAGAAGTAATATAGTTTATGATATACTTATAGGAAATACAGGTGATTTTTATGATAATTGGTCATATAACTATGAAGATGGATGGAAAAGTGCTGTTGATTACTATTTAGACAAAGATAATGAAGATAGAATTATAGATGAAATTGTAAGAATAACAAACTATTCAAAAGATGAAGTAAAAGAAAAAGGGATTGAACATTTCCTTGATGGAGAAGATGATGAATTTGATGAAGATAATTTTGATAACATTAAAAGAGCAATAACAACATCTATATCTGATGCAGAATTGTTTGAATATGAAAGATATTGTTTTGAACAAGTTAAAGACGCTTTATCCGAATTAGGTGTTGTAAAAAAACTTGATGATACAGGAGTAACATTAGGTATAGAGTTATCAAATTTCTTATCACGAAAAGAAATTTCAGGCTATATGAAAAGTTTACAGACAAAAGAACTTGATGAAGTTTTTTGGGAGGCTGTATCACAAAGTGAAATTGAATTACCTACATTTAGTATTGATGACAATTTTATTCCTGACCCTTCTAAGGAAGATTTCAATAACATTTTGTCTGATATTAATTTAGAGCAAGGGTATAAAAAAGGAGGTTCTTTAAATGCAAGACGTAAAGTAGCAAAAGTAATGCACGAATGGAAAGCAGGAAGATTACATTCAGGCTCAAAGAAAGGTCCGATAGTAAAAGACCAAAAACAAGCAATAGCAATAGCGTTAAGTGAAGCAGGTTTAAGTAAAAAAGCAGTAGGTGGAAGTATTATAACAAACACAAATAAAAATATGATTGTTCCTACTTTTGTTACAGAAAACTTTTCAAACAACAAATCATCGGAAGTGTTTAATATACCTGATGAATTTTCATCTATATCAGAAATAAATAAAACACTAAAAAATTTAAAAATACCTATTGAAGCAAAAAAGATATTAGGTAAAGGCAGTTATGGAATTGCTTATTTAACTAAAAAAAACACGGTATTAAAAGTAACCGAAAGCAGTCAAGAGGCTTTTGCTAACTATATGATAAATCAAAATCAAGAAAAACTTAAATCAAACGCAAAAGTTTTTAATGTTTTTAAGATTACAGATGGAGATAAAGACACATATTTGATTGAAAAAGAAAAAATTGATAACGTAATTGACAAATTTGAAGATTACCAAATAAATGACGAGATTTTATCGCAAGAATTATGGAATTTTATTAATGAAAATCTATACGGTGAACTAAATTTAAAAGATACTTTTAAAGATTTAAAAGTTAAATTAAAATATCACTTACCAAGTTATAAAATGTACTTAATAGATGAAATTGAAACTAATTCGAGTTTAAAAGCAATTATTACTAAAAGATTAAAAGCGTTAGTTGAATTTCAAAAATCAATAAGAAACGATAGTAAAAAAATAGGTTTTGATTTTGATGATATTCACACTGGTAATTTAGGGTACAATTTAAAGGAAAACAAATTTGTATGCTTTGATTGTATAAACAATACATTTAAAGAACTTAAAAAGGGAGGTAACATTGATAAAGAAACCTATAACAAATGGAAATCACTTGTTAATATGACTTATACTGAACTTAAAAAGTTTTACGATAGTCAAGAAGGTAAAGACGCTGGTTTATCAAGTAACGAAGCAAACGAATTAGGTATTAAATCAGGAAGAGAGAGTGCAAAATGGATAATGAAAATGAAGCAGACAAATGTTTCAGATTGGACACCTAATATGTGGGAGTGGGCAAAAAGACAAATATCTTTTATAAGTAGAATGAGTGGTAATAAAGGGCCACTATATGATGACAAAGGTAATAAAACAAGAAAACATACGTCTTTATTAATTTGGGGACACAATCCTGAAAAAGCAAATGTAGGATTATTAGTTCAATATGCTGTAAATAAAAAATTAGAAAAAGACAAAGAGTTAAGCGAGTATAAATCAGCACATCAAGGACTTGAACCTTGGGAAGTTGAAGCAAAAAAATGGAAATACTAATGAAAAACAAATTTAAAATAGGTGATAGCGTTCATATTCCAGAAGTAAACGCAACAGGCTTTATTGTAGGTTTAGTTCCAGGAGGATATGCAATAAGAACAGGTAAATATACTCAAATATATTCGAGTTCAGATTTTACTTTTGAAAAGGTTTTAGATGAAAGCGAATTTGAAGAAAAAGCAAAAACTAACCTTGATAACGCAATAGTAACTAAATGGTCTGAAATACCAGGTGTATGGAAGAAGATAAAAGGTTCAGGCAAAATAGATATAAAATCACTTGACCAAAAAGATGCAGGATTAATTAAAATTGCAGAAGTTTTTTGCGACAAAGATGATTTAAGACCTGCAATGGTCTCTGTAAATTTTGATGAAAGAGGCGTTTGTTTAACAGATGCACACAAATTATTCTTTAAATCTGGAAAAGTTGCAAAAAAAGGAAATTTTCCAATGACCAAGTTTGCAACAAAGAATTTTCCCAAAATAGATGATAAATATCCTAACTATGAGGCTATAATACCTTCTATTCAGGAATATGTAGGCTCATTTAATTGTGAAAAACTATTATCATATTTAAAGTCAAGCGAAAATTACTATAATAGAACAACAAAAGGTATTAGTTTTTGTTACGGAAAAGACCTTACAATAGGGTTTAATGGAGAATTTTTATATGAAGTTGTAAACGTATTTTACTCAATGGGTTATGAAAACTTATACATAGGATTAACTTTTTCATCAAGAGCAGTAATAATAAGTCCAGACAAAAAAGTTTGCGAAAACCCAAAAAATAGTTTAAAAAAACAGAATACAGAGTTAGCACTATTAATGCCTATTATGCTTCAAGATGAATTTTTAGGGTGTAGAGATTTAGATTACAATTACGAAAGTTCGGTTTATTTTGATTTTTTAGACGGAGAAATTCATAACAAAGATAAAAGCGTTGCTACATATAATCCTAACGAGCCAGAATATACGGATATAATTACAAAAGAGCAAGTTAATATAGTTAAGCAAGTTACAAAAATGGCAGGAGACAGAATACCTATACTTGAAACAGCAAGTATTATTAATGGAGAATGTTTTATTGCAACGCTTGATGGTTTAGAATTAACTATGCGAGTAAACGGAAAAATAGATAACGGACAATATGTTTACACTAATGGTTATTTAAGAAAAACCGAATATAATTCAGATGATTACCTTGCAAAAAAAGAAATTAAACTAAAAGATAAAACAATAGCAGTTTGTGATATAGGAGATTTTCAACAAAGATTAGATTTTGCCTCAAATTTTGCTTCTGATGATGTATTAAGAATGATTTTAATGTGCGTTAATATAAAGTTCTTTAAAGATAAATTAAAAATATCATCAACAGACGCTTATACTTTATTTAAAAATGATTTTAATATAGTTAGTAAACAAATTGATACTGATTTTAACATAAAAAATTCTTTTGAATTAGCGAGAGTATTAAATGAAATAAGTCCAGACAAAAAAGTTTATTTTAACTTGTATGAAGGAGAAAATGAAACCTTTTGGTTTGAGTTAGATATGGAAGATATTAAAATTAAAATAAGAAGTAATAATGATAGCAAATATCCAGATGTAGATAGTGTTATTCCAAAAGAATTTGAAGGTACACTTGAAACAAACGCACAAGATTTATTAAAGTTAGTTTCCAAGTCAAGAGAAACATTAGAATTTAAAGATAAAAATTTAAGAACAAAAGAAAATTCAATAAAAGTAATTTCATCAGATAATAAGCCAACTAAATTATACGATAATGAGAGCAATAGCATAACAATAATGAGTTTAACCTCTAATTGTAAAAAGCCATTTTCTCTTTTATCAAACAATTTAAGATGCAAATATAAAACAACATCAGATGGTAAAACACTATTATACGTTATTTTAAAAGATGAAAATTTACCTTTTAAGAAAAAGATTGCTAAAAAGGTTTCAGAAAAAATTGAATTTGCTCCTACTAAAAAAACAGAATTTGCACCGAGTGAAAAAACTTTTTCCGAAAAAGACGAATTAAAAGAAATTCAAAAGCAATTAAGATTTGCTAAAATGATGTTTGAAGATGATAGTTTAACTAAACAAGAAAAAACGCAATGGAAGAAAAGAGTTGATTTCCTTACTTTGCTTAAATCTTAAAAATTAATAACTTTACACGATATGTCCTTAGATGATTTTATTAAAAAGATGCAACCGAAAAGTCAAAGCAATACCCCATCTATTGTAGGAGAAACAATGGAGAGAGGTATTGAATTGATAAAAGTTGATTATTTAGAATTATTACTGAACAATCAGGATTTAAAATCTATTTTAGATAATGAAAAAGATATGAACCTTTATAAAAGAGGTTGGAGATTTCAGTTTGGTAAATCTAAAAATTGGGCTGGACTTTGCGACCCAACACCAAGTGGTGTTTTAAAATCTAAAAACAAAAATATACTTGTTTCAATAGATTTTGTAAAAGGAGATGATAATTGGCAAACAAATTCAATTAACACTATTCTCCACGAGATAGCACACGCAATAGTTTGTGAAATTTTTTATTTTGGCAAACTAACACAAAGAGATTTGATACAAATAGACCCTTTACATTTCAGTTCTAAAGGTCACGGTGAAATTTGGAAAAAAGTTTGTCAAACAATAAATCCTGAAGGCAGTTGCGAAAGATTTTATACAGAATTAAGAGCAAATGACTTTTTTAAAAAATATAGATATTATTGTATAAACTGCAAACATAAAGAGTATTCAGATGCTCCTAACTTTGCTAAAAGATGCGTTAAATGTTTTAAGCCAGTAAATGTAGAAGGTAACATATAAAAATAAATAAAATGAAAGCAGACGATAGATTTTACAAAATTCAACAAGAATTATTTTGCGACGGAGGTTGTGTTGAAACAGAAAATAAACCAACTTTAAATTTACCTATTTTTGATTTCTCAAATGTCAATGATTTTATTGATAAATTAAATTCAGTTAATGCTCCATACGTTAGAGCAACTTATACTAATTTAGAGAGCAAACATAATGTAGTAGTTTATTTAACTATTAGCCTTGACCAAAAAAGTAGTTGGTCAAAAGGTATTTTAGAAAATAGCAGATACGGTAAATTTCGTATTGAAAGAAACGGAACTATTGAAAAGGTATCTGGTAGTTTACCTAAATTCAAAAAGAGTTATGCTAAAACGCAAGATGATGTTATTGCTAAATTAAATAAATACATTTCATCTCCTGAAAAATATGATGATGGAGGTAACCTTGAAATACAAACAGCGTATTATCCTGCATCAGATGTTTGCGAAAGTTTAAATACACTTGTTCCAAGTGCTATGGCTTCCGAGTTGAAAATTTTTAATATAAAATTAAAAAATCAAATACAATTAAAATATAATTTAAGTATAGCGGAATATGTTGCTATGAAGTTACATTACAATTCAGTTGATGATTTGTGTTATGACCCTATTAAAAAGGATGAAGGAGGAAACAGAATAGTAAGATTTGCAAAAGAACAGATAGATGCTATTGCAACAGCAATTTATTCACACGAGGAAAAAGGAGATGCTATTATTATTGCCGACCAAACAGGTGTCGGTAAAGGTAGAACGGCAGCAGGACTTATACGTTATGCTATTTTAGATAAAAAAGTTGTTCCTTTTTTCTTTACTGAAAAGAAACATTTAATTAATGATATTTACAGAGACCTTGTAGATATTGGTTTTGATGCAGGTATTATTGAGCAAGAAAAAACAGAAGATGTAATTAGAAAAGAAGATTGGTCAGAGGAAGAAATCTTATCAATAATCATTAAAGATATTGAAGATAAAGATGACGTATCTGTTGAATATGATTTTCCTGAAGGGTTTAATCCTTCTTGGATAAAAGAATTTGAAAAAATGGGCAATACTACCGAAAAACAGATGAAAGGTAGTGAAAAAGTTTTTGATTATGAAAAAATTAGCGAAATAATTGATGAATTAATTGCTCTTTATAACACTATGTTGATTGAACAAGGGCAACGCATAATTGTATTTAAAGATGTTTCTGCACAAAAAATTAAAGACCAGGAGAGAGAAGCAGAAAAACAAGGTAAAATTAGAGTTAGACCTTTTTTCCCTAATGATGAAGAAATTGTAGATAAAGACGGTAACGTATTATACAAAAGAATAGGTCCAACCAAACTAAAAGAAATTTTTGGTTATCAAAAAGATAGCAAAGGAAAATGGTATTATGATTATAACATTGATACAGATGATTTGCTTTTACCAAAAGAATTTATGTTATTTACTATACCTTTTAGTCAAGCGAGAAACTTTGAAGATGTAGTAAGAGGGAATGTAATGGTAAATCCAAAGTTTAGATTTTATCAAAAATACGCAAACAATAGTGTTATTATAATAGATGAGGCACACGCTGCCAGCGGTAGTAACCCTGATAATCCTTCAAATACTTTTAGAGCAATAAGTGATATTATTGAAAGGTCATCAATGACTACATACTTATCGGCTACTTATGCTAAAAGAGAAACTAATATGCCTCTTTATGCAAAAGCAACAAGTTTAAGAGAGAGTGGTTTGAGTGACCGTGAAATGATTGATACTTTCAATAATGGAGGTAACGCTTTAAAAGAAGCCGTTTCAGCAGAATTAACAAGAAACGGTCAATTACTCCGTAGAGAGAAAATGATACAGGGTAAATCTGATTATTACTATGGAGACCCTGATAGTAATGATTTAAACGTAAAAAACATAAGTTTACAGCAAGTTGTAAGATTAAATGTAGTTGCAGGATTGTTCGTTAAAATCCGTGAATTTCAAGTTCAAGTTCACGAAATAATAGGTCAATATAGAGATACTTTGCCTGAAATCAATCCTCTTCAACCAAATAGCATAAGAGGAACAAAGCAAGAAGTTGAAAAACAAAGAACAATTAAGGCTTTAACTTTCCAAATGTTTAATTTCTTTTTGCTCGGTTTGAAAATTGACCAAACAACGCAATTTGCTATTGAGAAATTAAAATCAGGAATTAAGCCTGTTATCACGATAGCAAATACATTAGAAAGTGCTTTGAGAAATATGCCTAAAACATATAAAACAGATAACGAAGATGATAGATATAAAGAAGGAGAAATAATAAATAATGACTTTAATCTTTATTTAGCATATCTTTTATTCTATACTATGCACTGGAAAAAAAGAGAGTTAATTGTTGAAGATGACGGTACAGAAACAATAAAAGCAAAAGTTGTTTGCGTTTATGACGATAATCACGAATTATCAAGGCTGATTTTACAAATTCTTGGAACAACTTATGAAAGTTTATTAAATGAAATACTAAGCACCGTTACAGGAGTATCTATTGCTCCTATTGATATGATTAAAACTAAAATTCAAAAAGAAGGTTTTAGTATAGATGAAATAACAGGAAGACAATTAAAAGTTGAGTTTGAAAATAACGATTACACTAAAGGTAAAATAACTAAAAGAATTAGAAAAGATACCACAAGCCTTGTTCGTGATTTCAATGAAAATAAGGTTGATTGTTTATTTATTAATCAGTCAGGTGCTGTTGGTATATCAATGCACGCCAGACCTGTTGGTCAAGCGAATATAGTTTATCCTATTGTTAAAGAAGAGGTTGAAATTGAAGGTCAAATTCAAACTATTGAAGCAGGTTGGCCCACATCACTTGAAAATAAAAAAGAGGTTAAAAAACGTGCTATGATTGTAACTCAAATGGAACTTGATATTAATAAAGAAGTTCAAAAGTTAGGTCGTATCAATAGAACAGGTCAAGTATATCCTCCTGAATTTACATACATCATTAGTGCAATACCTTCTGAAAATAGATTAACAGCCTTGATGGAGAAAAAGTTAAGGTCTTTATCAGCAAACGTATCTTCTAATCAACAACAAAGTGCTTATCTATTTGAGTCCGAAGATTTTTTTAGTATTACAGCAATACCACCTTTTAACGAAACATTAAATACTTTAAGGAGACAATATCCAATTTTATCAAGAATTAGAAACGCAAGAGAAGGTATTGAAGCAGGTGTAGAAGATATAAGAGATTTTACAAAGATGCTATACTTTATGGATTATAATTTGCAAAAAGATTTTTACGAAACATTTACTACTAATCTTAATAATCATATTACAAATTTAATCAGAGATGGATTGTTTACAGGTAAAATCACTAAAAAAGATTATAAAGCAGAAACCGTTAGTAAACATCCTTTCTATATCGGTAATGAAAACGCACAAACATCTTTCGGTAGACATAGTTTTATTGAAAAGGCTTTTGTTATGGAATATAAATCTAAAAATTCTGATAGAGATGTTTTATTAGATATTAATAATAGATTTCAGCATACACGTCATAATCCAGGAACAAGTGATGAAGAACAAAAGTTAATAAGATTTAAGAAGTCAGCAAGTGATGAATTAAAATCAAACATTAAGAAAAATAGTGAGGCTATTCAAGAAGAAGTTAAACGCTTATCTCAATTAATACAAACTAAAACTGATTTACTTAAAGAAAAAAACAAAGAATTATCTAAATATGGTCAAGTATCACAGATAGTAGAATTAGAAGGTAAATTATTTGAAGTTAATGATAAATTAAAAAATTTAAGACAGGAACTATCTGATGCTATGATAAATAATCCTCAAAAAATTGCTGATTTAGGAAATCAAATGACCACTTTAAATGATGAGCAAAAGGATTTAAAATCAAAAATTGAGGCTTTTGGAGATGTAAGTCAAATTAAGCAGGAATTTAAAAGCCTTGAAAGAGATATTAAGACGTTAGATAAAGATGTGGCAGAATTAAAAAATGATATTGTAAGAACGGAAAAAGAAGGAAATGACTATTCTAAATTGATGAAGTCCATTGAGGAAAAAATCAATATGATTGGTAAAGTTTTTGTTATTAAAAGATACGAGGAGAAATATATCACTACAAACGATTTAGGAGAGCCAACAAATGAAGTTCAAAAATATGAGTATTCGCTTGTAAGTTCAGAAATATGCGTTTTAAC
>Ga0172372_10005861_pt1 | contig 16950 bp, 20 predicted proteins | sample LakKiv5m_2_FD_114544 | JGI IMG/M metagenome (GOLD analysis project Ga0172372, IMG submission 114544) | Freshwater microbial communities from Kabuno Bay, South-Kivu, Congo - kab_092012_9.5m | ecosystem: Environmental > Aquatic > Freshwater > Lake | place: Democratic Republic of the Congo...
AGAATCAGCCGTCTCCGTCGAGCGACCAGCCGCCACCGCCAGCACGGCAATGAAGCCACCGAGCACGACGATGATCGCCACCGCGACGATCGGACCGATGCGACGTCGTCCAGACACGAGCGTCGAGTCCTTCCGACACCGGGGCCTGCGGGCGACGACGTTGGCCCGGGAACGCCGCGAGCACCGTGCCTAGACCGAGCAGGCCACCGCCGATCCAGAGCCACAGAATGAGGGGCTTGACGAACACCTTGATGCGCGCTTCGGTGTCGTCGGGGCGAACGTTGCCTTCGAGTGTGAGGTACAAGTCGTGGCGGAAGCCGGTCTTCACGCTCGGCGTACCGATGTCCATCCCCTGCTTGATGTACTTGCTACGCGCCGGCTCGTACACCGGGCCACCGTCGATACGCACCTGGGCCTTCAACGACGACTTCACGGGGTCGTTCTCGAGCACGAGACCTTCGAACGTGAACGTGTGGCCCGAGAACTCGACCGTGTCGCCCACCTCCATCACGAACTCCTGGCTGCGGGTGTACGCACCCGACGACGCCAGCGCCACCGAGATCACGATCACGCCGAGGTGCACGATCATGCCGCCGTTCGCGCGTCCCACGAATCCGCGCCAGCCCTGGCGTCGTGTGGCCAAAGCGACCTGACGCAGCGCCGACCCGGCCGCGAATCCGCCGAGCGCGAACGCGAGCAACGGTGCCCAACCGTCGTTGCCGATGATCACCGCATACGCCAGCGCTGCCACACCGAGACAGGCCGGCCAGAAGAGGCGATCGCGCAAGATCTCGCCACTGGCCTTGCGCCACGGAAGAACCGGTGCGATGGCCATGAGGAAGAGCATGGTGAGACCGATGGGTTTGGTCATGCGATCGAAGAACGGCTGACCGACCACCAAGCGGCGATCCTGCAGTGCCTCGACCACGAGCGGGAACACCGTCCCGAGCAGAACCACGAACGCGAACAGACTGAACAGAACGTTGTTGGCGAGAAACGCACCCTCGCGGCTGATGGGCGAGTCGATCGAACCGGGCGAACGCAGGCGATCGCCACGCCACCCGATGAGCAGGACGGCTGCGATCACGATGATCGAGAAGAACACCAGGAGCCACGGGCCAACTTGGCCTTCGCTGAAGGCGTGCACGCTGTTGATGACACCCGAGCGGGTGAGGAAGGTGCCCAGGATCGTGAGGCTGAACGTGGCGATCACCAGGCTCAGGTTCCAGACGCGCAGCATGCCGCGACGTTCTTGAACGAGCACCGAGTGCAGGTACGCGGTACCGGTGAGCCAGGGAAGGAACGACGCGTTCTCCACCGGATCCCACGCCCACACACCGCTCCAGCCCAGCACTTCGTAACTCCACCAGCCGCCGAGGATGATGCCGAGCGTGAGGAAGCCCCACGAGTAGAGGGTCCAACGGCGCGTCTCGAGCAGCCAACCCTCACCCAACCGACCGGTGATGAGCGCGGCCACCGCAAAGGCGAACGGCACCGTGAACCCGACGTAACCCAAATAGAGGATCGGCGGGTGGAACATGACGAGGATGTGGTTCTGCAACAGCGGGTTGGGGCCGGTTCCGTCGGTGACACCGGTGGGGCCGACGGCAAACGGGTTGGCCGGGCCGAACGTGAGAAGGAAGAAGAAGAGCGAGACCACGAACATCACGACCATCGCCCAACCGAGGAGCACGTCGTCGCGGCGTGAACGGAATTTGCGCGCCACCGCGGCAGTGAACCCGGTGAGGATGAGCACCCACATGAGGAGCGAACCCTCGAGTGCACTCCACAGCGCCGCGACGTTGTACAGCGCAGGCGTGTCGCGCGAGCCCACTTGTTGCACATACGCGAGTGAGAAGTCGCGGGTGATGATCGCGCGCTCCATGATCACGAAGGCGAGGACGGCGGCGCCGAACGCCGCATACGCGTAGTAGGCCGACGAACGCAGCGCCTTCAGATTGTTCTGACGGATACCCGCGATCGTGATTCCGATACCGAAGAGGCAGACGAGGAGACCGAGAAGAATCGCACCGCGCCCGACGGCGGCGTTCAGGCTGGCGCCGAGCATCCAGTGCCTTCCGGACTGTCGAGCTCGTTCTCGACACGATCGGGGTTGTCGGCTTTGTACTCGTTGGAGTGCTTCACTTCGATGCGATCGCCCGAGAACGTCTCACCCTGCAAGGTGCCGTGTACGACGACCGGGATGCACTCCTTGAAGATGCCCCCGGGGTCACCTTCGTAACGAACGTTCAAAGAGACGTCGTTGAACGTGATGGAGAACGCCGTGACGGTGCCGTCGTCGACAACGGATCCGCGATCGACCGTTCCCTGCACCCGCAAACGCCGGCCGGTCTCACAGCCATCCTTGGCCCCGATTTCGTCGACGTTGCAGTAGTAGTCGATGGCCGAGGTGAGGAACTGCGTGACGATCACACCCGCCGACGCGATGACCACACCCAGAACGACGATGGGCACCCATTTGCGCTGGCCCCGACGTGAGCGGGACGGAGCCACGTCGCGCGGCGACAGATCGAGTCCGGCATCACCCGACGGAGCGCCGAGCGAATCGTCGTTCACGACCACGGGCGATCCTCGGGGCGGATGTCGCGTGCGGCCGAGCGCGACCGGCGCAGAACCGCGAACGAGAACAAGCCGATGCTCGCGAACGTGACCACGTAGCTGGCGATGATGAAGCCGGCGTCCTTCACGACACACCCGCCTCGGTGCGACGAGCGGCCAACGCACGGTCGAGACCGGTGTCGTCGAGCATGTCTTCGAGGGTGAGGGCGCGCTGACGGTGCAGGAGCATCCACACGTACATCAACGTGAACACGATGACGCCGAGGAAGAGCGTGAACAGCATGAGTCCGTCCATGGTGACATCGGTGTTGCCGGCCACGCTGGCCTCTTGATGCAGCGAATTCCAGATTTCAACCGAGAAGTGCACCAGCGGAATCTCGAGGACCGCCAGCAACGCGAGCACCGCACTGCGACGCGCGCGCTGATGGTGCGTGCCACCGAGATTGCGCACGGCGAGATAGCCGATGTAAGTGACGAACAAGAACGCCGTGGTGGTGAGGCGGGCGTCCCAGGTCCAGAACGTGCCCCAGGTGAGACGACCCCAGAGGCTGCCGGTCACCAATGAGATACCCATGAACAGCACGCCGATTTCGGCCGAGGCCCCGGCGATGCGATCCCAAGTGAGCGAACGCGTGCGGCGCCAGAGATACATGGCCGACGACAACGCGGTGACGATGAACGCGAGGTACGCGAGCCATGCGCCGGGCACGTGCGCGTACATGATGCGTACGGTCTCGCCCTGATTGACGTCGGCCGGCGTCACGAACAAGCCGAAGATCACCAGCCAAACGATGCCGGCGATGGTGACGATGCCCAAACCCCGCGTGAAGGGCGTGCCGGTGACACGGTCGCGCGCGACTCGTGTGGTCATCGGGGGCTCCTTTTCGGGGGTCAATCGTCGACCAGTGGCCCGAAGGCCACCGCGCCTACGACACTGAACAACACGGCGAACACGGCGAGCAAACCGAGCCAGGGCCAGCCCTCGCTCACGTCGATGCCGTTGGTGCCGAAGGCCGACTCGGTTGCCCGTGTCGCTCCGATCAGCACCGGTGCCACCACCGGCAACAGCAGCAGCGGGAGCAGGGTTTCCCGGCCTTTGGCACCAGCAGCAAGACCTCCGTAGAGCGTACCCACGCTCGCCAAACCCACGGTGGCGAGGATGGCGGTGGTGACCAACAGCACGCCTCCGGACGCCGACACATCGGCGCGGTAGAGCACCACCGAGGCACCCACGAGCACCGCCTCGAGTGCGATGAGTTGTGTGGCCAGAGCAAGTGTCTTGCCGAGGAAGATCCCCATGGGGTCGACACCGGCCGCCCGCAGTGCTTCGAGGGCACCGTCGGCGGTCTCGAGCGCGAACGAACGCGCCACGATGAAAAACACGCTGAAGATGGTGGCCAACCACACCAGACCCGGAGCCACTCGTTCGAGCACGGCGTCGCTGTCGAGAGCGAATGCGAACAGAATCATCACCAAGGCAGCGAACGGAATCACCTGATTCGCGATCACCCGACTGCGTAACTCGATGCGCAGATCCTTCGCGGCGATCGTCTTGGCGGTGCGCAGCATCGACTTCACGCCGCACCCCCCGACACCGGAACCACCTGACCAGCCACCACACGAACATGACGGGTGGCGAGCGAGCCGGCGCGCTCGAGTTCGTGGCTCGCCACCATGATCGTCGCACCGGCGGCGGCGGCCGCGCGCAGCACCGAATCGAGTTCGTCGCGACCTTCGGCGTCGAGCCCGGCGTGGGGTTCGTCGAGCAACCACAGCGACGCGCGGCGCGCGACCAACGATGCCAGCGCCGTTCGTCGACGTTGACCGGCCGACAGACGAGCCACCGGCAGGTCGGACAAGCGCCCGTCGAGCCCCATACGTTGCATTGCCGTCGCGATCTCGGCTGACGATGCGCCCACGGTGGAACCCCAGAAGCGCACGTTCTCGGCCACCGACAGATCGGAATACAGACCGTTGTGATGACCGATCAATCCGACGTGACGGCGCACTGCATCGCGCTCGGTCGACACATCGAGTCCGAGCACGCTCGCGTGTCCACGTTCGATGGGCACGAGTCCGGCGCACGCGCGCAACAAGGTGGTCTTGCCGGCTCCGTTGGGCCCGCTCAACAAGACGATTTCGCCGCGATCGACCGTGAGCGACACACCAGCCAGCGCCGGAAACGCACCGAGTACCACCACGACGTCGCGCACGTCGACCACATGGTCGAAACGACCGCTGCGAAGTTCGGCGGGGACATCGGTCATGACCGTTCCGACGCTATCCGCCGACCCTGCTGAGCAGGGGTGGAGGGATAGCGTCGACACGCAGTGGAATCCGTCGAGACGAGCCGTCCCCGCACGCCCGTGCAGCGCGACTGGTACTGGTTCCTCGGTCGTCTCGGTCAGACGCTCATCACTCTGGGCATCTTGATGTTCCTCTTCGTGGGCTACCAACTGTGGGGAACCGGTATCGAGGAATCACAGGCCCAGGATCGGTTGGCCTCGCAGTTCGAACGGCGCAACACCCAAGCCATCGTCACGGTTCCGAGTTCGAGCGACGAAGCAAGCAGTTCGATTCCGAACGACACCACCGACGGCGCCGCGCCCATCGTCGTCGACGAAGGTGACGCGATCGCCGTCATCGACATTCCGAAGATCGGAGTCACCAAGTACGTGGTGGCTGGCGTGGCCGCTGACGATCTGAAGAAGGGTCCGGGTCACTTTCCGTCCACTCCCCAACCCGGACACCTCGGCAACATGGCCATCGCCGGCCACCGCACCACCTACGGCGAACCGTTCCGCAACATCGACCAACTCGAGTTGGGTGACACGATCACCGTCACCGACATCCAGGGTCGTGAGTTCACGTATGTGGTCGACTCGCAACAGATCGTCGGACCGAGTGATTCGTACGTGGTGGCGACCACCGATCCGAGCGTCGCTCGACTCACTCTCACCACCTGCCACCCCGAGTTCTCGGCGAGCGAACGGCTCATCGTCTCGGCCGTTCTCGACACCGCCGTGAGTGCACCGGTCGACGACAAACCATTCGTGTACGCCAAATTCGTGGATGCCGACGAGCGGCGTCCTCTCCCCAGCGATGATTCGATCGTCGTCGACGACGGCAGTGACGCCGGATCGAGCATCGAAGACACCGATACCGCCGTGAACGTGGCCGACGAATACGACACCTTCAGCCGGGGCTGGTTCTCCGACTCGGCTGCTTGGCCCCACGTGATCGGCTGGGTGGTCGTTCAAGCAATCGTCGTCGCGCTCGGCTGGTACGTCGCGCAGCGGAGTCGCCGCTGGATCGGTGTCGCCACCGCCGTCCTACCGTTCTTCGTCGTTCTGTACTTCGTGTTCCAGAACGTGAACCGGCTACTTCCGCCCAATCTCTGACATCGTCGACGTCCGCCCGACGTCGTCAACGTCCTTCGAATCGCGGGGGGCGCTTCTCCATGAATGCGCGTCGTCCTTCGTCGGCGTCGGCACTGGCCCAGGCGGCCAGACGTGCGGCTTCCACCTCGGCCACCGAGAACGACGCCGCCGCACCATCACCGAGCATCGACTCGAGGGCCATCTTGTGCGCCTGAATCGAGAGCGGAGCCAACTGCGACAACTCGCGCGCCCACTCGAAGGCCGATGCGACATCACCCAACCGGTGCACGAACGATCCGAACAGTTTCTCTGCTGCGACAGCTTCACCCGTGAGCAACATGAAGCGCGCCGCGCTCCAACCGGCTTCGTGACCCACGCGAGCGACGGTCCACCGATCGACGGCCAAACCCAACTTCGCGGCTGGAACTCCGAACTTGCTCGATGGCGTTGCAACCCGAACATCACAGGCAGCGGCCAACTGCGTACCGGCTCCGAGCGCGGGTCCGTCGATGGCCGCGATGGTGATGCCGGGCTGACGACCGAAACCGCGCAGAACGTCCAACAGCGTGTCGGTGAACTCCCCCACTTCCACACCGGCCAGATCGGCACCGCTACAAAACGCCGGCGGCGCGCCCGACAACACGACGACTCGCGCGCTTCGAGCTTCGCTTTGTGCTTGCGCTATCTCACGCAGCGTTGCGAGGTCGACCGCGTTTCGTTTCTCGGGACGATCGATCACGATCGAACACACGGCATCGAACCACTCGACACGAACGGACACGTTCGTACCGTAGTCGCTAGGGTTCGAGCGTGACCTCGTCGCCCACCGATCCGGTTCGTGCACGCCGGCAGCGCATCTCGTCGCTCGTTCTCATCGCCAATCGCATCGGCTATCTGCTGTACGCGTTGGCCATCGCTCTGTTCGTGATGGCGTTCGCGTTCGGCTTCAACAGCGTTCTGGTCACGCTCGTCACGATCAGCCTGGTGGTGGGTTCGATTCTCCTGGCCCCCGCCATCGTCCTTGGCTACGCCGTGAAGGCGGCCGAGAGGGAAGACCGCGAACGCGGACTCTGAGAGCCGATACCTTGGGGTCCGTATGGCGATGAGACTTCCGGCGGCCGAGCGACGTGAGCAGTTGCTGGCGGTGGCCCTGGAGGTGTTCGCGCGAGAGGGATTTCACCTCACGTCCATGAACGACGTGGCCGAAGCCGCGGGCATCACCAAACCCGTGCTGTATCAGCACTTCACCTCCAAGCGTGAGTTGTACTTGGCGGTCATCGAAGAGGCCGGAGTTCGCCTCATCAACGCCATCACCGATCCGCGCATCGCGTCGTCGTCGGGCCGTCAGCGCACCGAACTCGGCTTTCGCGCCTACTTCGACTGGATCGCCAACGATCACGACGCGTTCTCACTTCTGTTCGGCGGCGGCTCGCGACGCGACTCCGAGTTCAGCGAAGTGGTGCGCGGCTTCACGTCGAAGATCGCCGATGCCATCGAACCGCTCATCACCGCCGACATCGACCCCGACCATCGACGCAATCTCGCCTACGCGATCGTCGGCATGACCGAAGCGGTGTCACGGCGACTCATCGACCGCGGTGACACGTTCGACCCCACGCTCGTCGCCCGACAAGTGAGCGATCTGGCCTGGGCCGGTCTACGCGCCGCTCAGCGGCACAGCTGACGCGCTCTACGCGACACGCTTCAACACGCGCAAACTTCCGGTGGCCGACTCGTCGACGAACCGTCCGCTCGACAACGCCGGAAGATAGATCTGCTCGTACGGCGGTCGCCCGCCCTCGGCTGGATCGGGAAACACGTCGTGAATGGCGAGATAGCCACCAGGCGCAACGTGCGGTGTCCAGAGTTCGTAGTCGAGGCGAGCCGGCTCGACACCGTGCCCGCCGTCGATGAAGAGGAACGCGAGCGGTGTGGTCCAGTGGCGGGCCACCAACGGTGACGGGCCCACCACAGCGATCACGACCTTCTCGAGATCGGCCTTCCAGATGGCGTGGCGGAAATGCGGGAGCGTGTCCATGAGACCCACCGCCGGATCGACGAGTGATTCGTCGTGCCATTCCCACCCGGCCTGGTTCTCCTCCGAACCACGATGGTGATCGACGGCGAAGAGCACGGTCCCCGACCGTTCGGCCGCATCACCCAACCACAACGTGGAGCGTCCGCAATACGAACCGACTTCGAGGAATGGTTGGCCGGGCATCTCGGCGCCGGCGCGCATCGCCGCCGCGTGGAGGGCATCGCCCTCTTCAGCGGGCATGAAACCGTTGGTGGAGAGCGCGACCTCGCGCCTGATCACCACTGATCCCAGTGGATGATCGAATCAGCCGACGGACGTGCTGCCGCCTTGAAGTCGGTGCCCTTGGTGAACGCAAGGGGCGACAAGCAAACCTGCTGCACCGACTCGAACGGAATGCCGAGGATGTCGGCGACCTGCTGCTCCATCATGAGGTGAACAGTGGTCCACGCGGTGCCCAATCCACGAGCACGGGCGGCGAGCATGAAACTCCACATGGCCGGCAGCACGTTGCCCATGAGCGACGACGTCATCATGCCGGGCGTGCCGTCGGCGCGAACACCCATGTTGCACGCGATCACCAGAGCCGGAGCGTCGCCCATGTGCTGACCGAGGAAGTCGGCCGAGTCGGCCGAACGCTGCTGCTGCGCGTTGGCACCGGCTTCACCCTTGTCGATCGAACGGATGTACACGCCGTCCATCGACTGGTAGATGGAATAGCACTGCTTGTACACGTCGCCGATGGCCTTGCGCTTGGCCGGATCCTTCACGATCACGAACTGCATGGTCATGTTGTTCGAGCCCGACGGCGACTGCATGGCGACGGAGACGCATTCGCGGATCAACTCGTCGGGAACCGGGCGGCTGAAGTCGAGGCGCTTGCGCACGGCGCGCGTGGTGGACAGGAGTTGATCGGGATCCAGAGGGAGAAGAGCCATGTGGCGACCCTACCCCGGGGTACCGCGGGCGGTTTCTGTCGAACCCACACGTGGCCCGAGCCCTGGTCGTGCCGACACGCGTCGTCGTGCCAACATAGGCGTGTGTCCGATGCCCTCCAGAGTCTGATCGGCCTGCTCGACCTCGAGCCCATCGAGGTCAACATCTTCCGCGGCCCCTCGGCCGACGAAGAACGCGTCCGGGTGTACGGCGGCCAGGTGGCTGGCCAAGCGCTGGTCGCGGCCACGCGCACGGTCGACGACAAGGACCGACGGGTCCACTCACTCCACGCCTACTTCCTGCGCCCCGGCGACCCCACCGCACCGATCCTCTACGAGGTCGACCGCATTCGTGACGGGCGAAGTTTCACCACCCGCCGCGTGGTGGCCATCCAGCACGGTCAGGCCATCTTCAACCTGCAGGCCAGCTTCCACTCACTCGAGGAAGGTTTGTCGCACCAGGATCCGATGCCCGACGTTCCGGCACCCGACTCGTTGCCCGACTTCAAGACGCGCATGGCTCCGTACAAGGAGAAGATGGGTTCGTGGTACGACCGGCCACGACCGATCGACATTCGCTACGTCGATGGCGATCCGATGTCGCGTTCGCGGCAGAGCCGCGATCGTCAGAGCGTGTGGTTGCGCGCCGACGGTCAACTGCCCGACGATCCCACGCTGCACGCCTGCATCGTCACCTACGCCAGCGACATGACCCTTCTCGACACCACGTTGTTGCCCCACGGGCTCAACTGGACCGACAACGTGCAGATGGCCAGCCTCGACCACGCGATGTGGTTCCACCGCCCGTTCCGCGCCGACGACTGGTTGTTGTACGACCAGCACACGCCCACCACGTCACACGCGCGTGGTCTGGCCACCGGTTCGATTTTCACGAGCGATGGCCAACTCGCCGTCAGTGTGGTGCAAGAAGGACTCATCCGTCGCGAACGTTCGTGAGCCTCGCATGAAGTGCTCCACGAGATCGAACGTTCTCGGCGTGGCCGTCATCGCGTTGTCGCTCGCGGCCTGCGGTTCGAGCGGTGCCGACGACGTGAGGGTCGATCCGTCGGTGGTGATTCCGATCGACACCGCGGTGTCGGTGACCAAACCCGACGACGCGACGGTCGCCTCCATACCAACAACTCCGTCATTGCTCGCCACTCTCGGCGCACCCGTCGAGGGCTGGAACCAGCCGGTCGATCTCGTGGTGTGGCGGTCGAGCGAGACGCACGTCGTCGAGCGACCCGGTGTGGTGCGTCGCCTGAACGACGACGGAACACCGGGAACGGTGCTCCTCGACATCTCCGACGCCACCAAGGCCGAAGGCGAACGTGGACTGTTGGGACTCACGTATTCACTCGACGGAGCACACGCGTTCGTCAACTACACCGACCTGGCGGGCAGCACGATCGTGGCACGATTCGACGTGCGCAGCGACGGAACGTTCGACGTCGACAGTCGCCGACAACTGCTCGCGATCACCCAGCCCTACCCCAATCACAACGGTGGTGATCTGCTCGTCACTCCCGATGGCGCCAACCTGCTCGTGTTCACCGGTGACGGCGGAGCCGGTGGTGACCCCGATCGATACGCGCTCGACCCAGCGTCTCTGCTCGGCAAGATCGTGCGCCTCGATCCGACTGCCGATGCACCCGAACCCGAGATCTGGTCGGTCGGCCTGCGCAATCCGTGGCGAGTGTCGGTCGACCCGGCCACCAACCGTCTCTGGATCGCCGACGTCGGTCAGAACGATGTGGAAGAGATCAACGTGGTCGAGCTCGCCGATCTGAAGGGAACGTCGTTCGGTTGGAGCGCGTACGAAGGCAAGCGCCCGTACAACGACGATCAACTCGAGCGCCATTCCGCCTACCGATCGATCGAACCGGTTCTCGAGTACGAACACGAAGACGGTGATTGCTCGGTATCGGGCGGAACGGTCGTGCGCAACGACGACATCGCGGCCGTTGGTGACTGGTACGTGTTCTCCGACTTCTGCAGCGGAGTCGTGCGCGCGTTGTGCGTGGACGGCGGCAACGAATGCGGTTTGCTGGCCCTGGGCAAGGTGCCGTCGTCAGTGGGAGTTCTGAGCGATCACACCGGACGACCGTGGGTTCTGTCGCTCGACGGCTTCGTGGTGCCGGTCGTCAGCGACCGGTGAACTTGGGCGGACGCTTCTCGAGGAACGCGCGCACTCCTTCACGATGATCGGCGGTGGCGAACAATTCGCCGAGCGTGGTCGAGACCCAGGCCCCGAGTTCACGCCAATCGGGATCGAGGGTGTTGCGCAAACCAGCCTTCAGACGGCGAACCGCGAGCGGCGGATTGGCGGCGATGCGTCCGGCCAACGACAGCGCCGCCGGTAACAGATCGTCGTGCGGAACCACTCTCGACACCAGTCCGATGGTCCGCGCCTCTTCGGCGCCGATCACGTCGCCGGTGAAGAGCAGCTCGGCCGCCTTCTCACGTCCGACCACCTGGGCCAGCCGACCCAGACCCGGTGCGTCCGACACCAGACCGCGCAACACGAAGAGCTCGCCGAACTTGGCCTTCTCCGATGCGATGCGAATGTCGGCCATGAGTGCGAGTTCCATGCCCCAGCCCACGGCGGCCCCGTTCACGGCGGCGATCACCGGCACGTCGGTGAACAACAGGGCGTCGGCGGCCGGGGTGAGGCGCGGGGTGCGGTCGGCCACCACCGGGGCCTTGCCCTCGGCTCCCCCGCCCATCACCTGGCGGACGTCGTCACCACTGCAGAAAGCCGGATCGGATCCGGTGATCACCAGACACCGCACGTCGGTGTCGGATGCCGCGCGCACCAAGCGCTCGAGTTCGGCGTACATCTCGAAGGTGAGCGCGTTGCGCGCGTCGGGCCGATCGAGTGTGATGATGCCGACGCGCTCGTCGGTGAGATCGAAGCGGATCGGCGCGCTCACGGCGGTCAGCGACGCTGGCCCATGAACATGCGCTTCAACGCGTCGTAGTTCTCGATGCAATGACCAGCGCCGAGCACCACGGCTTCGAGTGGCATGTTCGACATGCGAACCGGAACCTGGGTCTCGCGTTCGATGCGTTCGGCCAAACCGCGAAGCAGCCCGCCACCACCCACGAGATACATACCGCGCACGAGGAAGTCTTGAGCGAGTTCGGGCGGCGCCTTGGCCAGACAACGCACGACCGACTGAACGATCTGTGTGACCACGTCGTCGATCGCGTAGCGGATTTCTTCGGGAGTCAGCACGACGGTCTTGGGCAGACCTTGCATGAGATCGCGCCCACTCACTTCGGCTTCCACTTCGTCGGGTGTCTCGGCGGCCGAACCGATGGCCACCTTGATCTCTTCGGCGGTGCGTTCGCCGATCGCGATGCCGTGTTCGCGACGCACGTAGTTCTGAATCGCGTTGTCGATGTCGAAGCTTCCGACGCGCACCGCTTCGAGTGCGACGATGCCGCCGAGACTGATGACCGCGGTCTCGCTCGTGCCGCCGCCGATGTCGATGACCATGTTGCCGACCGGTTCGTCGATGGGGAGGTTGGCTCCGATGGCCGCGGCCATGGGCTGCTCGATGAGCTGGGCGTCGGCGGCACCGGCCCGGCGAGCAGCGTCGGTGACGGCCCGGCGCTCCACCTCGGTGATGGCCGACGGGACGCATATGACCACCTTGGGACGGGTGAACCGGCTCACGCCGACCCGCTGCAGGAGCAGGCGAATCATGCGTTCGGTGACGTCGAAGTCGGTGATGGCACCCCCACGGAGGGGCCGCACGGCGACGATGTAGCCGGGGGTCCGGCCGATCATGTGCCAGGCCTCGTGGCCGGTGGCCAGTACCTCGCCGGTCTGGCGATTGAGGGCGATGACCGACGGCTCGTTGAGCACGATGCCGCGACCCTTCATGTACACGAGTGTGTTGGCCGTGCCGAGGTCGATCGCTAGGTCACGCGCCATCGTCGTCCTCTTCTCGGTGTTGCACTCGATCGATCACTTGCTGCCGCGCTTCGGGTGAGAGCGCATCGAGATGACGACGAAAATCATCGACACCGTCGTTGCTCGCGGGTGTGCGACGATTCGCGATGAGAACCACGAACACCAACGCGATGACGACGATGATGACGACGAGAGCGACGGTCACTCAGACACCCGCCTCGTCGGACGACCGCACGCGTGACGGTTCGGTGACGTCGGTGGCACCCGTTCCCCACGCCGAACCACCCGCCCACTCTTCGCGCTTCCAGATGGGAGCGGCGGCCTTGAGCGCGTCGATGGCGAAACGAGCCGCCGCGAATGCCTCCGGTCGGTGCGGGGCCGACGCGACCACCAGCACCGAACTCTCGCCGAGGGCCAGCCGACCCACACGATGGATGAGAGCGATGCGCCCCAGACCGGCCCAGCGAGCGCGCGTCTCGTCGGCGATGGCCCGAAACCGTGGCACGACTTCCTCGTCGTACGCCTCGTACTCGAGATGAGTGACACCGGTGCGCAACTCGCCGGCCTCTTCGGCGTGATCGCGCACGGTTCCGGAGAACACGACGACGGCTCCACAATCGGAACGAACCGCCCAGTCGTACACCGCTCCGACCGACAGTGGTTCTTCGGTGACGGCGAACCAGTGATCGGTCGTCTGCTCGGAGAACACGAGGCGATGGTATCGGTTGCCGCGTCGTGGTCGGGCAGGGGCGAGCCCACTCGGTGCGGAATGATCACTAACCTCACACGCTCGTGGGCATCGACGAGAACAATCCCGACCGCGAGTCGGCCTCGTCGGCTGGTTCGTACCCGGCCGCGCCGCTGCCTCCGCACGAACGCACATGGCGTCACCCGTCCGAAGTCGGGCTCACGCAACGCGTCCTGGCGGAAAATCCTTCCTCGGTCGCCGAGGTGGGTCGAGGTGTCGTCGGCGTCTCGGTTCTCCTCGGAGTCTGTCTCGTGGTCGGACTCGTCATTCTCTCGCGTCCGTCCTCGGGCGAATCCGATGCCGCGACCGTCGTGCGACTCACGAGCGCCGACCTCGCGTACGCACGCATCAGCGCCAACCGAGATGCGCAACCGCCGATGGCCGTGCGCGTGGGTGACTCCGACGTCCTCATCACCACGCAGTTGGCCGTAGGAGACGTAGAACAGATCGATGCATTCATGGCCGACGGCGGGAAAGCGTCACTCGAGGTCGCCTACGTCGATCCGGTGTCGTCCATCGCGGTGCTGGTGTCGGGTGACGACACCGCGAGACCGGGAGCCGCACTTCCGTCACGAGCCGTCGATCTCGGTCAAGACGTGATCGTGCTCTCCGAAACTCCGCTTCGACTGCGCGTCGATTCGATCACCGGCCACGTGGCCATGCTCACGTCCAACTCGTCGTTCGATCCAGCGGCCGTCGCCGAAGGTGCACCCGTCGTCGATCAATCCGGACAGTTGGTGGGCATCTGCACGCACATCGGTGAACGCCTCGCGATCGTGATGACCAACACGATCTCCGACGTGCTCGCCGATGTTTTCGCGAACGACTGACGCGAACGACTGATCGATCAGCGACTGCGGCGTCGAACGGCGAACACAACTCCGACAATCACGTTCACGAGCACGAGCACCATCGCCACCAAGGCGATTTCCTGTTTGCGCTTCGGTGTGAGCATCGTCCACCACTTGGTTTCGGTGCCCTCCACGAAGGCCTGCTCGTTGGTGACCGACGGAACCCAGCCCTCGGCCCGCAACTTGCCGTTGGAGACCAGCCACGGCGACCGCACATAGGGCCGCAGACCAGGGGGAATGGGGCCGCGCTGGAACCGCCAGCGCAGGTCGGCCACGGTCTCGGCCACCCGGTCGGGTAAGCGCAGTCGCGGGGCCAACCCCCACAGCGAGCGCACCCGAGAACCAGGAACGTGACCGTCGGGTGCCACGTTGTAGATGCCCGACAATCGCTTGTCGACGGCGAGCACCACTGCAGCCGCCAAGTCGTCGAGATGCAAGAACTGTGCCGGCACGTCGTCTTCACCGAGACGACCACCCATACCCGCGGCGAGAGCACGCACCAACGATGAGGTTCCGTCAGCGGCCATGGCCGGTACCGGACGCAGAACACACGTGGTGCGGCGTTCGTCGTCGTCGCCCCAATCGTCGACCATCTGCTCGACCGTGGCCAACTGGCGCGCGAACGCGAAACCGAAGTCGGGTCGCACGGCGACGTCTTCGGTGAGCGGCACCGGATTGTTGGGCCACGCGCCGTACACCATGGCCGACGACAACAGAACGATGTGCTTCACGTTGCGAGCCGACGCCGCTGCGAGCAGCTCGGGTGTTCCGACCGCGGCACTGCGACCGCGTGTGGCGAGAGAATCGTGGTCGCCCGGAGCGAGATGCACGACGACGTCGATGTCACCGTCGACAAGAGCGGCCAGATCGTCACCGCGACGGGCCTCGTGAACGTCGTACGTATCGACGGCACGAAGTCGCTCGACGACGCGACGACCCAGCGGCCAGGTGGCACCGGTGACGACGATCGTGGTCAGCCCCGAGCGCACCGCACGTTCGGCGGTGTTCGCGCTGAGAGGCGGTGTGTCGAGTGACATCGGGGAAACCGTAGTCGTGATTTCCCGGGGTCGTGATCTCCCGAGGTCGTGATCTCACGGCCGAAAGCGGCCCATCACCGTCCGGCCGTAGGCTCGCTCCATGTCCGGTGACCTCCCCCGCCCTGGTGACGACGAGTCGCCGTTCGGCGGGCTGCCGTTCTTCGGCGACATCATGAAGATGTTCGCTGGTCAGGGCCCGATCCAGTGGGACACCGCGCGACAGATCGCGCTTCTCACCGCAACCGAAGGTCGTTCGGAGAACAACCCCGATCCGGCTGCGCGCGTGGCGTTCGTCGATCTGGCCCGCATCGTGTCGTTGCAGATCCAGTCGGTGACCGGTCGACCCGACGCGTCTCTCGACGTCGAACCCAACGTCGTCACTCGGGCGATGTGGGTGCAGCGGACTCTCGACGACTACAAACCTCTCTTCACCGATCTGGCCACCGCATTGCAGTCGGGACAACCGACCACCGACGACGACTCGTCGTCCGACCCGTTCGCCACGATGTTCAGCCAACTCAGCGGCATGCTCGCGCCGGTGATGATGGGAATGACCGTGGGTTCGATGGTGGGTCTCCTCGCGCGTCGAGCGTTCGGTCAGTACGACTTGCCACTCCCCCGCGGAACCGGTGCACCGATGTTCGTGATCGACAACATCGACTCGTTCGCCGACGACTGGAGTCTGCCCCGCGACGACGTGCGCATGTGGACTCTCATCAACGAGTACTCGCTGCACACCGTGCTCGGCATCGGCCACATTCGCGAGCGATTCGACCGCCTCGTGCGCCGTCACGCCGCTTCGTTCCGGCCGAACCCATCGGCCATCTCCGACAAGTTGTCGTCTCTCGAGTCGGACGATCCGATGGCGATGATGCAGTCGCTGCAGAAGGTGTTCGCCGATCCCGAGGTGTTGCTCGGTGCCGTGCGCACGTCCGAACAAGACGCACTGCAACCCGAACTCGACGTCATCCTCGCACTGGTGGTGGGTTGGGCCGACCACATCGCCGATCAGGTGGGTGCGCGCATTCTCGGCAATCCGGGACGCCTCGCCGAAGCCGCGCGACGTCGCCGCATCGAATCGGGTGACGACACGGCCTTCGTCGAGAAGTTGCTCGGCCTGCGCCTCAATCGTGCTCAGGTCGAGCGCGGCAAGTCGTTCATCACCGGCGTGATCGAGCGTGCTGGTGCCGATGGCCTGTCGCCACTGCTGCGGTCGGCGGAAGCGCTGCCCACCGTGGCCGAATTCGATGCGCCGGGCCTGTGGCTGGCCCGCCTCGACGTCAGTCCTCCGGCGTGAACCGCCGACGGACGTAGCTGCGCAGTTTCGGGACCTCCACCGAGCCCTTCGCCAATTGCGACAGGCTGAACCAGTAAGCCGTCGCACCGGCGAATCCGATGCCGCCGACCACCCCGAAGCCGACGATGCCGGGGAGATCGAGAGCCACCGGTACGAGTCCGGCAC
>Ga0172372_10005863_pt1 | contig 16949 bp, 14 predicted proteins | sample LakKiv5m_2_FD_114544 | JGI IMG/M metagenome (GOLD analysis project Ga0172372, IMG submission 114544) | Freshwater microbial communities from Kabuno Bay, South-Kivu, Congo - kab_092012_9.5m | ecosystem: Environmental > Aquatic > Freshwater > Lake | place: Democratic Republic of the Congo...
AACCCCTCGTATAAGCTTTAAAACCCGCTCAGATATAGGCATTTCGACCTGATATCTCTGCGAGAGCTTTTCAACTATCTCAGCTGTTTTGACCCCTTCTGCCACCGAGCCAAGATTATTGAGGATGCTCTCTAATCTCTCTCCGCGCCCTAACCGGAAGCCTACTGTTCTATTTCTACTTAAGGCAGAGCTGGCTGTCATCATCAGATCACCCATACCCGACAACCCGGCTAAGGTACGCTCTTGTGCACCCATAGCCACTGCCAATCGAGTTATCTCATGTAATCCTCTGGTCATTACCGCAGTGCGCGCTGAATCACCTAGTTCTAATCCATCAGATGCGCCTGCCGCCACTGCAATCACATTTTTTAAAACTCCACCAAGCTCAACTCCCAGAGTGTCCGTAGATGTGTAAGCTCTAAAATTTCTAGCAGTAAATAGCTCCGCTACAGCGCGTGCTATCTTTTCATCAGAACTTGCGGAGACAACACTACAAGGTTTGCCAGCTACCACATCCTTAGCGAAGCTTGGCCCTGAAAGACAAGCCAATCCAATATTTGCTGGTAGAAGCCTTTTTGCCAATTGAATAGGGGTTTCTAGTGTTTCTCCATCAAGCCCCTTGATAGCGCTAACAAGAATCGTCCCTGGCTGCAGATTTACCATCTTCAACACTATTCCCATGGCCGAGGATGATACTGTTAACACCACAAAAGGCTGAGAAGCTGCATCTTTGATATCATAGGAGGCGGTCAGGTTATGAGAGAGCTCAATATCGGTTAAGGCATTAGGATTCATGTGGTCGTTTTTGATACCAGAAACAACCGCTGATTCTTTATCCCAGCCCACTACCTCATGTCCGGAGCTAGCAAGATGCTCAGCCAAAGCCGTGCCCCAATGCCCCAGTCCTAGAACTCCTACTTTTGCCATGAGCCCTCCAAATTACTCTACCTCAGTCTCCTTCTCCGCAATCGGAGCGACAGCAGAGACAACCTCACCTTCCTCCAGGTTGATCAGACGAACGCCTTTAGTGTTTCTACCGATGATAGAAATATCACTCGCATTAATCCTAATGACCTTTCCGGCGGAGGTGATGATCATAGCCTGGCCATCGTCACTGATGGAATTAGCGCTAACCACGGGACCATTTCGATCCTCTGTCTGAATATCGATGATTCCTTTTCCGCCGCGGGATTGGCGACGATACTCGCTCACTAGCGTCCTCTTGCCGTATCCATTCTCGCAAACAGTGAAGAGGGTTTCCTTTGTTTCAGCAGCAGCTGCTGTATCTTCAGCATTCGTTACAGTCATGCTCACTACTGAGTCATTCATCTCCAGACGAATGCCTCTGACCCCACGAGCCCCGCGACCCATAACCCTAGCTTCTTCCTCTGGAAATCGGATAGACATCCCGCTTGCGGTCGCCAAGATAATGTCATTGGAGCCGTTGGTGATGTGAACACCGATTAGAGAATCTCCATCATCCAATGTGGCAGCAATAATTCCACCGCGACGAGGACGACTGAAATCTGAGAGGTTTACACGCTTAATTGTGCCAAACTTGGTGGCCATAAAGACATATTTGTCCTCGGTGAACTCCTTCACAGGAACAATAGCGGTGATGACCTCTTCTTCTCTAAGATTCAACAGATTTACCAATGCCCGACCACGAGCCGCCCTTCCTGCCTCTGGCACCTGATACACCTTCAACCAGTACAATCGACCAGTTGATGTAAAGCAGAGCAAGTCAGAGCGATTCGAAGCAACGAATAAGTGCTCTGTAAAGTCTTCGTCTTTAGTCGAAGACCCGATAATTCCCTTACCCCCACGCTTTTGAGCCTTGAAGCTTGTTATCGGAATGCGCTTGGCAAATCCGCCATGACTGATGCTTACAACCATCTCGTCATCCGCAATCAGATCTTCTGTTTCAACCTCTATGCTTTCTTCAACTATCTGAGTGCGTCGCTTGTCTGAATAGTCATTCTTGATGGTAGCTAATTGCTCGGCGATGATCGCGTCAACTTTCCTGCTGTCAGCCAAGATGGCACGAAGCCTTTCAATCTCTTTTGCTAATTCTTCATGCTCTTGCTCAATCGCCAATCGCTCCATTCCAGTTAGCTTTTGGAGCTTTAGATCTAGGATGGCCTGGGCTTGAATATCAGAAAGCCGATACTTAGAGATCAATCCATCTTTGGCTTCCTTAGGAGTCTGAGATTTCCTGATTAAAGCGATAACTTCATCAAGATTAAGAAGCGCTATCTTAAAACCTTCCAAGATATGCATTCTTTCAAGGGCTTTCTTGAGATCAAAGTTGGTGCGTCGAACGATTACATCGCGACGGTGATTCAAGAAATGCTCAAGCAATTGCTTTAATGTACAGATTACAGGCTGACCATTTACGATTGCTAGATTGATGATACCAAAGCTGGTCTGCATCGGAGTCAACTTAAAGAGTTGGTTAAGCACAACGCTAGACTCAGCATCTTTTTTAAGCTCAAAAACGATTCGCATTCCCTGACGATCGGACTCATCGCGGATATTTGAAATGCCTTCTATCTTTTTATCATTTACAAGCTCAGCTACTTTTTCTATCAAGCGAGCCTTGTTCACTTGATAAGGAATCTCAGTCACAATTATGGCTTCGCAGTCCCGACTCTTTTTCTTCAAGCTCTCAATCTGAGTTTTGGCGCGAACCTGCACCACGCCACGACCTGTATTATATGCGCTAACTATAGAGCTTCTGCCGTAAATTATGCCACCAGTTGGGAAGTCTGGTCCGGGGATATGCTCCATAAGCCCAGCAGCATCGATCTTTGGATCCTTAATTAGAGCAATAGCACCAGAGACTACCTCGCTCATATTGTGAGGAGGAATGTGTGTCGCCATACCAACAGCGATACCATCAGCACCATTCACCAAAAGATTTGGAAATGTCGCGGGCAGAACGACTGGCTCTTCAGCTGCGCCGTCGAAGTTCGGGATAAAATCTACCGTTTCTCTCTCGATATCCTCAAGCAATCTCTCCGATATCGCCGTCATTCTCGACTCGGTGTAACGATATGCCGCAGCAGGGTCGCCATCAATAGAACCGAAATTGCCCTGACCATCCACCAGCGGATATCTCAAGTTCCAGGGTTGAGCTAAGCGAACCAAAGCCTCATAAACTGGCGCGTCGCCGTGTGGGTGAAACTTTTTAAGAACCTCTCCGACCACACCAGCGCATTTTGAATATCTCTTGTTAGACTGAAGCCCCTCGCTAAACATGGCATAAACAATCCGGCGCTGAACTGGCTTTAATCCGTCTCTTACATCCGGCAGAGCCCGTCCAACGATCACGCTCATGGCGTAATCCATGTAGGATTGGCGCATTTCATCTTCAATAAAAACGGGGGAGACAGATTGTTCAGGATTGGTCATAACTACCTAAAAACACTAGTGTTTATAGAAAAAAGATAAAGTAACAAAGCACTCTACCTGATGTGACCTTAAAAATCCAACTTTTCGGTGTATTTTTATCCCAAAATATATAATAATATCAGCATATTATAAGGTCATTTATGAACAAAATAATCCTATCTTTAATCCTATTCCTAAACGGCTGTGCTCAGATGAAAGTATCAGATTTTAAAACCGCCACCCCGGAGCTAGATTTCACTAAACACTTCGTTGGGCATCACGAGGGTAGTGGCGCTTTCTTTGACAGACTTGGTCGGATGAAGCTCAGATTTACCATAAAAATAGACGGTCTTTATGATGGTGAGACGCTTAAGCTAAATGAGGTTCTAACCTACGATAACGGTGAAATAGTGAAGAGATTCTACGAGATAAAGAAGGTATCGGATCATCAATTCATCGCAAAAACAGAGGACATAATTGGAGAGGCAACAATTGATGTCTCGGGCAATGCCGCCAACTGGAAGTATACCCTTAGACAAAACATAGGCGAGCGCACCTGGAATTTGAAGTTTGATGACTGGATGTTCCTCAATACAGACAACACAATTATCAATAAAGCCCGTGCATCATTATGGGGCTTCACTGTTGGCGATGTATTCATGGTACTTCGGAAAATTTCTTAGAAATGTAAAAAAATAAGCCGTTTTTTCTAACAAAATGCTCTTCGGGAAATTCCTTATTAAGCCCCAGGGCAGTTCACCCGATTTACTATCCATGGGAGATACATTCCAATAGGTGTGTGTGATGTTTTGTTAAAGAGGTGGACTGCTCCATCTCTTTGAAAGTTATTTTGGGGGTTGTTGGTTGTATGAGCTTTGATGATTTCACTCCTTCAAAAGATGGAATGCCTCTTCTGGGCTTCTCGGTTCTCGTTGTGAACGAAGACCTGGGGAATAGGGAGGTAGCCTCTCATATTTTAGAGGAGCTCGGCGCTATCGTTGACAGAGCTGAGCAGGCCATGGAGGCTATCGAGGCTATCAAATATCAACAGTACCACGCCGTTCTTATTGATGAAGAGATCATGTGTGCCGACACCGAAGATTTGGCTGGCATCGTGAAGGCCAGATCCAGAAATCCTAATACCGCTGTCATTATTGCTGGTTCACTCATGGTAACCAGAAATGAAGCTATTATTTCGGGAGCCGATGGATATATCGAGAAGCCGCTCGATGAAACAGAGCTTCTGCGCTCTCTGATCAACTCCCAAAAGCAGCATTAGAAAATAGGTCTTAAACTTAGTAGGATACTTGGCGGCATTATGACTAATCCAGACAAGTCTCCAGATCCAAACAATCCATCGAGAGATTCCTCAAGGGATCCAAAAGGTCAGCAGGTTGATTGGCTACAAAAACTTATAACAGAGACTAACTTCACTAAAGAGACCATCGAGCGGCTTCCAACCTATGAGGGTAGGCTTCCGGAGCTACCTGAAATCGAAGATGAAAAGTTTTCTAGATTAAAATCAGATGCTGGAGAGTTTTTGTTAGAGCTCCTAACCGATCCCGATGAAGATTTAAGGAATGTGGCTGCCCATGCATTATCAGTCGCGGATAAGCCTGAATTGCAGAAGCAGATAATGCTGCTTGCCCAAGACAAGTCAGCCCAATTTGATCATCGCATGGCCGCTTTTGATGCATTGGCTCAGTCAAAAAATGCTGAGGTTCAGATATTTTTAGCAAAATTTATCACTACGGTCGTATCGGCTAAATCCTTCTTGGAGTCTAATAAAAACACCCCAAAGCTCGACCCAAATCAGATCCACATCAAAACACTTCAACATCAAGAGCTCTTGAAAGCCGCAGCTAAGGGGCTCTCAGCAATAGCTAATAGGCAAGTCTTAGAGATATTTGAAACCTTTGCCTCTGAAGGAAAATACCAAGCATTGGGTGAGACCTTAAAGGGGATCACCACCATGGAGCGAGAGATGCATTTAGAGGCGGTCATGATAGCAGCTCGGCTGCCAATCAATCAGCCAACCGAGCTGGTATCAAAACTTCTTAGAGCAGGCTTAACTTCAAAAAATCATGATCTTCAAGATGCCGCCATAATAGTGGCAAATAGAAATCCTGCACTACTTACAGAAGATGATTTTGAGTTACTAATAGCGACCTTTGAATCATGGATAATTAATCATCCTGAGCCAAATTTAGTTGAATTGGGTAAGACTCTTACCTTTGGTGAAGTTTTATCTCATGCCAAAGACCCTGAGGTAAGAGCCCAGATAAGACAAATGCTGACATCCGCATATGATGCTCACCGAGTAGTGGCTCTGTTGGCTCTAAAAGGATCCTCCGATCCTCAAGACCATGAGGTACTGGCTGGAGCAGTAGAGCGATCACAATCAGTTCTTGAGAGATCTATCGCCATTTCTGGCTTAGGAGACTGGATCAAGAAGCCTCCCCTTGAGGGCAAGGATTTTGCCATCGATATTTTGATGAAAAACCTTTTAATCTTTGAGATGGTCGAGGATTGCAAGGTCTCGATAATCGAAGCCCTAAAAGGAACCGGTAACAAATCCTTTGCTGCCTACTGCTTAAAGATGATGCGGGGCGAAAATTTTTCTCTAGCTCAGGCAGCAGCTTTTGCTCTGGAAGAAGACCGAAGTCCTGAGGTTACTGAGGCTCTGATAAAACTAATTCAAGAGAATGATGAAGACGGGCGCTTCGCTCAAGGTTTTGCTGCCGATACTCTTGCTAAGAGGCGAGACATATTAATTGAAAATGAATTATTTGAGATTCTCTCCTCGGCAGATGAATCAGTTGCCATAAGAGTAGTAAACGCCCTGAAGGGAACTGATCATGGGCCAGCATTAAACTTACTTTTGGAAATCGGAATGGATCCGAAAAGGCATCCAGAGTTAAGAAGTGACGCTATTTATGCAATAAAAGTCGCCTTAGAGAGAAACTCTGGGCTCGCTGGGACCGCCTTTCAAAGAAAAGTCACTCGAGCTCTAGGTGAGATCATCGCCGATCAGATGGAGGAGCCAGATGTCCGCCAGAGTGCTATCAATTCAATCCCCGAGGTGGCAACTACCAAAATAGTAAAAAATCTCATAGAGATGGCTAAAAGTCCCGATATCAGCCTGCCCGATGCTGCAATCTCAAAACTTAATAAGATGTCTTACCCAGTAGTATTCGATGCCATGAAATCTATTTACGAAGAGAACCCAGTAATCGAGCGAAAACTACTTGCGATAGATAAACTAGCCACTCAGAAAAATGCTTCAACTTTAGAAATATTCCTAAAAGAAGCTAGGAGCGGCCACATAGACCTCCGCACCAAATTCATAGAGAGTATGGGTTTATTGTTGAAAGATTAGTTGCTCTGATTATCTTGAGATTTTTCAAGCCCACTAAATACATCGTAAGACTGGGCTACCTCTTTTGATGATAAATTATCACTCTTCTCGAGTCTTAGAGAGGTTATCTGCTCAGCAATAAGACCTAACATAAAGATTATGACGGAGGTGTTACATAGAAGGGCCGACATATTGGTGAATCTGCCGTACTCTAGGTAAGTAAAGATATACCAACCGATTCCCAATATAAAACTCATGAGACTAACGGGCAAGAATACCCGCATCGGAGAAAACAGGGTCGCTATCTTCATTATTATGAGAAGAAATCTCGGTCCATCCACAAGCGGCTGAATCTTACTTTTACCTATTCGACGCTTGGTATTGATCGGCACATACTTAACAGTTCGCCCAGAGCGAATAAAAGCCAGGGTGGAAGTCGTAGGATAAGAGAACGTATTCGGCAACAAATCGCAGAATCTTAAAGCATCCTCACGGCGCATAGCCCGCATCCCGCTGGTAAGATCTTTTATATCAAATTGCGCCACATAGGCGGCAAATCCGTTGTAAATCCTGTTGGCAATATCTCTTAAGAAAGAAGCTTGAGATTCTTTTGATCGCGCCCCCACAACCATGTGATACTGAGCCAATTGAGACACAATCTTTGGCACATCACTTGGCTCATGCTGCCCATCTCCATCCATAAACAATAATGCTCGCCCCTGTGATGCCCTTATTCCAGTCTTAATAGCAGCGCCATTACCAATATTGTACGGATGGGAAATTACTCTTGCTCCGGCTGCCTGTGATACTCGCGCTGTGTTATCTGTGCTGCCATCGTCAACAACTATTATCTCAGTAGGTGGCAATGAGAGCTCTTTTAATCCTAATATTACATCACCTATGGCACCCTCTTCGTTGAAGGCCGGAATGATGATTGTTAGTACAGGGCTCTGATTCATATCTCTATTGGTGAGGGTTAATCCTTAATCACACCATGTCCTTATCAAGTATATGATGCAATTAGATAAATTTTGGGGTCAGGAATATAACCAATTGAATTAGCTAGCAATTTAAGGCAGCCTGAAGTCATGCGAATTCTTATCCCTTACTACACTCATAAGCCAGGCGGATTCTGCAAAAGGCTCTACCGCTTAATGACAGCCCTGCATGAAAGAGACCACGAGGTTCACTACCTATCCTTAGATCCGCCACCTGAGCATGTCATCTCCTTAATAATTTGGCACCGCATACCATTCTGGACTCAAAAAAGAAGTGGATTATTTTTTTGGGGCACCTTCACCTTATATCTTCCATTTTTTTTAAATCAGATGGCTCGAGAGATAAAACCTGACAGGCTAGTGAGCTTCGGGGCTTACTATGCAAAGGCCTTACTCCCAGCAAAAAGCTCTCAGAAGATAAAACTAATTCTCTTCCTACGCTCACTAGTATTTAAGACCGATAGGATAAAAAAGCGGAATCCAATCCTCCGATTATTCACTGAGGCGGGAGATAAAAAGGGCATTTTGGGCGCAGATCATGTCGTATTTATGACCCACTCCATGGAGGAAGAGGCTCAAATATTTGTAAAATCAGAGGTGTTATCGAAGGCTGTAATCCCAAATGATGTCATTATTAAAAAACCTATCAAAGAGATCCCCCAAGGCAATCCCATTAAAGTTTTAATGACTGGGGTATTTGATCAAGGAAAGAATATTTCATTTGTTATTACTGCCCTGAAACGATTACCCGCTGAAATCCAAAAAAAATATACTGTTATCCTGGTGGGATCAGGTCCAGCGCTGAGCTCTATCAGAGATCAGATAGCTGACCTTCCTGCTCTGAATGTGCAGGTTTTGGGCTGGCAAGATAACTTTGATAATCTGCTCGAAGAGACCGATCTCTTTATTCATCCATCAATGTCAGAAGGCGTCTCCAATTCCGTAACGGAAGCTTTGGGACACGGCATTCCAGTTATCGCATCAGATATTCCAGAGCACCGGGATATCTTTAAAAGTAAGGTGAATCTGTTTCCGATAGATGAGCCCTCAAAACTTACAGAGCTTTTATCTCGGATATCATCAGACAGAATTGTAGCCCAAGATATTACTCGGGCATCTGCGCAGGCAGCCAAGGCTTTATTATTCGACTGGAATTCCAGAATGTGCGCTGAGGTTCTGCGCTAGTTGTTTTTAATTTCGCAGCTACCCGAATCGCAATTTCGACCAAACATCTTTCCGATAGGTATACGATACCGAGCAAAAACTCTGTAGGCGGCATCAAAAACTGGTCTTAAGATTGGCCAACCTGTTGGTGCTAACAACCAACCCAGCCCTATCTCTTTGTAAACCTGCCTAAACACCTCTACCCCAATTACTATTTTTCCATCAGCCATCATGCCGTGTATTAGTCTATTAGGGTCAGTTGATATTCCGTAATTTTTAGGATCGAAATCAGCACTGGCAGTATCTATAAATCTTATTTTACTATTCTTATCGCGCCGCCTAATCATATTCACCTCGCGGCTACACAGAGGACAGGCCCCATCAAAAAACATAGTAAAATTGTAATTTGGCTTCGTTTGATTCATGCCCGATTGTAACATGAGTTAATCCTAATGAACACTTAGGTCGGGAGGTAAGAGCAATTCAAACAAAATCAAGCGCTAAATACCTGAAAGGAACGGGGTGTCGTCCGGAGAATTAAATCTCAAGACGACACCTCTTTTCTTAAGTCATCAAGAAGTCGATGTCCTCCTTGGCGGTGTGGGGAACCATCAAATGAAGACCTCCCACATTACGAATCCAAGCTGGCCAACCCATGAAGGTAAGCTCCGCATGAAGAGACCACAGAGCGAATTCTGGTCCCCTTAGGAAGATGTATCCGTCACCACCACCCCGAGTGCGGTGCTGAACGAAACTCACTTTCCCATGACCCACCCGAATCAAGAGTTCCTGCATATTCCTTCCTTTGAAAACCCCTCTTAGAGACCACCCCTAAGCAAAAGGCCTTCATAAATCGTAATACGCCCGAAGACATCACGATTTATGAAAGCCTTATTAGAAGCGCTCTGTTAAGAACCTATATTTGAATTGCTCTCTCGAGAGACAGCCACAGCAATACCTTAAGAGAGCTCAACGGAAACAACTACAAATTGAGAGAGAAAAGAGCAGATCCGTTTTATAGGACAACTCTTTTACAGTTTGTAGCTTTATTTTTATCTCTAATTAAAGAGCGGTGAGGTCTCCCTCAGTCTTAATCTTATCATCCTCGTAAGGAGCAGTTTTGCGACGATAAAACTCATCGACTATGCAATGGAGCACTCCAACCACTTCATTATGCTGAGAATATCTGAGCTTGGGTCCGTAGACCTTCTCAATTAAAAGACTGACTACATAATTGATGTGCCCGGGGCGCTCCATGGGGTCGGATGGGATTAGCCCGGCTAACTCAGTAATTACATTTTGGTACTTAGCTCTGTCAGATCTTTCTATATAAGGCATAACTCCCCTAAGATAACGATTTCTTTAAACAATCATCTTAAAGTAGCATCTTAGGCACTAAAGTCACATAAAATAAAATATAATGTTTTTATCTTAATTTTCCGACTATTAATATTATTTGCTTGTATGATAAATATAAATATATATATATTTTTAATATAATTTTACCGTTCTGAGCCTTATCAAATGGAAGATACAAGCCTAAAAACCTTTCTAAAAATCCCCTATGAAGAGTTAGAAGCTTTAAACCTTAAGGCCAAAGAAAAGGCTCTAAAAAGGACCGACGCTAACGAACTCAAAGACCATTACCTAAGCTACCTAGCCAAAACTCAAACCATAAAAGCAGTCACAGTGTGCTTCTCTGATCTTGAGGGTCGGTTTCACATGTTAGATTACGACAAAAAATTTCTGCTCGATTCGTATGACAACCTGACTTTTGATGGATCCTCTATTAGGGGATTTAGTGTTGTAAGAGAATCAGATCTCAGGCTCGAGATAGACTGGGGATCATTTAGGTGGATGCCTAGTGATATCGTAGGCCCAGGTAAGGTTATAGTTTTTGCTCTAATAAAAGATAAAGATGGATCAAGTTATCCATCCGACTTTAGAGGTCGACTGAAAGACCTTACCAACCAGCTCTGGGAAAAAGAGAAGATGGTTGCAAATATCTCAGTGGAAACTGAAGGGTTCTTGTTTGAGGGTGTTAACGCTGAGCAAACCTTCAATTCCCGTGATGGCTTCAAGTTCGTCTCAAGTGGTGGCTATTACCATTCCCTGCCCAAAGATAAACTCAGGCTTTTCATTGATTCCTTTGCAGAAGCCCAAAGATGTATGGGCTTTGAGAACGAAAAGGATCATCCCGAAGTAGCCCCATCTCAATTTGAGTTGAATTATAAATTCTGTGACGCGCTTGTAGCAGCAGATCAAATTCAGATTTACAAACTACTTGCCAGGCAGATAGCCAATAGCATGGGACTGACAGCCTGCTTCTTGCCAAAGCCAGTGGCAGGAATTAATGGCAGCGGCATGCACGCTAATATGTCTATATCCAAAAATGGTAAGAACATATTTTTCAATCGAGCAGGCCAGGACGGGTTGTCAGAATATGCCTGGAATATGGTAGATAGACTTTTGAATAATGCAAACGACATCTGCCTAATAATGAATCCAAGTGTCAACGCCTACCGCAGATTGGATCCGAATTATGAGGCGCCCAATCAGATAAAGTCCTCCGCGGTAGATCGCACATCAATGGTTCGCATTCCATTAGGAAATGAAAAATCCGCCAGAATTGAGGTTCGCACGGTGGCACCTGACTGCAATCCTTACCTTCTTTTTTACACTCTCTTAAAGGTTGGGCTTGAGGGACCAATAACGGAATCTCTAGATTCAGAGAGTCGTAGAACTAGAACTCGCTTCTTACCGTCAAATATTTATGATGCCTTACGGCACATGAAGGGTAGCGAGACTATCAAAGGTCTTCTAGGTGAGAGCGTTCATGATAAATACATTGAACTAAAGCAGGCTGCCGCAGATAGATGCCCTAAAGAATTAGGAACCACTGTCAAAACAGAGGAGATCCTGTATCATCACGAGGTAACGAATCAGTATATCTGGAAGAAATTCTAGATCCTCTGACCATACCAAGGAAGGAAGATGATTAAAACCTCCACCTCAGCAGCCATAGCTGCGATGCTGCTTTTGGGCTGCTCCCATGGAATCGCCAAAAAAGAGCCGAAAACACTGATCAGTTCTGAGGTGGCAACTAAAAGCCCAGAGGAGGTGGCTTACGAAGAAGCTTTTGTAGCGGCTAATGCTATCGGCGCAAATCACGCTCTCTTAAAAAGCCTAGTAGGCGAATGGAATGCGGATATAAAACTTTGGAAAGATCCAACTCTTCCTCCACAAGTTTTTAGCGGTAACGAAGCTGTAGCCTCTGTCTTTGAAGATCGATTTATTAAAGTAGATTTTTCGACTGTAATTAACGGAAAATCTTTCGGTAGCTTGAGCTTTATCGGCTTTGATAACTTTAGAGAGGCTTTTACCTCATTTGCATTAGAACTAGGCTCGACTCAGATGATTAATAGCCGCGGAACACTTGATAAGAGTGGCAAAGTAATCACATTTTCAGCAGTTACTAGGGAACCCGTAAGTCGAATGCAGTACAAGATCAAATCAATAATGACTCTTTTAAATAAAAATCAGAGAAAATTAGAGGTTTTTGAAACCTTACCGGATGGTCAGGTCTTAAAAACGATGGAGATTAACTATAACCGCATCTCTTAAAATTAGCAGGCTACAAAAATCAGTCATAGAAAGTTTGGATTTCGTGATGTAGATTCTATCATGCCTGGCGGGGTTAGTAAGACTCCGGGTCTGTAAATTATTTTAATATCAGAAATTCTGTGGCCACACTTAAAAACATCTTTAAAGCCTTAAGAGCACATCAGTGGGTCAAAAATATCCTTCTATTCGTGCCTCTTTTCTTATCCCACCGATGGAACGAGGCTGACTTAATTATAAAATCCATATTCGCATTTCTTTCATTCTCAATATGCGCATCAGCATTTTATATATTTAATGATCTTTCAGATCTTGAGTCAGATAAGACCAACCCCTCAAAAAAAAATAGGCCATTTGCCTCGGGAGCTCTATCGGTTGGATTTGGAATGCTTTTAATTCCCTGCCTTTTAGCAGTCAGCCTAGTATTAGCTCTCAAAACCGATCCCGGATTCTTTAATATTCTCTTGGTCTATGCTGCGCTAACGAGTCTTTATTCAGGATATCTCAAGAAGATAGCAGTTCTGGATGTTGTCATCTTAGCTTCCTTCTATGCCCTTCGGCTATTTGCAGGATCGCTGGCTATATCAGTACCTATATCTGAATGGTTACTAGCTTTCTCTATGTTTATTTTCCTCTCGCTGGCTTTTGCCAAAAGATTCTCAGAGCTACATGCGCTCAGATCAAGAAAGGAAGAGAAGGCAAAGGGTCGAGGATATTTTACTTCTGACTTAGAGCAGGTGGCTCAGCTAGGATCCTCTAGTGGATATATCTCTGCCCTAGTCATGGCTTTGTATGTTAGCAGCGATGAGGTGACAGAATTGTATAGCCATCCAAAGCTTCTCTGGATTATCTGCCCGCTTCTTCTCTACTGGATCGGCAGAATCTGGATTCTTGCTCATCGGGGCCAGCTTCACGAGGACCCGATCGTCTTTGCTCTGAAAGATAAACCAAGTTACTTGGTGGGGATAGCCGCTATTGTGATTACATTAGTAGCGATCTAAAGATAAGCTATGCTTGAATCGTGGGGCCGATATCCAAAATCAAAACCTTCCAAGGTCCATAATTTCTGGTGGTTAACCGATGGCTTGCCCCATACAAATTATCCACTTTTACCACACGGTCAGGGCAGAAGTTATGGAGATGTCTGTTTAAACTCTGGTGGAACTCTAGTCAGCACACGATTACTCAATCGGTTCATAAACTTCAATAAAGACACGGGGGTTCTTAGGTGTGAAGCTGGAACAACCGTTGCCGACATTTTGAAATTTTCAGTGCCATTGGGATGGTTCATACCGGTCACTCCTGGCACTAAATTTGTCTCAATAGGTGGCGCAATTGCTAATGATGTTCATGGCAAAAATCATCATATTGAGGGCACAATTGGAAGACACATCCTGCAGTTTGAGCTTCTAAGATCCTCTGGCGAAAGACTAATATGCTCTCCATCATCAAATGTTGAGCTATTTAAGGCCACCATTGGAGGCCTGGGCCTAACAGGGCTTATTACCTGGGCGGATATCGCACTTCGTCCTGTTAAAGGACCATATATTCAAGAGGAATCAATTAAATTCCAAAATCTATCGGAATTTTTTGAGATATCACGATCGACCGACTCCAAAGTTGAATACACAGTTGCCTGGCTGGATTGCGTAGCCTCTGGTGCGAATTTAGGGCGAGGAATCTTCATGAGAGGAGACCATTCTCAACGACCGGCCAAAAGAGGTGACTATTATAGAGAGTCCAAACTCTCAGTGCCCTTTGACCTGCCCAACTGGGCTCTTAATAATTTATCCGTCAGCGCCTTTAACTTTCTCTACTTCAATAAACAGCAAACAAAGGTACTTAATCACATAACGCATTACGAACCATTTTTTTATCCACTAGATACTGTAAGGGGCTGGAATAAAATTTATGGCAAGCAGGGATTTTTACAATTCCAATGCGTGGTTCCCTTCGGAAATGGTTCAGGCGAAAAGGCGATTCAGGAGATTCTAAAAGCAATCGTGGCAGATGGCTCGGCATCTTTCCTTGCTGTGCTCAAAGAGTTTGGCGATATCCCTTCTCCAGGTATGCTATCGTTCCCTCGAGCTGGAATAACCCTCTGCTTGGACTTTGCATTCAGAGGAGAAAGAACTATGAAACTTTTTAAGAACCTTCATTCAATAGTCTTTGCCAATGGTGGAGCCATATATCCCGCAAAAGATGCTTGCATGACACCTGAAGAGTTTAGGATGTCTTTCCCGGCCATTAGTGATTTTACACAGTATATTGATCCTGCATTCTCATCAGAGTTTTGGCGTAGAGTAGGCGGAGGAAGTTTATGAAAAGAAAAATAGTAATTTTAGGCGCAACCTCTGCAATAGCGATGGAGGCAGCTAAAATCTGGGGAAGTCGGAGTGATGAGCTTTGCTTGGTAGCTCGATCGGACGACAAGATGAGTGCCCTGGCTCAAGATCTTAAAACCCGCGGGGCAGCTAGTGTTATCACAATTAAAAGCGATCTCTCAGATATTTCAGCTCATCCAATCCTACTTAAATCAATAGAATCTCAATTTGGAGCATTTGATACCGTTTTAGTCGCATATGGAACTCTTGGACATCAAAAGAGATGCGAACAAGACTTTGAGGAGGCATACCGAGAGATCAATACGAATTTTTTAAGTGTTGTATCCTTGCTAACTCCACTTGGTAATTATTTTGAAAAAAGAGGGGACGGGGCGCTCGCCGTGATTACTTCCGTGGCTGGAGACAGAGGTCGTAAGAGTAATTATGTTTATGGGACTGCCAAGGGTGCAGTTTCAATTTTTCTTCAAGGATTAAGAAACCGACTTGGCAAGACAGGTGTCAGTGTTATTGATATTAAGCCTGGCTTCACCGACACTCCGATGACGGCCGAGCTACCCAAAGGTCCGTTGTACGTATCTCCACGTGTTATTGGTCAGGGTATTGTTAAAGCGGTCGACAGCAAAAGAAACACGGTTTACCTTCCCTGGTTCTGGGAGATAATAATGTTAATTATCAAGCACATACCCGAGTTTATCTTTAAAAAACTGAGTATTTAAATCTAACTTTCAGATATTAAGGTTCTCCTCAGATATTCCGAAATCATCTACGGTCTAAATGTCTGTTATGTCAGGGAATCGTCATGAAAATACTGCGAGCCTTCATAGTGTGTCTATCCGCATTTATTTTTCTTTTAAACTCCGCAGAGGCTGCCACCAAAAAGCAAACAAAAAAAGCCATTAAAGCTGCGACGAAAAAAGGCAAACTAAAACTTCCCTCAAACAAAGCTGCTGTAAAAACTAAGAAAAATAAAAATCAATCATCAGCCAACTATCTTTACACATTTGACTCAGCGTTGCCCGCTACCTCAGGAACTCCCCCCACTATCGTCAGCCTCGGGGATAGCAGCATTAAAGAAACCTTCTGGGCGCCCGGATTTATAGATGAAGTGAATTCTGCAGGCTCACTCACTCAATCGCAGTGCGAACAATTTTTCGGACTTGGCACGGATGGTGAATCAGGTGGATTCCTATCATGCAACCTAGCTCAAAATGTGGCTCACTCTTTCGAGATCATATTACAGGGTGAGGTTTCTATGTGTATTCTCCGTGCTATGGCCTCAGCTCAGAGCGGCGTTTCTGTAGATGGCGCTGCAACCGTAGCGGAGGCATTAACGCCAAACACTGATAATACCCCCAAGTTGGTAAAGGTAGCATTCGGTGGCTTCCCCGGTGAAGGTGGACCGAATATTCCAGGCGTTTATATTTCTATTCCTGGGGCTGAAACAAACAAGCTTAATGATAACTTATACGAGAGAACGATTTATTTTTGCGAGGGTGGCGCAAATCCTATGGGGCGAGAGAATGGAGTAATTACAAAATCGCTCCTCTATACTACCAGCCAGATGTTCTTCTACTCAGGGTTAATAAAGTATCTAAGTTCAGTCTCTTCTCCTATTACTCTGAACGATAATGGCACGATAATATTCGACCCAGAAACAGAAAAGACTATGAACACTAGTTACGTGGGTATCGGGGGAGGAGGCATCTGCGACTACAACAAAGTAGAGATGACATTTAACGATAAGAAAATTAAGCAGAAACTATCTGACAAATGCTTCGGGGATCCGATCCCGTCGTACTCAGTTCTAAGATATAGTGGTTCCAACATGAGCAACCTAAGATTCATCGAAGGGGGCGCAAAAGATTCATTTATAACATCAATCACTGAGTGTAGAGACTCTAGTTATGTGAGTGCTCCTGATAATAATGAATTTTTAACAGATCTTGCCGAGGTCGACCTCTCAGAAGATTTCTTCACTCAAGAACCAGAGATCGATACCTCTGAGCTGAACTCTTTTGATTGCACCCGTACAGATATCGATGCCACCATTACTCTTGACTTTACCAGCCC
>Ga0172372_10005864_pt1 | contig 16945 bp, 23 predicted proteins | sample LakKiv5m_2_FD_114544 | JGI IMG/M metagenome (GOLD analysis project Ga0172372, IMG submission 114544) | Freshwater microbial communities from Kabuno Bay, South-Kivu, Congo - kab_092012_9.5m | ecosystem: Environmental > Aquatic > Freshwater > Lake | place: Democratic Republic of the Congo...
CGTCCGATGGAGACCTACAAGATTTAGTGAATTTTATGCAGCTTATAATGGTCTGCCCGCTATTAATGGTATCCCTATACCCACTGGTGACAATGCCGGTAATGCCGGCCAAATAAAAGTCACTTGCAGCGGAAGCGATGCAGGCGCTCCTTATACTGTTTATTGGAACGGTACATGGTATGTTACTAATGGTAGTAATGAAGCCACATTTAATGTTACAAGAGGTGCTCATACTTTTTATGTAAGAGACTCTCAAAATTGTGGTACAAATCTAGAAATTGGAAGAACAATTAATTACCCGTAAGTTGATCTTGGCTTGTATGTTAAATATATAATTTTATGAGTACAGGCATTCCTAATAATATAGCATATGCTAAAATACTAGAAAAAGTTATTATAAAATGTGTTTACGATCAGAATGATAATTTTCTTTTTTGGTCACTTTTTACAAACAATACAAAAACAATAAAGTCTATTTTTCCTGATACGGATATGTCTAATCTGTGTTTTAATGTTGGGTTAGAAAGTGAATTTGAAACATTTGATTTAAAGAGAGGTGTAAAAGTAACTATTAATCTTAATAAGCTTGATTGTATCTCAATTCCAGAACTTCCTTTTGAATTTTCTCCTGTATTTATGTTTAATGAAAAATTTGAACCTCATATTAAAAAATTTCCTTTTCAAAAAATACAACGCAAAACAATTCTAGAACTAAAAAAACACAGTATAGTTTCAGATAAAGAAGCAACAGTTTTAACTCCTAAGATATTGTTTCTAGAAAAAGTCAAACCAGGCTGCGATATTTTAAAAATTACTACAACAGAATCTTTATCTAATAAAAAAACTACACTAAAAGCTGCATTTATAAATTATAAAAAGGAACTAAATAAACATTTTAAATTTTTATTTTCTGAATTTTTACAAGAACGTAAAGTTTTAGAAAAGCGTATTGCTAAAGGCTGTCCTTTTTCAAGTGAATCTCTAAAAACATTAAATGAGCTTGAAAAAGAAGCAGAAAAAGAACAAGAAAAAATAGATATCAAAAATTATTTAATTCCTTTAGATATGCTTACAACGTGGCCTAAGAGTTTACTTCCTGCTCCCGAGTGGATTATTAACGACGATTCAATTATAGCTAATATTAATAATTTTAAAGGCAGTATTATATATCATAAAGACTCGTTTATTGCCTTTTACGATACTATTATTAGTAATATAGCAACATTTTACAAATATAACACTATTAATAAAGAAAATAATAATGTGGAAGTAAAAATAATTGGTATAAAAGAATCTGAAAATATTATTGAACTACTTTCAATACCCACTGTTAATTATGTTGCCCAACAAACAAATTTTGAACCTTTTAATTTATCTATTAATACAAATTCCTATGCTATAAATCATTTATTCTTTGAACGAGATGATAGTGGTAATTTTACTGATAGTACAACAGGGTATAATATTAGTATAGAAAACGACGCTATATATTTAAAAGACGATACAGGAAAAATATTATTTGAAGCTATAAGACAGTGGCCTAATGCGCTTGCTAAAGAAGAAATACTTGATCAACTTAATAGTTTTTTAATTGTTGGATAATTTTATTAAAAGTCTTTACTACTAGCTGTTCGTTATTTTCATCTTCTCTGGATTTAATTTGTTTTAAGATATTAAGAAAAAGATTTTCATTAGATATGTAATTGTCTAATTTATAAATAAATTCGGATGTAGATGAAACTTCTATAAAATCATATTCCGATTTTCTATTTGCGCAAATAACTTTTTCACCGTAATAAAATCCAGGAACATTACAATAAAATGAAATAAAAAGTCTGTTAGGATGTTTATAGCCCGCATAATTATACCCACTTTCTTTATTCCTTATAAAGAAAAAAATATCTTCATCCCCTTTATTATTATTACATTCATTGTATAATTCAAACTTAATATTTTTTATAAAATTTATATTTTTAATTTTTTTAGTTATTTTAAAAGTACTAAAAAACATATTTTTCTCTTCTATTAACTGCAACAATTCTCTATCTACATTATCATAAAGGCCCATACATACAGCTTTTTTGGGAGGATAGTTAACTTTACATTTTCTAAGCCCTACAGGTAGAGGTTCAGGAAAAAACGTCATTTCTACTAAATAAGATTTGCTTAATATGCTCGGCTCAACATAAGGTAAGAAATTTTTTTTATTATAATCAGAGCAAACTGTATGGTCCGATGTAAGATATAACTGACAGCCGTTTACTAAAGGCCTATCTGATACAAACTGTACTTTTTTAGCACGCGAATTAAAATTAAAGCATTTTAAATTATCAAAATGAAAAAATATAATATCATTTTTTTTAGTTGTATCAATTTTGTCAACTAATTTTATATTTTGAATACAGTTATTCTTAAGTATCCAGTATATATAAGATGAATAAACATCTTTACCCTTAAGTAAACTATAATGATTATACAAAGAGGGAAATTCTCTATAATTAGGTAGCAAGTTATTTGTTGGGAAGTAAATCATTTGTTATTAGTCATTATAAATTCAGACCATACCACAGGCAAGTTATATGTTGACTGCATAAAATGATACTCACCGTAAGTAGTTTTTTTGTCGCTATTTAAAAAAGTACATTCACAATTTTCAAAATTTACGTTTTTTCTTATTTTTTTATAAAATTCTTTTCTGTAGTTAATAAGATCGGTCGATGATTTATTTATAATAAAATATTTTTTAAAGATTTTTAAACTGTTTTTGTATTTTATAGGTAAAAAATAAAATATTTTATACCATCCCCAATATACTTTATCTTTTTTTGCATTGCTATCTAAATTTAAGTCTAAAATATAAATCATTCCGTTATTTTTTACAACTCTCTTTATTTCACTACATACTTTTTCTTTGTTTAATGCGTGGGAAAAGCTTTCTATAAAAAAACAACCATCGAAACTATTATCTGGATACTTAATTGATTCAAAGTTTTGATTTATTATAGTACAATTTGATGTACATTTGTCTTTTGCAATCTTTATTTGTTTTTCACTAAGGGTAAGACCAACAATTTTTATATGCTTGTTTCTCTTACAAATTTTTTGAGAGAACGAAAAATCACCACAACCTGCGTCTAAATACACCCCTCCTTTTTTATTAAAAATTTTAGATTCTAATATTTTATCATGTGCTTCTAGATATTGATGAAATCTAAAAGATTGAGTTCGTCGATATGTTTCTATCCACGCATCTGTTGTACGGTTATAGTAGTCACTTATATTTTTGTAGTGATTATAAAATATCATACTATAAACGAGTGCGTATCTACTTCACCCTGTTCTTCTAATTCTAAATACTTTTTAGGATAAATATATGCAGAATATTCTGAATTATTAAGATAATATCCAAAGTTTTTATATATTAAGTTTCTAGATAATTTAGGAAACATTTTACTATTTTTAAATTTTGAATTTATTAATATTATTTTTGACCCAAATGCTGAATGCGTATATTCAACTACATCGCAATCTATATCTTTTTCTATAATATTACTAAAATATTTCTTAGCTTTATTATTAGTAAAATACACATAATTTTTTGGATACCCAAAATTTGACAAATACTCGTAACTTATACCATAAATTTCTGATTTATCAAAAATACTTTCAGGCAGCATAGTTACTTGATTTTGTAACATTGCAGGAGCTGAATAATAAACTGAAGGTACTTTAAAATGAAACTGTCGTGTAATACCCTTAACACTTTTTTTTATAGCAAAAGTCACACCCCTCTTACAAATAGGGTTTTCTGATAAATCTAAAAATTTGTAATATTTATATAAATCTTCATAGGTAGGCAAAAAATTTAATATTTGTTTTTTAGTCAATATAAAAGATGTTGAAAAATAAAATTTTTCTGAAACAATCTTTTTATCAATATCTACATTTAATCCAAATATATTGCCTCTACAAAATTTATTATTTGAATCTATATCTCTGTAGTTTATTATAAATTCAGCAATTTCTGCATCCTGTAAAAACGATTTAAACATTATAATATATTAATATGTGCAGTTTCTCGTTTTCAACTAATTCCAATGATATATGTACACTAGAAGCAAACAACGTTTTTTTGCGGAAGAGAGGGCCCGACCATACTGAAATTACAACCCACAATACGTTCTGTTCTATACATAATCTTCTTCACATAACTGGATCTAAAACGATACAACCCATAAAACATAACGAATCATTCATATTTTTTAACGGAGAAATCTATAATTATCCTAAAAAATTTAAAAGCGATACACTATCATTACCATATTTTTTAAAGAACATATACAAGTTTCATCATAATGTAGACGGTGAATATTCGGTTGTTTATTATGATACAAAAAACAACGATATTTACTTTTTTAGAGATATTTTTGGTACAAAACCGCTGTACTACTCTACAGAAAATGCCAGGTTATTGATTTCATCTCTTAAAAGCGGTCTTCAAAGTATATGTAATGTAGTTCATTCAGTTCAACCAAATTCAGTTTATAGATACAATACTACTAAAAGAGAATTAACTATAAAACACGACATTTTTAAATTTAATTTAGATCAAAAAAATCAAACTTTAAATGGGTTTAATAAAGCGCTTAAAAAAGCTATAATAAAAAGAATACCTAAACAACGATTTTGTGTTGGTATGTCAAGTGGAATAGACAGTGGAGTGATATCAGCTATTTCATATAAAAATAAATTTTCAAATTTTATTTCTATTTTAAATAATGAAAACAAACAAGTTGTAGCTGATAGGAGTATGGTGTTAGGGCCTAAACTTTATATGCACGTTTTTGATACTTTTAGTAAAGCCTTAACAATTAAAAGACTTTTTTCTCATTCAGAGCCTGAAAAATATTTAGATTATAACTACTTTAAAGACTCATCATCTTTCTGCCTTTCTTTTATAGGTGAATGGTGTAATAAACAAGGTATAAAAGTGTTTTTATCCGGAACAGGTGCAGATGAAATATATTCTGATTATGGTTTTAATGGTCAAAAATATACCGATAATAGTTGCTTTGGTGGCTTGTATCCAAACAATTTAGTATCTGTATTTCCATGGAAAAACTTTTTTACCGGTACTATGAAAGATTATTTAGAAAAAGATGAAAAAATTTTAGGATCTTTCGGTATTGAAACAAGATACCCATTCTTAGATAAACAACTTGTTCAAGAGTTTTTATGGTTAGTTCCTGAATTAAAAAACAAAGAATACAAACACTGCTTAGTTAACAAACTAAAAAAATCTAATTTTCCTTATTGGACTGAAAAAAAAGGATTTTCATGTGAAAAAAAGTGATCATTCACTAGTTTTTGTTTTAGATTCCAGTTACTATTTAGATTTATTTAAAGTAGCAATTTATAGTATCCATAAACATAACGATACTTCAAATTTAGATATAAATATTTTTGTTCTTAAAGACCAGGAAGTGTTTTTTAAATTTTTAGATAGGTTTAAGTTTAAAAATGTTTTTGTTCATACTATAGACAACGAAAAGTATGATAATATTGAATTTTCTAAACAGAGAGACTGGTCATTTTCACCCGCCTACCGGTTCGAAATTTTAAAATTAAAAAAATACAAAAGTGTGTTATATTTAGATACCGATATTTTAGTTTTATCTAATTTTTTAGATATATTTCAAGTAGAAAAATTTAGTGCGTGTAATCTTCATAAATCTACAAATGAATTTTATTTTGAAAACAAATTTGAAGGGTTTAATGCCGGGGTAATGCTTATTCCTAGAGAATTTTTAGTAGCTAAAACTTTAAACACGTTAGTTAAACTATGTAAAAGAAATAAATTTAATGGCAATCAAGAACCATTTAATCTCTTTTTTAAAGACTATATAAATTTTTTACCTCAGTCTTACAATACAACAACAGATTTATTATCTTTAGAAAATCTTGAACTAGCTAAAATTATACATTTTATTGGCCTGGAAAAATACAATTTTATAGAAAATAAATTATATTTTTCTAGCTATGTAGATAGTTTTTTATCTCCGTTTTTAAAAATTAAACTTAATAATCTTTACAATAAATACTATTTAGAAGCAAAGCAATTTTATGGAGAGTAAGATTTTAAGTATTATAGAGTTATTTTTTAACTTAGAAGCACCTTGCCCTATAGAAATTAAGGACTGTGAAAAGCACCGAAAGGAATATAAAAAAAAGATAAGATTTGTCGAAAGCCTTGGGCTCTGTACTCCTTGCGAAGTTACTAATATTAAAAATTATTATATTTCTATTTTTAGGCAAAACATAAAACTTTAAAATGTTCTACAAGTATCTTTAAAAAATTCTATAGTTTTACTAGTGTTTATGTTACTAAAATCTTTAAAAACTTTTGTTTTTTCGTTGAATGTATCTTTAACGGTGTTGTTATAAAAAAGACTGTTTTTATTACGGGTTTGAGATGCTTGCTTATCATATCCTATATTTTTAACCAAATTTTTACTAGGCAAAATAACATGTAGATTATAAAATAAGATAGATAAAAATACATGATTATCCCAAGACAAAGCATTAATATTTTTTTCGCAATTTTCTATATATTTTAATAAGATACTATTTTTAAATTTTTCTTTTAATTGTTTAAATTTAAAAAATATACCATATGATTTGCTTCCAAAATTAGTAACATACTTAAATGCGTCTCTATTTACAGCCCAACCCCAGGGAGGTAAAAAAATGTTTGTTTTTAAATAGCATTCTTTTTCTATGTCTAATAAATGATTATACCCTTTAAAACAAAAGTTGTTTTTATCTTTTGTATGAAAAGCCAGAAAGGCTCCACAAGCATCTATAAATTTTTTATTAAAAATAATATCGTCCTCTAAAATTATAGCTTTACCTTCTTTTTTTAAGACGCTTTTTATATTTTCTACTATTCTATATCCAAAGCCTATATTTTTACTGTATTTAAATATCTCAGCATTAGGAAAATATTTTTCTACTAAATACCTACACTTTTCTACGTTTTTTTTATCAGCTTTATTTTTAGGCCCGTCAGAAAAAAAATATAATTTTTTAAAATTTAAACTTTTAATAATTTTAATTACTCTTCTTAATTTTGCAGGTCTATTATAAAAAAACAATATAACAGGTATATTCATAATATAAATTTTTTTAAATCTTTTGACTTTTTAAAATAAAAATAAATAGTTTTGTAGTTATTTAAAAAGTCATATCCTTCACATGATTTCTCAACATTTAAACGTCTCATACTTTTAACAAGATATTGCTCAATTTTAAATTTTTTAAATACGCTTACATATATATTTTTAGGTTTTGTAAATTCACTAGGAACAACAACCACTTTATCTTTATCCAAAAGCCCATTATTTTTAGGGCGCAGCTCTAACATATGCTTATACTTGTTAGTAAAGTTTATATTTTTTTTCTTTAAAAAATTTTCAACTTTTCTTTTATCTTTTATATATGTGTAAAATGATTTATAAATTTTTTTAGTTTGAAAATTGTATAAGATCATTAACACCTTAAATGGCTTTACTTTAAAATATACACATCTAGCTACCTCTTCATTGTCAATAAATTTGCTCGCAAACCATACACCCGGCATTCCTGATGATAGGGTATTATAATCGTGGGATAAATTTTTTATTTGTTTTTTAAACTCTTTTTTAAGCAAACTAAATTCTTGTAGAAATTCTTCACTAAATTTACCAAACTTTAGATTTAAAAAACAAAAATAAATATTAATACTCTTTATTTCCTTATTTTTTATAGTAAAAGACACATTTGGTATACAGTGTTCACTCCCATATTCTATAATAAACTCATTAATAGTCATAATTTATGAAGCCAACAGTTTTTAAAGGTTTTATTAATATTTGTTTGGCAGGCAAAAATTTCGGTTACAGCAGATTTTACACCAGGATATAAATCGTTAAAGTCATGTCCACCTAAATAACCATTTTTTTTTACTAATGGAATAAAATTCTGTATATCATTTTTTATACATTTATACTCATGACAAGCGTCTAAAAAAATAAAATCAAAATAGACCGGTATTAATTCTTTGGCTTTTAATGTTGTTTCGCCTTCCAGTAATTTAATTTTTCTAGGAGCTGTTTTAGTATTATTCAAAAAACATTTTTTTAAGTTTTTTTTATTAAAAATTTTTTCTTTTTTAAAATGACAACAGCCCTCAAAATTGTCTATACAATATATTTCAATATCTTTTTTTGTATGATTTACATATTCTGATAAGAATAAAACACTTTTACCCATAAAGCAGCCTACTTCTAAAAATCGCCCATCATTTTTTTGTTCATTAACTACATATTCATAAAGGTCTTCATAATCCATAAATCCAAAGATAGATTTATACATTTTTACCATATATAATTATATATGTCATTATCAACAGAAAACAATGTATGCTATAATTTTAAAAATAGTATGTATGTTGATATAGACGGTGAAGTATATCCATGCACTTACGGTGCACCCTACAAATCTCAAGGCTCTAGTGAAGGGAACATTTTTATTAATAATCTTAAAGATATTTTTAATAAAAGAACCGGTAACATAGGTCTTAAGAATTATTGTCATAGCTGCACAACATGCAGGCTGTATACTAATAAAGAAAAAACACATGATATAATGTTTTTAAAGATAGATAATTTATGTAACTTTTCATGTGTATCGTGCGGTAAAAGAGATTCTACTGGGTTCAAAAAATACGATAAAAACACCAAGCTTAATTCTATTTTAAATGCACTAGAAGAGAATATTGATTTTATAAATAATTTTAGCAGAATTATTATAGTAGGGGGCGAGCCTTTAATATCCAAAAATGTTTTAAAATTTCTAAAACAAATTACTAAAGAAAAAGAAATAGTTATTTTCTCTAATTTAAGTATAATAAGTAAAGAGCATATTGAAGAGCTTAAAAAATTTAATCTAACTACATTTTATTGTAGTATTGACGATTTAAACGTTGTTAATATTAGGGAAGGGTTTAATAAATCTACTTTTTTTAAAAACTTTTTATTTCTTAAAGATCATAACTTTAATTTATATTTTAACGTGACTATTAGTATTTTAAATATTTTTCAAATTAAAAAAATTTTTAATACTCTTAAAAAGTATACCGATCCAAATAGAATACACTTTATGAAGTTATTATTTCCTAAAGAATATAATATTAACATTTTGCCTGTAAAAATAAAAAAATTAATAGAAAAAGAGCTTTTAGCAATTTCTAGTAAATGCAATCAAAATTTTAATGGTGATAGAACTAATTGTTATAATAGTTGCCATGAAATTATAAAGATTCTTTATAATGATATAGGTTTAACTACAAGTGATTTAATAAACAAATTACAAAACGAAGATATAATGAGAGGTACAAATTTTAAAAATAGATTTATAAAAGAATATGAAAAGTTTAGTAAAAAGTAAGTTTTTTTGTATTTTACCTTGGCTTCATTTAAATGGTCACCCAGACGGGTCTGTTCATCTTTGTTGCTTTTCAAACAACAGATACCCGGTAGGTAACATTAATAACGAATCTATGCAAAGCATTATTAACAATAAAAATATGATAGAGATTAGGAATAAAATGATTAACGGTCAGCCAATCCCTGCATGCGTTTCTTGCTATGAAAAAGAAGCTACAAAAAACGAAAGCTTTAGACAAAAAATGAATAATTTTTTTAAAAAAGATGTAAAATCTGTTTCATCTAACTATGTAGATGATTTTAAGTTAAAATATTTAGACGTCAGATTTAATAATAAATGTAATTTTTCTTGTAGAAGTTGTAGCGGAGAATTTTCAACTTCTTGGTATAAAGAGGAATCAACCATTTTTAATATTAAAAGAAATTATTCAAATAACATATCTAAAACTTTTATAAAAGAAATAAAACCTCATATAATTTTTTTAGAAAAAGTTTATATTGGCGGAGGTGAGCCATTACTTGCAAAAGAAACAATCTTAATTTTGAATGAACTTTTGGTATATAAAAAAACAAATATTCCTATAACTATTAATACTAATTTATCTAACTTTAAAAATTTTGCTTTAAGACATAATTCACTATTAAAACAATTTTCTAATATAACTATTTTAGCTAGTATAGACGCAGATAATAAAAAAGCAGAATATATAAGATTTGGAACTAATTGGAATATTATTTATGAAAATTTACTGTTCCTAAAAAACAATTTTACAAAAATTAATTTAGAGATAAACTGTACAATAAGTATTTTAAATATTTTTAGTTTTACAGATTTATATTTTAATCTGTTAAAAAGTAATTTTATATCAAGCGATAAATTTAAATGTAATCTATTGCACCAGCCATTATATTTAAGATCAGATATTTTACCCGAAATACAAAAACAAAAAGCAATTAAAAAAATTAAAAAAAGTCTTTCTAAAATTAACAATGACACAAAAAAAGAATTTTTATCGGTAATTTTATTTCTTCAAAATAAAAACTATTCATTTCTTATTGATGAATTTCTAAAGAATAGTAAGATTTTAGATGAAAGCAGAAAACAATCGTTATTTGATTACTGTCCCGAACTTATTTTTTTAAATAACAGGCGTTAAACTATTTTGAGGCAATATATAACCGTCGCTGTCAAAAGCTGGCTCTACATTTTCATTAGATAAGACCATACGGCTTTCACAACTATATGAATTTTCTTCTGTTATAGGTTCATTGTTGTAATACATAAAATTTACTGTGTATATTTTTTCTGTTATTTTTTTTAGCTCTCCAATTAAAAATGCGCCACACGATGTAATAACTACATTAAGATAATTATCATTATTATCTATATCAGCTACTACTGATTCCTCAGAAACAATACCCTGCTCAACTGTTAAAAGCAGTTTTTTATCCGGGACATTAACTAATCTAAAATTAGTGTCTTGACCGCCTTCAACGTTATCCGGTGTTAGTACTTTAAATGTATAATCAAAATAATTGTCTCCACCTGCATTTTTGTTTATAAGAACGTATCTTGATAATTCAAAACTTGTATCTGAATTTTCAAAATATGTATATCCCCTATTGCAATAATATTTTGTACTTACAAATATATAAGGTGTGTCGAAATCATTGAAATTTAATGTCTGCACATAATTATTTATAGTTAAATAAAATTATGCTACTAGATAAAAAATTAAATTCACAGTTAATAGAAGAGGGATATATTGTTATAAAAGACTGTATTACTAGTGATATATTGAGCGAACTAAAAGATTTCTATTTGTCAACATTTGACCAATCTAATCTTCAAAAATTTATAGATAAAAATATTAAGCATGTTAATACTGCTATGAGCGATAATTTAGATTACAAATATAGTGTATATAGATTTCTGGTAAAAAAACTTACTCCACTAGTAAACAAATATTTTAACAATTTTAATATATCTGTAGGCAACTTTATAGTAAAATACCCGGGCGGGGACAACGAATGTAAAGTCCATCAAGACATATCCTTAGTTCGAGAATCTGAAAAAAAGTCATCCTTTACACTATGGTTTTCTCTCTGTGATCTCGATGAAAAAACTGCTCCTCTATATGTAGTTCCTGGTACTCACATTACTTTAAGCAATTTTATACGCGGTATTGACTTTACTCTTAAGCTAGATAATTTTAAAACCGAATTGTTAAAAAGATCAAAACTCTTGCTACCTTTTAAAGCCGGTGACATTGTTGTAATGAACCCAAGAGTTGTACATGGTTCGTTACCTACACCTTCTGACCATAATTTAAGAATAGCAATAGGCCTAGGTATAACACCAAAGACAGAGAAATTATTTATTTATCAAAATACAGAAAACGGCCTTGAAGAATTAGAAATGTCACCTGAGCTACTTCTTCAATACAACCCGAGTACCAAAAAAACAATAAAATGTAATAGAAATATGGTAAAAAAAGATCAATACGATCATTATAAAAAATTTTTTAAAAAACTAGAAAAAAAAATATTTTAATATGAAAAATTATTTAGAAGTTGACTGCGTATTTTATAAGATTACTGTAATTGAAGTAGACACATGTAATGTAGAAAAAATTATTAATTTAAATGAGCGTTCCTGCGATGTAACAAAAGAAAAAAAGAAAATGGAAGGAAGTTTTTGTTTTTGTTTAGTAAAAAAAGGAAAAGCAATAACTTTTAGTAAGAAAAGAGAAAAGTTTAAATTAGAGTTTATTATTAAGGATGAGTATTTATATAGTACTAATACGTGTACTTGTGATGAAAAAGATTTTTTTGAAACAAAAATAAAAATAGAAGATTTAAATACTAAGAATGTGTTTTACGCTAACGCTACTGTAAAAAATGCTCACGGTACTTCTCCTTTTCAAAACGGTACTATTTTTAAACTTAAACTAGAAAAAATTGTTGGTATAACATCGCTCTCACAAGCTAAAAAGTTTTTTCAAGCTGTAGATAAAACAAAGCTTATATAATATGAAATGCTTTTATTCTATAGAAGATTTTTTATTTCTTAAAGATATTTTAAAAAATATAGATACAATTGAAAAAGAATACTCTAATTATCTAAAATATAGCTTAAAATTTGTTGATAAAAATCATAATTTAATAATTCCTCACCCAAATACTGTAAGCTGGATTAAACAGCAGAAAAATAATGAACAATATTATAATAGCGGTAAAAATTCAGATAACTGGGTAGTTATATCTCTATTTAAAACTAAATTTTTAAATAAAAGATATTTTTCTGAAACCCACAAATTACTAAAATCTGTTAGACGTTTAAATTATAGCGGTTTTTTCAATTTAAAAAGCGGTAAAAGCATTCCATACCACAAACATAAAATTAATACATTTATATTACATATTAATCTTTACGATTTAAAAGGCGGAGCAGCCTATACATATGTAGATAGCGGCGCATCTTCTCCTATGCTCGAAGGAGATCATATTAGGTGTTACGAGAGAAAAATGCTTAAAAATAAAGACGACTATGTAATTTTTACTCCACGTATGTATCATTGTGCTAAAAATAAATCAGATGTAAACCGCATTACTTTTGCTGTGGAATTTTATGAATAAAAATTTTTACAATATAGAAGAATTTAATTTTTTAAATGATATACGCGATAATCATAATGAGTTTAATAATGAGTTTTTAAATAACGACTCGTCTATTTTTAAAAAATATTTTTATTTAAGAAATGATAGCGAGGGAACAGCAAAATTTGAATCTAATAAAAATGATACGATACCCTGGGTATCAATTCCTATTTTTGATAATTCAGACGAGTTAAGTAATACAACCAAGAAAATCTACCCTTTAACCTTTAAAAGCATTATATCTGTTGCTAAAAATTATAAAGTTTACACCGCTAATTTTTGTATTTTGAGTAGACAGTCTTATTTTCCAAGACACAAACACGATAAAGACGGGTTTTGTATTTTCCATGTTTTACTAAATGATTTAGATAATTTTTGCTTGTATGAAGCAGATAATGAATATAAAAGTATTAAAACGCCTGGCGATTATGTAATCTTTGAGCTAAGTAAAATGCATTCTGTTTATAATTTTTCTAACACATCAAAATTTTCTCTTTCTATAAGCTTTAAATTATAAATTAACTTTCATTAAATGACTAAAGACGAATTTTTATATTCAAGAAAAAAACTAGGAACTTTGTGTCAAGCACCTCATTCAAATTTATATATTGGTCATAACGGTAATATTACAGCTTGCTGCTCTAATAGAACATATGTACTAGGAAAATATCCCGATAAAAGTTTGCTAGAAATTTGGAATGGTGAGCCTGCTAAAAAACTTAGAAAAGAATTAGATAATTTTTCATTTAAGGAGGGGTGTTTTGCATGCAGCTATTTTTTAAATATAGAAAAATTTAAATCTCTAAAAATTACTCATTATGACACAGAAGGCACATATAGAGACCTACCATACCCTCATAGGCTAGATTTGGAACTAGACAATAAATGCAATTTAGAGTGTACTATGTGTAATGGGGTTTTTAGTTCATCTATAAGAAAAAATAGAGAAAAATTATTTTCTTATATTTCACCATATAATAATGACAAGTTTCTAGAAGAACTAACCCCTTTTTTATTAAATGCTAAGAAAATTAATTTTTTTGGAGGGGAGCCTTTTTTAATTACTATTTACGATAAAATTTTTGATGTACTTCTTAAAAACAAATCTAAAGCTATTATTTATATTCAAACTAACGGTACTATTTTTAACAAAAAAATTGAAAGCATCTGCAATAAATTAAACATCAGCATTTCTATTTCAATAGATGGTGGTACTAAAGAAATATATGAAAAGATTAGAAAAAACTCATCATTTGAATTAATATCAGAAAACTGTACAAAATTTAATAATATTCTAAATAAAAACAAAAAAAACCTACTTATTTCGTCTGTAGTGAGTACAGAAAATATATATGATCTATTAAATTTGGTTATTTTTGCAAATAAGCATAATTCTAAACTTTTTTTTCATCATGTTAAAAGCCCTTTAGAATTATCTATAGAAAGTTTATCAAGATTAGAGCTTAAAAAAGTTATAGATTTTTACGAACAATCTATAACAACATTTACAAAGTTTCTTCCAAAAAATGAAAATTTAAATTCTTTAATAGAAATAATGAATCTTTTAAAAGATTCATATAAAATAAAAATAAATTTAGAAAATTTAAAAAATAAATTTCTCGAAGAATTAAAATTAAAATTTCCCGATAAGTACATTTTTTTATTAGAAAACCTTAATAAGTTTAATGTTAGTCCGGAAATTTTTAGTATAGTGTTTTTTAAACATGAACATATTTTTAATTCGGTTCAAGCAGCTCTAGAAAATTTTATGAATGATGATATTGAAATTTTTAAGGAAAAAGTCAATACTTATTTAGTAGAAAAATTTAGTAAAATAAAAAATTAATAATTATTAATGAATATATCTCGATACAAAAATTCGCCATTTTTTTTACAAAGAGTAAAATTTAATGACTATGTCCGTGTTCATAATTCTGAACCTTGTTATACTCATACCGGAAACTATGATTATTTTTTAGGTCCTTCTTGTGGTTTAAAACCTATTAAAATTGCCTGGCATAACAACTTCAAAAAAATGGTTTTTTTTGATTTAAGTCAAACTCAATTAAAGTTTTACGAGGAAGTGTTTTGTAGATATTTTAATGGAGCTAATTTAGAAGGACTTGTGTTGATGTTTAAGAAAAAATATAAGAATTCTATTTTTAAAATCGATGTAACTGATTTAGATGTATCTTACTATGAGGAAAAACGCAAACTCTTCATTCAAGACAACTTTTCTTCTCGAGAAGAATATTTTGATGCTTGTAAAAAATTTGAAGATATACCAAAAGAATTTATGCACCTAGATTTAATAAAAAAATATAAAACCCTGCCTTTAGATTTAGATAACATATATTTTTGGGCTAGTAATATTTTTGATTTTGACATCTATAAACAAACAACAAGTATAAATTTAGAAAAAAAATTAAAAGAGTTTTTAGACTGGTATAAAGATAAAAATATAGTTTTTGACATTCAATATAAGGACAAATGTGGTGTTTTTAATAGTAGTGAAATAAATAATTTTTTAAATGAACACGCAGTTACTAGATAAATTTTTTGACGAAAATCAGCCTTGCCCTTCCGAAATTCCACTATGTGAGGAAGTCAGAAAAAGATATAATGACGAGCTTAAGAACTTAACAACAACTGGTTGTAGCAGTTGTGCAAAAGCTAGTTTAAAATCTAGATATATAGAAGCTATATGGAAGGAACTTTGCAAGTCTACGCAACCGGGCTCTTAATCACTTTAACAATTTTGTTAATTTGGTTTTATAGTCCATTTAAATCTACTATTGGTGGTTTTTTATCACCTCAAATTTATTTAAACGAACAATTTGATACGTATCTTTTAGTTCGCAATAAATGGATTGGGAAGTTAGCTTCTTGCTATATTTGTTTTAGTTTCTGGACTAGCTTAATTGTAGGTTTTATTACTTCTATAGTTTTTAATTATTCAATACTTTATTCTCTATTGACCGCTTTTACCTACCCGGCTATAGCCTATCTATACAAAGCACTAGTCGATAAACAGCATTAAAAATGTATTTTATAATGAGCGTAGTAGTTTATAAAAGATCTTAAAAATCTTTTTTCAAAGTTTCTTGCATGTATTTCCCATTTATTTCTTCTATACTTTTTTGTATTTAAAATAAAGTCTTTGTCTGTATAATTTATAGCGCTAGATCTTATTTTAAGAATTTCAGATTGATACCAATGACATAACTCATGAAGATAATGTTTAAAAAATTCCATGACAAATTTTTTTCTAGTGTATATTTCTTTATCGTAAACACCCGAAATAAATAGACGATCCGTATAAAAAGAATATGAACTGTCGTAAGCATTCGTGATTTTGACTTTTATTTCTCTATGTACAATTTTTTTTGACTTCACAAGCTGAGTAAAGATCAATGTTGTCGCATAAGACATTGCTTTACAGTCAATATTCCTTCTTTTAAACCAAGAAACAGATTTTGTTGTGGGGATAATTTTAAAAACGAACACGTATTGTTTTATTATATTGATTTAAAAAAACCATACCATAAAATAGTTATATGTTTATAGAAAAATATACAGCCGTGGTCTCAGACCAAAATTCTGGTAAGCAGCAGAAAAAAGTTAAAATCGACGCTGATGACGTATATGATGCTCATAAAAAAACATTAGATAGTATAAACTTATATGAAGAAGATATCTTTCAAATTTACAATTTTGACGGCAAGTTGGTGTATGACCAAGAAAAAGGCTTTCTTGAATAGTAGAAAAATTTTATTAGAATATAAATAAATTTATGCCTA
>Ga0172372_10005866_pt1 | contig 16937 bp, 25 predicted proteins | sample LakKiv5m_2_FD_114544 | JGI IMG/M metagenome (GOLD analysis project Ga0172372, IMG submission 114544) | Freshwater microbial communities from Kabuno Bay, South-Kivu, Congo - kab_092012_9.5m | ecosystem: Environmental > Aquatic > Freshwater > Lake | place: Democratic Republic of the Congo...
GGTGTAGCTGGGGTCAACGCCGTTGGTTTGCTTGTCAGTGTTGGTCTTGACAAACGCGCCCAAAGAGGCAGTAACGCGGGCTGTGGTGGTGTTGCCTGCAACAGCAATGCCGCCATTCAAGAGGATGTACTCTTGATCGCGCTTTAGCTCAGAACCGCGTTTAGCTATTTGGTATGCAAGTTCACTGCGGCGTCCTGCTTTATTTACTACTTCTTCAGTATTCGACAAGATGATGGTTTTACGGCTGATCTGAGCGTAGTTGGTCAAACGCACAGTGGCAGTCACTGAATCAAAAGATGCGACATCATCACCTTCCAACTGAGCGTTTGCGGCTGCATCAGCCAAGGCATCGGTTTGCCACTCAAACAAGGTGTTGGAAATGGTTTCACGACCAATGTTGGATTGGTACGGTGTCTCTTCTGGTGAGATATTTGTTATTACATTTGAAAGATCTTCCCGAATGCCTTTAGCACTATAGGTTGTAAATGTGTTACTTACGATAGACATGATGGTTCCTTTATTTCAAGAGTTTGAAGATTGCATCAGCCGCATCATCGACGCGGCCAGTTTTCGCAAGACGCTGCTGTGCTCGCATTGCTTCTGTATTGCTACTTACTCTCCCTGCTGCACCAGGCTTGGCAGGTCTTGGGCCGTTGTTGGTCACTGGTTTGATCTGTCCGCGCTTGGACATCATCTGGTCGTACAAAGCCGCTTTTCGCAGCATCACGACAGCCCTGTGATCAATCACGTTCTTCAGTTCATCAGGTGTGAATCCGACCTTTTGGCCAAATTGAACAAGCATCGCCTTCTCAGCTTGAGCCTTCTTCGCGTCCTTCCACTCAGGGATGGCTGCCACCAAAGCCTCTTGCTCTTGAGCCAACAACGCTTGGCGTTGCTGTGCTTGCTCTTGCTGGGATAACTGAGCCAGTCGCTGCTGTTCGGATTGAATAGCCGCCGCCTTCTCTTGGTTTTCCCGCATCACTTCTCGCTGCCTCACCCACTCAATGGGATCTTCTTGATAGAGTCGATCCCAGTCAATGTTCGGCTGCGCCGCCTGCTGAACCTGCGCCTGTAGAGCACCTAACAATTGAGCATATTGCTCACGCTCGGCACGCACCTCCTGCAACTCTGCTTCGGCTTGTTTCCTCGCCTCGGCAATTTGCTGAGTTTTGCGTGTGTAATCCTGTGTCCTTGAATATCCCTTCTGGAGTTCGTCCAGCGTCACCTCGACTTCCTTGCCGTCAACCTTGACGGTGAAAACCTGTGGCTGTTCTTCCTCTTCGGAATCCTCTAGTTCTTCGGATTGTTCGGGATCAGTTTCATCGCTGGATGCGTCTGCATCATCCAGCAACTCCTCATCTCCCGCCGCGCCCTCATCGGGCAACTGCGCCTCGCTGTTCTCCTCTTGTCCCTCATCGGGGAGCATCCCAGCAAGTGCATCGGCTGCTTCAGCCATATTCATTGGACCCTGTACAACACTCGCCGCTGGCGTTGGTGCTACTGTTTGCATTGGTCGATTTCCTTATTAAACAAGATTTTTCTGCGCACGCTCAATGGCACGCTGTGCCACCTTGCCGTTGTCGATCATTTTGGTGAGTTCATTTTTGAAGTTCTCAATGGCACGCAACTGTGCCCAGATCACTTCTCGCCGCGATGATTCATCAGGCTTGCTGTTCTCAAATTCCCAGTGCAAGTCCCCGCGCATCTTTTCCAAAGCCGTTGCGAACACCTCGTCCTGCAAGAATTGTTCGGATCTGCGGCCTTTTCTAACCTGTTCTTCGTTCATTGCGCCATTCCATTAAGGTTGATGGGTTGATTCACATTCGCCGCCGTCTGCACCGCCTGTTGGACGATGGCCGACTGTTGCTTCATGGCCTCACGATCTACGTTCTGCATTGCCATGATCTCGGCAGTGCTGATTGCTGTGCCGTACTTTAACTCTAATTCGTACTTCTTGAGCATTAAGTCCTGAGCCAGTTGATCTCTTCGATAATCATCGTCGCGGATCATCTGCTCGCGCTTCAATTCCAGCTCGGCGGCCTTCTTCTGAATGTCGGCTTGGATTGACTGAGCCTGCACCTGCGCCAGCACCTGCTCTGGTGTTTGCTGTGGCGGCTCCTGCGGCATCTGGAAGTCAGCAGGCAGGCTGTTGAAGTAGCTGGATGCGTCCTTGTACCCAGACAATTCAATGGCTTTTTGCAGGGTGCGGATATACATAGGCAGGGACGCGATCTGATTCATCGGGCCAAACTGAGCCATGATCTGCTCTTGTTTTTGCATGATCATGTTCAAAGCGTTCAGCTTCTCGCTGTTGTCCCCATTGCCCAAGCCAATATTGACCGTCACGTCCATGTTGGCATCCCACACGCGGGGGTCAATCTGCACCCACTCATTGCGCAAACGCACCATTCGTGGCTTGTCTTGGTGGGTGGTCATCAAATACAAGATGCCTTTAAAGAGCTTTTTCATACCCTCGGCCAAGATACGCGCCTGCAACTCCAAACGGCTTTGGCTGGCGCTGACCGTGGCCGCAACTGCCGCCTTGGTGGTCGATTGCAACGCATCAGGGTCCAAGCCCATCGCCGCCTTGGACATGCCAGTGCGGTCTTCGCGCATCTGGTCCATGTAGTCCAACATCGGGAATGCGGCCTGCCCAACAAATGGTGAACTGAACGGCTGCACCATGCCTGGTGCTCTCATGCGAATAATTGCGCCAGTCTCGTTGTTCAGCACATCGTCAATGTTGACCTGCCCCTCGACCACCGCAGTGCGCGGATGGATAGACTGCGCCAAAGAGTCCAGCGTGTTGCGCATGATCTCTGACTTGATCTCCTGAATGTCATGCGTCAGATCAAACATCGACATGGCTTCCAGCGGGGATGTGTGCGGCTCTGGGTCACAAGGGAAGTCCACAAAAGGGATGTAAGAGGCTGGCAAATTGCGCACAACCGTATAGCCCGAACCCATGCAACAGACCTTGCGTAACTCAGGGATGCCGTCTCCGTCATAGTCAACGCGGATGTAAGCCTCAACATACAACACGCGGCGTTGCATCGGATTCAAGCTGTCGCCAGATCCCATGGTGGTACTCAGTGGCTGACGCGCCAAATACTCATCGTTGGAGTCCAAGTCAGCGCTGGAGATGTTCTCCTCAATCTCCTCTTGGTCATAGCCCATGGCGATCAGGTCAGACACGGTGGCCATCTGGCGGTGGGCGATGATGCCAGCATCGTCAAATGACCGAGCACGACGATCCAACACCAACTCCTCTGGCGGCACAGCCATGATCTTGATGCGCCCATCTTTGGTCGTGCGCTTGATCTCGACGTCATGGATCATGGGCACAGGCATGGGCATGCCAGTGGTCATGTCCATCTGCGGCATGGCGCCAGGCTCTGGGTAAGACACAACAATCTTGACTTCTGCGCCCTCTTGCATCAAGACTTGCAAGGTCTGGTCATCCAGCCCCGAATATTCCTCAATCTTGACCTCTTCAACCTCTTCCCACCAATACTTGGCGATGCCACATTTACGCACCAAACTGTCTTTGAACAAGGCATAAGTGGTCATAAAACCATTGTTATCAGCCGTGAAGACGTAATTGGCGTAGTCAGTCGCCTGCTGCGCACCGGCCACATCTTCTGGGCCGCGGGGCACATATTCCACGACATTCTCAGTGGAGAAAAACACCTTCATCAGGCTTGGTAACATGGCGCTGACGGTGTCTCGCACCTCCATCGCCACCACCTGAGAACGCCCATCTTCCTCATTTCCAAATGGGTCGCCGCGGTAATACTCTGTGCCCTTGGCGCGGATGGGGGAAACGTCGGCATCAATGTAGCTGACAGCATCTTCCAGCTCGCCCGCCACGATGCCCTGTAACTCGGCGTCGTCCATCGGCTGGATGGCCGCCATGTCAGTGGTTATTTGCAAATCGTCAATCATTTCTTATTCCTCGCAGATATGGCTTTGGCCTTGGCGCGTGCATCGGCCTTGGATGAAGCGCCCCACGCCTTCAACGACAACAGCAAGCGCGTTGGCTCGCCATCCTTCATCTCAGGGCCAGGCATGTTGCCCATTCTCGCCAAAAATGACGCCCTGCGCGGGTTGTCACCCGACTTCACAGGCGCTTTGAGATTCATTCCTTCGGCCTTGGCGCTGGCGCGTCCCTTTGCATTCAGGCCGCCGCTTGCGCTTTTTCCCTCTTTACGCTGCCACGCTGGTGTCTTCATAGGGTACTTTCTTCAAAATCACATACATAGAGTCAACTGCTCGCGGCAGTCTCAATATCTCATCTTGTGGCAATTTTAGGCTTGCACCATACTCGCTGAGACGCATCTCCAAATGCGTCATCTCAAAACGTGACCCCTTCCAGCCCAAATACCACGCCCATTCGCAGTAGTAAACCCATGACTTCTCGTTAAAAGCTCTCACATGAGTCGGGTCTTGCCACGCACCATGACTCAGGTCATAGGGGACATGGATGTGCATCTCGCTACCATCACAAAGCAAATCACGACAATTGGTCATGGCAGAGACAAGATCAGGGATGTGCTCCAACACGTCAAACGCCAAGATCTTCTCAAAGCAAAATGGCTTGATGGCGATCTCTTTGTCACCGAGCTTGACCACCTCGCCATAGGTCAGCTTGGAAATATCCACCACCCAAGCAGCCCCAACATCATTGCGAATGTCAGCATTCACGCAGTCAGGCTTGTAATCCTTACCCGAGCCGAGATTAAGAACCAAACCAGTCTTTTGCATATTTGGGCCTGTTTTTGCGTATCCAAGGCACAGCCTGCTGGATCAATCTCTCACCATTCAAGCCAATCGTCTGGCTCCCAACATGGTGCACATAGGACCGACTCAGGTAATGATGAAAGCCTGCCGCCCTCAAATCCTCGCAGTGCACATCATCGGAGTACCAGTTCAGTGGCGGGAACTTGAAGCAATCCCATGCATCGCGTCCAATCCAAGAAAAGATAGGGGATGGACACTCCAGCGGCATGATGGCGTCTTCATAAGGGTACTTGAAGTAGTACAACTCCTGATCAAAGGGGTTGCTGCGGATATTTTGCACAGGTCTGGCGGCATCGCATCTTGCCGCCACCCAGCCAACAGGTTCACCGGTTTCGGCCTTCAGCTGCGCCACATCCTCCAACAAATACCGATAACTGGTGGGCGTCAGGACAATGTCATCGTTGGCGCAAATAACAGACTCAAACCCATCAGCAAAGGCGCGGTCCATGATCTCGTTGTAATCCTCACCGAAATTGCGGCAGTGGCCAAAGAGCTTATGGTCAGCGTCAAAGCCGCCAATAATGGACTCTGGACCTCGCAAATAGACAGGCACTTCGGGACAGTACTCTGCAATGCTTGTGAGCATCACCCGCAAACCCTTGCCGTGTACTGTCGAGATGCATATTGGCGAAATCACTTCTTGGCCGTCTTCGGCTTCTTGGCCGTCTTGGCCGCAGCGCGGAAGTCAGCAGCAGATGGTGCCGCCTTGGAGCCAGGCTTGTTCATCTTCTCGCCAGAACCAGCCGCAATCCGCGCTCTCTTGGCTTGAATATTGGCATAAAGCCCAGGCTTAGTCTTCATTCTTAACCCCAATCTTGATCGTCAATAGTGACTCAGGCTCCTCGTCTTCGCCCTCTTCCTTGGCCACCCAAGCCGAACAAGTACGGCTGGACGCACACTTGAAATCAAAAATCTCGCAATATCCCAAGTCGCCAGCCTCAATCATTGCCCAAGGGTCGCCCTCTTCGCCAATGCCATCAGCAATGCACTCAAGCATCGACTCTTCCTGATTGAACGCCGCACAGTTCCCGCAAAGACTCTTCTTCGCGTCCTCTGGCTCCACATCCCACTCCTTGGCCATCTTCATCCAATACTGCTTATTCGGCAGTGCTGGATTCTCAGGACCATAATCAGCAGAATCAATAGCTTTGGCGCGATTCTTCAAGTTCAACGTGATGTCTTGCGTCGCCATGGGACAGCTCTTACCGCCATCCTCATAACCCTCGTCTTTGTCCATGGCCTGCTCCATGGTGCGCTTTAAGGTAGCCATCAACGCATCCCCTTGGTCTTCATGTTCTTCGCTGTACGCGCACCGCGCATGGGCATCTTGGCCTCGGACATCGCAATGGCAATAGCCTGCTTGGGATTCTTCACAACCTTGCCGCCCTTGCCACTATGTAACTTGCCAGCCTTGTACTCAGACATCACAGCGCCAACCTTCTTTTGTGCCTTGGTCATCTTCATTTGAATACCCCTTAAAGAATTAACGAATTATGCAACCCGCGGTAGATTCCTGCGCAAGGGCTGCGCCCATCTGGAAGATCCAGCCGAGCCATACATCCCAACAACAGCATCAGAGGCAAACGTCAAACAAAAAGCATCAGCCCTGTCAGGTGACGGCAATCCCCGCTTCCTAATCTCATCCTTACCCTCAATCTGGATCTTGCCGTTGCTGGTAAACGTATACCTCACAGCCGCCAGCTCACCCACCAACGCCTCATCCCGCGGCATCCAGCAGTCCCTCGACTCCAGCCACGCCTTGGCCTTGTACCAAAGTTCAGCCTTCAAGTTCCTGTAAGTAGTCCCCATGGCAGGCGACTCAGCCACGTTGATCCCGCGAGCAGGCAAGCGCAACTCCCGCAACCTGTCCACCACGCCAGCACCCAAACCAATCGAGTCCACCAAGATCTCCCCTGGCCTCTCACTCGGCGGCAGTGACTCATACTCAGCCACCACTGCACCAGTCAACTGCATCAAATCCAAATTCTTCCAAGTCTTGATCGGCTCAGTGATCGCATTCCCGCGCCGCTTGCACAATGCCGATCTGTCCGAGCCAAACCTCGCCACGTCCAATCCCCACACGCTCGGCGCGTGCTGCGACGGCGTCACATCCCGATTCATCGCCATCTCCAACAACTCCATAGGGATCACAGTGTCATCATCAGACCTCGGGAACTCTCCAAGGACGCGAATCCTGTAAGCATTGGACTCCTCCCCATAACGCGCCTTCATCTCATCAATGTAAGCCTCACTCACGCGGGGCGAGTCAGCACACGACACCTTCATCGTCACCCAGTCTGACGCCAGACGATTGTGTGTGTCGTAAAAGAAACCGCTGGACCGCACAGGGTTGCCAAGTAACAGGGTCACAGCGGCATGCCCAGACATCGAGCCAGCCGCAGCCTCAAACACCTGCTCGGGTATACCCGACGCCTCATCAGCCACCAACATTACATTGTCTGAGTGCACCCCTTGGAGAGCTTCTGGCTGCTCGGCCCTCGAGGTCCTAGCCGAAATAAACGCCTCATTGTTCATCCCCACCATCTCAATCCGATCCTGCTTCACCTCCAACTGCTCAGCCAACATCGGCGGCAAGACCTTCACCCAACGCTTCACCTCCGCAAACAAGGCGTCATACAACTGGCTGGATGTGGGGGCCGTCACCACAATCTTGACAGGGAAGCGCAGGAACAAATACCACAGCATCGCCCAAGCACTCGCCGTGGACTTGCCCACGCCATGGCCTGAACGTACGCTGATGCGGCGGTTCCCCTTGGCAATGTGATTGAGAAACTCCACCTGCCAGGCATCAGGCTCAGTGTTCAACACCTCTCGGACAAAGAGAACAGGGTTGTTGCGGTAGAGCTTGACGAATTCGACAAACGGGTTATCGGGCGTCAAATTTTTCAAATTTTTTTGGCGCTGGGCGGTGGGCGCTGTGGGGGTGGGGGTAGGGGGGTGGGTCATGGGTTTCGGTAGCTGTTAGGGTGCACCATCAGCCGCCCCGCCGCGCAAATCGATGGGGGGGTCGAGCCGCCGAGCCAACAGCCAGCGAGTACCTTTTGCCTATGTGTGCAACTTCTGCGGCACAAATGCGCGTAAGTCGTTGATTCGATTGGCTTTTGTGTGTATGTGTGCATTTGTCGACTTTACACGATGTCCATTATGTTAACCACGAAGCCTGTTATCCACAGCTTATACATGGCAGACACCGCCAAACGCCAGTTGTCCACAGGCCAAGACGCCAATCATGTGCTTTTCCCTGTGGATAAGTCATCAATGACCTCGACGTGGCGCAATGCCTCCATGCGCAGGTCTTGCAAGTTGATCGTCACTTGCGCTTGTTTTTGTAGGCCATAAGTCTTCTGATCCCACCTTTCGGCCAGCCACTGGCGCGTGCGGATGCGCTGGACGTCGCGCTGCGCGTGGTCGACGTCCATGCCGTCGGCGATCTTGATGGTCTCGCAGGCCATCAGGTCGGCCGCACGCATGCGCGCGCGCGTAATCATAGCACTGTGATCGTTTTCATCAATCCATTCGTCGAGCGCGCGCTTTGAGATGCCCAGATCAATGCATATGTCTGCAATAGATTTACCTGACTCGACCATGCTGAAGATCATCTCTTCGGGCATTTCGTTGAGCATTGCGACATCCTGACGGCGCTTTGGGTTCCCAGGCACGTTTATTACCCCCTCAAAGCCGTTTTAACCCGCTGGACTATGTCCAGTACCTTTTCGCGGACAAAGCCCGCCAAACGCTTAATTTGATCCATTCTTGTACCTCTCTGCTGCTTTTGAGTTGAACTTGGATTCCATGGCTTCATTGTCGCTGAATACCAGATCATTTTCAAAATCATCAAACCCTGTTGCACCGCCGAGCTTGGTTGCGCTGAACTTTGTGACTTTGGCGGTTGGATCAAAGGCTTTGACCTTGATCACGTCTTGGACGATTGGCTCCATCATGAAGACCTCAAGCTCTTCCAGGCTCCAGATGTGCTCGTCCCGCAGATCTGTTCTGGATGTTTGGATTGCCAGAGCTTCTGCCAGCGTTCTGGTGACCACCATGATCTGGCCATTGACCATCTCCCACTCGATCCTCGGAATGTCTTCACCCGCCACCTGGAACCCTGCCTCGGTCGCTTTGGCATCCAACACGCCAAACGCCCTGATCATGGACGCCACCGCTGAATCGAACTTGATCTGATCCTTTGCCGCGATGAACTGGTGAACTCTGCTGTTCTGCACCCAGAATTTCTCTCTAACGTCACTGTCAACTAAAGTAATCAGTCGGTTTTCTCCCCATTTCCTGTCACTTGCCACCTTCACCGCCTCCAGTTCCACCAACTTTGCTTGAACGTGAATCGTCCAAGGATCTGCTTTTGGACTTGGCTGCTCCACCAAGGGAAGCTGATTCGGTTTTCTCGTTTTCTGTTTCGTTGCCATCTTTGTTCCTTGGTTTGGTTACATGATCCATTGGTTACAAATCATCGAGTCTTAGACTCTCGATTTGTAACTGTAACCATGGACGGTACAAATCGTTACATTTGTAACTGTTTGTAACCTGTAACCTGTTTGTTTATACAGTATCAATACTCGTCATTAGACTGATCTTTAGGCTCCAGCCAGACCAATTTGTCCCTGATTCCGATGAGTCCAGCATCTTGCAAACGTGTCTTTGCCCGACTCCATGCTGTCTTAAATGTGTTCCGATCATCATCAGTGCACCCCATCTTTTCCCACAATTCCTGCCGCCATTCCTCCAAATTGACGGCCATGCGCTGCTTCTTGTCTACGAACTTTATAACTCCTTTGCTTTTGACCACAGTCTCAAGACAAAGCATCTCCAAACGCTGGTTTTTGCCATTTCCAGCGTGCCCTTTGCCTGCCTTCTTTGATGCCAAATTGACGGCCTCATCGCTGGCCTTGACCGCCAGACTGACCACTGGAACAAAGCCAAGGCTTGACCCGCTGATCTCAATCTCGACCATCTCAAACCCAAACCTGATGTCGTCCTCGCCGTCCTTTTGCTTGGTCAGGCTGATGACGCCCTTTCGCTGTTCCTCAAATCTCAGGATCTCCAGCTGCGTGTCCACGGCTCCAAGCAGGGATGAATGACCGCGCAGGCCTTTGGCCAGGTCCTTTCCACTATGGTGGAGCACCATCAGGGCGCAATTAAGGAACTCTTGTATCTTTCCTGTGGTGGCGATGAACGCTCCCATGGCGTCAGAATCGTTCTCATTGCCACCGCCAAACGACCTTGCCAGCGTGTCCACGACCATGAGCTGGAACTCCATACCTGTCTTCTCTACCAGGCTTACGATGGCCACCATGAGCGCGTTGAAGTCCTCTGCGCTTGATCTCAGGTTGAGCTGATGCCTGATGACGTAGATCGGAGCACCTTTTGGCGTCTCATGGTGAATCTGACACGCCTTGATCCTGGCTCCCATCCCGCCAAAGCCTTCCCCACACAGGTAAAGGACTGCGCCTTGTCTCTCAATCGGGTTGCCCATCCACGGCCTGCCTGTGGCGATGGCCTCGGCCATGTCCAGTGCGATAAAGCTCTTGAACGAGCCTGGCGGGCCATACAAGGCAGCAAACGCTTTGACTGGCAACACGCCATGGATCAGCCACTCGACTGGCTCGTCCTGTATGTCATCCCACGACTCAATCTTGACTGTCTTAATGGGTTTGGTGGGCTTGTCTTGGGTTGATTCTTTGGCGGGCACAGCGTCAGGCGCGAACTCTTTAGAGATCTCCTCTTCCACTGATGGCATTGGCTGCACTTGTTGTTCAATTGGCGTGTCCAGCTTCAGCGCAACCAGTCTTTCGGGAATCGTTACATCTTTGGAAGTCAGCTTAAATGTTGCCTTCACCAGCTCAATCAGGTCTTCCCTTGTCTTCCCCTGCTCGTTGACGAATTCCCATGCATCGTCGCCTGCGCCCTGAAGTTGCAGGTCCACGACCTTGACGTTCTTGGCGATGGGCAAGATGGCGTCCACAGCCTTCTGCGCATACCTCCAGCCAGGTAGATCGTTGTCGGGCAAGATCACCACATTGGCGCCAGCAAAGTATTCGGTGATTGCCTCTGGCCATGATCCTGCACCTGTATGCGCCGTTGTTGCCGTGACGCCAAGGCTTTGGAGCGCATCTGCCGCCTTCTCTCCCTCTACCAAGTAGATGATCCTGCCTGCTGACTTCGCATCCAGCATGGCGGGCAGGTTGTAGGGGACGATCCTTGCGTCGCCAAGCGTTGTGTGCCGCCTGCCGTCAGCGTCCACTTTGTACAGCCTGTAAGTCTTCTTGTTCTCGCCAATCTTTAGGCGCTGCTTGACAAAGACTGTTGTCTTGTTCTCGTCTTGATATTCCCATTCATGGTCGAACTGCACGACTGGCAATGGTTTGATGTTGGCGAGTGGGTCGGGACGCTCTTCCAGTTCAGGCAGTAAGCGCATATCCTTGATGGTGTTGAAGACGTCTTCTTGCGAGCACCCGCCGTGGCAGTGAAACAAGGGTTTGCCCTCGTCGTTGATGCTGATTGAGAGTGAGGGATTCTTGTCTCCGTTGCCCTTGCCGTGACCAGGTACTGGGCAAGATGCCACCCATTGACCGTTGGCTTTCTTTGCGTTGCCTAGTGTCTTGGCTATTTGTTCTGCTTGCATTAGTTATCTTTCTGTGAGGATTCGCCATGCGGTTGCCGCGCATAAAGGCACTTGTCCATTTCCAATGGCTTTAAGTCTGTCCACCCTAGCGGCCACCCCATCAGCCACTCTACCCAGGGCGGGTTCAGTGGACCACCAACCTGTGCCGCGAGGGGTATCTCGTTCCTGGCGTATTCCGAGGGACTTCCGCTGTCTTTGTACATCCGCTGCACTGGTGTTGGCCAAAGTCTCGGATTGTTCACTTGATCCACCAATCTGATCTGGATGGGTTGGCCGTTCTCGCGATAATTCTTGCCTTGCTTGAGCAGGCCGCTTGTCCCCCCCCCCCCGTGTCTGGCGTGCGCCACAATCCAGATGCGGTCGCGTTGATGCGGTGCTCCGACATCTGCCGCTCCCATAACAGTCCACCGCGAGTCATACCCGAGGCAGGAAAGGTCGCCAAGGACTCGTCCCAATCCTCGATGAATGAGCATTGGGCTGTTTTCCACAAATACGAATTGGGGTCGAATTTCGCTAACCACCCGCGCCATGTGATACCACATGGAGGAGTGCTCTCCATCGAGTCCTGCACCTCTTCCTGCGATGCTAATGTCTGTACATGGAAAGCCGCCAGATACAACTTCAGCAATTCCTCTCCATGGTGTTCCATCAAAGGTTTGTATGTCATCCCAAATCGGGAAAGGCGGGAGAAGACCGTCATTTTGTCTGGCGCACAGTACGCTTGATGGATAGGCTTCCCATTCGACTGCACAGACTGTTCGCCATCCAAGCAATTTGGAGGCAAGTATTCCTCCACCAGCACCTGCGAAAAGAGCCAACTCATTCATGTTTTCCTGTTCACAATATTTAGAGACAAAAAAACCGCTGGTGTGACCCAGCGGTGCTTACATTCAACGATCAATATTCCATGGCCTGACGAATGTCGCGGATTCGCATTTTGAGCAATGGTGCAAGGTCTTCTTTGCTTTGCTTCAATCGAACAATTTCAGATTCGAAATACCGAATCTTTTCATCAATGTTGTCCTCAACTGTTGGGTTGTGGTCAATTCTTTGCTCTCCAAGCATTGCTCGTTGTTTTGTTACTGGAACATAGTTTTCATTCATTTTTCAGTCCTTAAAACATTTCATCGTCACCAACTGCCGCAGCCATCGCTGACTTCGCAGGTGCAGGTGCTGGCGCTGGCGCAGGTGCAGGAGCTGGCGCGGCAGCTTGCGCCACAAACTCGGCATCAGATTGATCCATGCCAGCGGGACGATCAATCCATGACACCAAGTTGAAGTTCGGGATGCGGGTTGTGCCCTTGCCGATCTTCTCCAGCTTCGAGCCGGTGTACTCCAGCACAGGCATCTTGCCAGGGTTGGCGGCATGCTGTGCCATACAAGCCTCATACAGATTCTGAAGCCCCATGTTAGGGCCTACGCCGTTGGAACTCCATTCCACAGTACCGATCTCTTTGTTGTAGAACTTGACGATGAATCCTCGTTTGTGTTCAGGGGATGGCTGTGGACCTTTTTTGCCAAGCTGTGCATCGGGTTGCCATTCACGCACACCCACACCCAAGAGGAGCCAGCCTGTTTGCACTGCGTCAATGTCGAACACCACCTTCTTGAGTTGTATTTCCTTGCCTTGGTTGTTGGTCCATGCGTTGGCTTGAGGGGAAAAGCGGATGTAGTTGCCAGAGCCGCCGCCAGATGAGAGATTTAGCATTTTGCGTTTCGCTTTCAAAAGTTACAGGGGTTGCATTATTGACTCAAGCCGCGATCTCTCGCAAGCGTCAAGCCACTTGATACCTTGGCCGTCAATTCGTCCAAGATAACTCTTTGATCCTTTGGCAATAGCTTTTCAGCCGCCGCTGGAGTAATAAGGTTTGTTTCATATATGTCTGTGTCGGATAAACCCGCAGAGATCAATTCGGCTCTCGCAGTGCCTTCATTGATCCATTTGCGGGATGCGCGTTTGGGCTGGAGCTGCCAGCCTGGGATGACTGCGCCGTCCTTTTCCATGGTTTCCATTGCGTGTGTTCGCACCGCATCAATGAACTTCTCGACCAGCGGTGCGCGGTCCAAGATGTCGCTGATCTGTGCAGGGGTGAGCGCCAGCATCACAGCTTTGACCTCGTCCTTCTTTAAGGCTGTGATGTCAGGTTGCGCAGCCACGACATCAAATGATTGCTTTTGTGCCGAGCAAATCGTCTTGGCGGGGCAGTATTGGCATGCTGATTCTGATGGTGCATACCGCGGTGCATCACTCACTGCCTCTTCAATGGCGGGCAACATGACTTGCGTTTCCCACACACCAAGCTCATCAGCACTCATGCGGTGGACGCGCTTATCGCCATGGTGTGGCTGGATGATCTGGAACTCGATCTCTTTGACGCGCAGGTTGTTGGCCTTCATCGCGCCCAGTGCGTAGATCTTCATTTGTTCGCTGTCAGCGTCCACATAACCGCGGCCAGTCTTGAGATCGGCGATAGTGAGTTTGGAGTCAGACCATCCGACAACGTCAGCAGTCCCTTGGAGGCTGAATGCGGGCGTGTCGTAGAGTTTGAAGAGCTGTTCCACCTTGACGTATCCAAGCTCGTCCTGCACCGCCCAGATGGCCTGCAAGTGCTCTAAGGCGAACTCGCAGTTCTCCTCGGTCATAGTGATGCCTTCGACCTGCTGGCCAACAAACTTTATTGGGTCGGTGTCGAGCTGGAAGCATGTCTCGGCCAGCGCGTGAATGGCTGTGCCAATCTTGGCGGCTTCACCTGACTCTTGATAGGGGACAAGGGTTGAGAGCCGCGCAGAGGCGGGGCATGCGATCCAGCGCGAGGCTGCAGATGGGCGTAGTTTGAGTTTGGGTTGTGTCATTCTTGTTCTGTGTGCTGGTTGATGAGGAGGATGTAAGCAATCTTGCGCACTTCGTTGCTGACTGCATGGCCAAGGTCTTCGGGGTCCAGCAGGCGCTTCAAAAAGACGATTTGCTGTTGGTTGGCTTTGCGCTGTTTCTCAAGCTCAGTGCCAAGCCAAATGATGTGCTCACGCATGGTGGCGCGTTCCTGGTCATGCATAGTGCTTGCCCCAGTAGGCGATGAGTGCGGCATCCGACCTGCCGTCATCTTTGACGCGCTTGAAGTCAGCTTGGTTGTTGGGGAACAGTTCCATGGCTCGTTGTCGGCTGGCATCTTTGCCTGCGCCACGTTTGACGCCCTTGACCCAAGTGGCAGGGGCCACATAGGTCACAGGCAGTTTGAATGCGGCCAGAATCCCTTCGATCATGCCGAATGACCGGCCAAAAGAAAAAACGCTGGTGACACCTTGGCCAGCCATTGCGCTGACCTTTTCGACATAAACATGGGTGTCGTTTGAGTTGTAATTCGCAAAGATATGCGCCAGTTCGGTGGCTGAGACTTGTCGCTTAGACTTGTTGTTGCGTTCCACCGTCACGGTGGGCATATCAATGATGATGAGGTTGCCTGTGCCGTTGATGACCGCTATCGCGCCATTCAAGCCAGGGTCAATGCCAATGATGCGGGTCATTTGACAGCGTCCTCCATGGCCTTATTGAGGACTTGCAACCGCGCTGAGATCAACGCATTGGCGGCCTCCTCCAGCCGCATCACGGTGCTGTAAAGTGGTTCTGTTTGACCGCTGATCCAGCGGGAGAGCTGTGCCTGGTCAATCTCTGCGACTCGGCACAGATCGGACATCCGAAAACCGGCTGACTCAATCTTGTGTTTGATGTCGTGAATGGCTTGTTGTGCGACTTTCATGTTTAAGATGTTAACCATGTTTTGTGAAGATGGTCAAGTTTACAGGCAAAAAAGGGGGCTGACTCGCGCCAGCCCCAAGAGGCAACTGCGGGAAATTTCAAAACCCGCACTGGCATTGTAGGGGATGCAATACTTGATTAAATTGTATGGGAATTGATGGACTTGTCAATTCTGCTATGATTCTTCAGTCAACCACTTGAAAGGATTTTATGAACCACACCCAACACGCGATGACGGTGGAAAGCCACCGCAAACTGTCCAAACGCGCTGAATCAGCCTTGGATTACCTACTGTGCCTTGCCATTGGCGTTGGCCTGGCTGCACTTTTGGTTGCATGGTGGTCAGCGTGATTCTGACAGTGCGCCAACTTAAACCTGGCCAGCAGTTCATGCTCAAGCGCACTGGCGAGTGGTTTGTTTTCGTTGAAAAAGAAATAGGCACACCCTTTGGAGTGCGCCACATCGTTGCCTACGATGATCCCTACAACCTTAAGAAACGCAATGGGAGCAAAACCACATTGCACCATTCTTGCCATGTCATCATCAACCCAAAGGAGAAACCCATGTCGCAGACCATGCAAATTGAAATTGACCGCGCTGTCAACAAGTTCACGCCACCCATGGAGGTGGGTGGAGGTTTTCTCACCCGCGATGACTACGCCAAGCTCGCACGCATGGCGATCACCGAGGGCACGATGATCGGTTGGACTCATGCAGAGAACATGACCCGCGAGCGTATGCAGCGCAAGATCACCGAGCTTGAGCATGAGGTCAGCATCTTGCGTGACCGCGTGAAAGAAGTCGAGATGGAGCTATTGGCAAGTCAAAAATGAGAGAGCTGAACTGGACCCCGCCAGCGGGCACAAAGATCGTGTGGCCAACATTGCACGTCTTTGATCCCAAGTTCACACCGACCAGGGGCGCAGATGTGCAGGCAATCTGGCGCAAGTACGGCTGGAAGCCTGTCTTCAATAACTCGCCCAAGGTCGAGGAACCACAACACAAATCAAAGGTCTTGAAACTATGGAAACAGTCTTGAATTTCGTTTTGCTTGGCGCAGTTGGCATTGCCATCTTGTTTGTGGTGGTCTACGCCGTGATTGCTTTATTAGTTGATAAGACAGAGATTAAATGAAGTGCCCTGTGTGCAGCAAGTGGGTGAGCGTGCTTGAGACAAGAACCAGGCCAAACAATGAGGTTTATCGGCGCTATCAGTGCGCCAATGAGCACCGATTCACCACCAAAGAAGTCGTGCAAAAAGTGATTAAGGGGAAGAGTGAATGACACAAGAGGGGAGAAAACATGAAATCATTAAGCAAATTGCACCAAGAAGCAATTATCAAAGCTCAGAACGAAGCTGACCAAAATAAAGCGGCAGCATTGGCAATGATTGAAAAGCCCATTGAAATGATTAAAGCCATCATGCTCAAGCATGAATTGGCTGTCATTGAAGTCATGCGTGAACTGCATGAGTCGAGAGATGCCGCAGTCAGGGCTGAACGAGAGGCGTGTGCAAAGGTGTGTGATGAACTATCTGACAAGCACACATGGGAAGGAAGTTATGCAGATGAATGCGCTCAAGCCATCCGAGCAAGGGGACAAACATGACTCCACTTATCTGCAAGGCTGTTAAGTTTGCCCCAGAGCCAGAGACTGCTTTGTGGTTTGATGTTGGTCAAATGAAGTCAACTCTTGACACCAAAGTTCCCGCCGAGTTTTTGATGAA
>Ga0172372_10005867_pt1 | contig 16937 bp, 10 predicted proteins | sample LakKiv5m_2_FD_114544 | JGI IMG/M metagenome (GOLD analysis project Ga0172372, IMG submission 114544) | Freshwater microbial communities from Kabuno Bay, South-Kivu, Congo - kab_092012_9.5m | ecosystem: Environmental > Aquatic > Freshwater > Lake | place: Democratic Republic of the Congo...
CTCAACAAACTTTAATCTCGGCACTGGTTCTATCGGCACTCTAAACTTCTCAGATATCATCGGTTCAAACTCCACCACCACAAATGCCACCACCACCTCCCTGTATGCCTCTATATTCAATGCCGGTAACGCCACCACCACCTCTCTTTTCTCCAGCATAGGTAATATAAACAATCTAACCGCAGGCAATCTTCTCTTCACAAACGCAACCGGTACTTCAGCTACCACAACCTCACTCTTCTCAACCACCGCAAGCACAACCAACCTGTTCTCATCACTCCTTACCGTAGGTGGAACAAATCTTGTTGTTAATTCTCTTGGTAATGTTGGCATCGGCACCTCAACCCCCGGCACCACCCTAGATGTCCAAGGTGGAGCACAATTCGGTACTAACAATGTTGATCTTATAACCTCTCTAGGTAAAATCTCTGGTCTCTCTTCCACCTTCTTCAATACAGACACATCAGACAATCTTGCAACCATTCTCACAGATGAGACAGGTTCTGGTGGAGGATTTGTACGAGCCACAGCCCCTTCCGTCACCACCCTCACAGTCTCCTCAGGTGGTATAAATGTAACAGGAAACTCAACCATTGCAGGTACTCTAGGTTCTCTTACAGGATTAACCTCCTCAGGTAGTATCACTTTCTCTGGTCTAACCGCCGGTAGAAATGTCTGCACCACAACAGGAGGAGTACTCACTACCACCTGTACATCCTCTGATATCTCAAACTCTGTAACAAATGAGACAGGTACGGGTGCTTTGGTATTTGGAACCTCACCAACATTTACTACATCGATTAGAACGCCTTCAGTAACCAATCCAGGAACTCTTGCTCTATCTGCTACAGGTGCAAATGTGATTACTGCTTCTACAAATAGCTCGGAGAGGATGAGGATTGATTCTTCGGGCAACGTCGGTATTGGGACGGCAAGTCCGAGTAGTTTGTTAACCGTAGGCCCAGCCGGCGATACTAACTCAGTAACACTTCCGACCCTGAGGCTTCAAGGATATGACATTAATTTCGGAAGTTATGGCGGAATGATTTTACATAGCACCAGTGGTCATACTTCCACTGCAAGGCGGTACTTGGTTACAAACGCTTTAGATGGAAATAAGTTTGCGATTATTAGAGGTGCTAATGCCACGACTGACCCTGTAATTGGTGCGGGTGGGTCATTAAGTTCTGGAACGGCGGATTTTGTAATAAACAATAGCGGCAACGTCGGCATTGGGACGGCGAGTCCTTCATTTGCTTTAGGAACACAATCTAAAGGTTTGCATATATTAGGTGCAGGTTCTACATATGCAACTCTAAATCTACAAAGAGAAACTAATAGCCAAGGATCCATAATTGATTTTTCAAACGCTTCAAATGTATTGCAATTTCGCATAGGAACAAATTTCGCAAGTGGCGGTGACAAACTTCATTTTGCTTATGGTTCAACACCAACCATTGGTATGACATTAGATACATCCGGCAACGTCGGTATTGGGACCACAACTCCATTCTCGAATATATTTGGAATAGATTCGAAATTGGATCTTACATCTACGGGCCGCGCGATACTTACCCTCCACGGTGTCTTGGGTGGTAATCCTCAAGAAGTGTCACTATCAACGGGGGCCACTGGATTTGCCATTGACGTTGGAGGAGCGGTTTCGGCCGGTTCAAACAATATTGTCTTTAGGACGAGCAATACGAATTCTAGTTATTCTACTACCGAGCGCGTGAGAATAACTAGTGATGGCAACGTCGGTATTGGGACGGCAAGTCCTCAAGCAATCTTAAACACTTCTGTTACAGCAGGAAGCGCGGGAACAGAATCTACTCTTTTAAGACTTACAAAAACAGATGGCTATACTTCGGATGGAACTGGAGGTTCTTCCATTGTCTGGTCAAATTCAACCAATGCCTCTGAATTCGGAAAAATCAGGTTAACAGGAACGGGTACAACTAGAAGCTCTCTTGATTTTATTGTGGCTGGAGGCTCTGTAAATCCTACTGCTGTTGCTATGAGAATCCATGACTCTGGCAACGTCGGGATTGGGACGACTAATCCGCTAAACTCGCTCCATATTCAGAATAACCAAAATGGCCTCACTTCTCTGCGCGTGAGGAATGACGATACCGGTTCTTCCAACTACTCAATGGTCGCGGTCAATTCTTCCGGCAATTCCTGGGGCATGAGAATGGGTTCAGTCGCGGCCAATAATAATTCATTGGAATTTGTAGTTGACGCTTTTAGTTCGCCGACTCCCCGCATGACAATCCTTACGGGCGGCAACGTCGGTATTGGGACGGCGAGTCCAAATTTTAAGTTAGATGTTAGAGGCACTTCCGGAAACTGGCCAGCCGGGTTCTATGCCCAGGGTGCTCACTATGGTTTCACTCCATATACTGATGGTGGTGGTGCAGGTTTTGGGTATTCCAGCACATTAGTTATGTACGGGGCTCCGAGCGCTACCCTTTTGTATTCAGCGGGAAGTGAGAGGATGAGGATTGATTCTTCGGGAAACGTCGGTATTGGGACGGCGAGTCCTCAAGCTAATCTTGAAGTATATCGATCCGGCTCTGGGTCAGCTAATATGCTCCGTTTATCAAGAGTCAATGGGGCGGACAATCATTATTTGAATATTTCTGTTGATCCGGATAATAATGATGCTATTTATTCTTCAACTGGTGCACAGGGCGGTAATCATAGATTTTTTGTTGGAAACTCAGAACTCATGAGGCTCAGCAACAGTTTAAATGTCTCCATTACCAACCTAGTATCCTGCGGAGGCATTCAGACAAATGCTTCTGGTGTTATGAGCTGTACTTCTGATGAAAATTTGAAAAATCTAGGTAGCGTATATTCTTCAGGGCTTGAGAGTATAAGAAAGATTGCTCCTCAAAGCTATTCGTGGAAAGAGGGAACTCCGATGTATGACGGAGGCATTCTCTATCACGGCTTCATAGCTCAAAATATTCAAGAAGCACTTCCAGAAGCTGTTAATGTTGGTGCTAGCGGACAACTTCAAATCAATACAACCACCATTCTTGCTTCTAGTATTAACGCAATAAAGGACTTGGATTTGTCTATGCAGTCTATTGAATCAAGAATTACAGCCCTCGAGAATGCATCTTCTACTAATGATGAATCTAGCTCATCCTCACTCTTTGATTCTTTCTGGCAGATGCTTGCTGACCGCATGGCGAGCCTTGCAACCAGTACCGATGCTTACGCCACTTCCTCAGAGGAAATGACCGGCTTTCTCTCCACCCAGTTCTTTAAGACTCTCTGGTCTGCAATCTCGGTGAAGCTTGCTGAAGCGGCGAATGGGATAGAGAGAATTGTCGCTCGTGTTCTTGAGGCAGAGACTGTTTACACCAATGAGCTTTGCCTAAAGGACTCCAACAGTGAGAATGTCTGCGTCACGGCAGATCAATTAAGACTCTTACTCTCAAATGCCAGTGGCGACATTGATATTACTGGGGGTGGAGAAGGGGATTCCGCCTACCCGTCCGGTTCCGGCTCTGATATCTCGGCAGGCGAGAGCGACAATACTTCCTCGACCGAGCCGGAGCAGGAACCCCAGACTTCAGAACCACCGGCTGAGACAGATAGCCCGGAGGGGGATACTGGAGAAAATCAGGGTATCTAAATTTTCAATTACCAAATAAAACTTAATTTTTTTTAAAAAATTTTGAAAAAATGCTTTTCAGAAGGAGGAAAATGGCCGGCAGGTACGCGAGCGAAAAAAGCCCCACAGGCTTTCCCAAGAAAATGAGTGGATAGCCGAGAAAGGGAAGGGAAATGAGCGATTTTCCTAGGATGAGCCTCGGCCTGGCAATTTCTCCGCCTTCGACCAGGTACACGTTTCCGCCTTCGCGTTCAATTTTACCGCTTTTGATCCTGACCACATTTTCGATTAGTGCCCTGTAAACCAGCCTTTCTCCGGCAGTGTAGAAATTGTCTTTCAGAGCAAGACCGGCGCGGCCTCCGGTGTCGTAATATCCGCTCAGGGGTCCGAGAGAAAAAGAAAAAAGACCTATGAATAGGGAGAGTGCAATATAGGAGACCAAAAGAAAAAAATAGCATCTTCATGTGGATATTTTTTAAAAAGCGAAGACTCCGCTTGCGCGGAGTCTTCGGGCATCGATAAGCCGAATTCTGTACCGGTTTTGTTCACCGCAGGTGCCGCAAGAATGGGTATTCTTCTGCAGTTTTGGTCCGAGAGGCAACTCTCCTCGCCAGAGACTCTGCACAAGCATCCAATTTGTAACCACTTGCGGTGAACAAAACCGGCGATAGCTATTTATCTGTCCTCGGTGTCGCCACCGGGATCAAGCGGCACTCCCGCACACCCATTCTGTCATCGTTAAATTGTGTTTATCCGTTTTGATTTTTCAATTTTTCTCAGGTTGCGGGAATATATTCCTGCGCAACTTGGTTGAACAACAAAACACAATAGCAGAATGGGTGTGCGGGCACGGCCTTGCATTCAGGTAAGGGTTTAGCGTGTTGCACTTCCGGCGTTGCCGCCGGGCTCACCCGGCACTCAGAGAAATCTGAGTGCTGGGTGCCTGCTCGCTTTCGCTTGCAGGCATCTCTGTTCGCACCTCTGGGATCGCTCCCGACAGGCGTTACCTGCTACCAATGTTTTTCTGCAAAGTACAGAAAAACGGAATGTTCGGACTTTCCTCCCCAGAGTACTTGCGGAGCAAATACTCGGGCGACCGGTGAAACCGGCCAAGCTCCTAAAAATAGTAGGGCAGCTATCTGACGCCTGTTTAATTATAAATCATTCACAGGAAAAAACAACCAGTGTCAAGGGTTGGGTAAAAGCCCGTCCTGCAGGTGGTGAAGAAAAATTTTCAGAGTGCTTATCCACAAAAAAGCTCAAAATTTAAGGTTCTCATGGTAAAATCGTTCCATTAACGGTTCATCTTTAAGAGTCATGATCAGAGAGCATGGGGTAAGTTTTTTGGTAATCGTTTCTTTAATTTTTTTGTTACCCGTATTTTTTGTGCCCGGCGGCGCTTTGAATCTTCCCAACTCCAAAGCTGTGCTCCTGACCATCGGGGCATCGGTCGGCGTGCTCGCATTTGTCTACGAGGCATGGAAAAACCAGTCCCTCTCCCTTCCGGCTCATAAACTTTTTTTTGCCGCTCTGGCTCTCCCGGCGGTCTACCTCCTTTCCGCTCTTCTCAGTACACCTTCTTCGCTCTCTCTTTTTGGCTACAATTTTGAAGTGGGCACCTTCGGTCAGATTTTAGCGGGCGCGGCGCTTTTGACCATCGCGGCTGTCAGCTTTACCGGGACTTCAAGCGTTCTAAAGGGACTGATCGCTCTTTTTGTTTCTTTATCCCTGGTGGCTCTTTTTACCGTTCTGAAACTTTTATCGGGCGGCGAGTGGCTTACCCTGGGTAATTTTCCCGGCGTGGCAGGGAGCCCGGTCGGATCCTGGACCGATCTGTCGGTGGCGCTGGCTCTTCTTTCGATTCTCTCCATCATCGCCCTGAATATGCTCTCCATGAAAAGAGCGGTCCGGGTGACCGTATTTGTGGTGTTTGTGCTCAGCATCCTGCTGTCGACAGTATTTAACTTCCAGAACGCACTCACTCTCAGCTTGGCGGCATCGGTCATTCTGTTTTTCTACTTTTTTAAAGTGGAGAGCCACTATCTCAGTTCCCAGTCCAGAGAGGGTCGTATTTTTTCAAAAATGACTATCCTGCCCTTTGCGCTCGGTCTGGTCTCGTTAATTGTTCTGGCCAATCCGTTCATTACCAAAGATCAGAGACTTGCGGTCGCAGTCTCGGAAATGTTCGGGGCCAACAATACTGATGTTAGACCGACACTTTCGACCACTTTGAGCATTTCCAAAGCCGCTCTTTCTCAGGAGGCGCTTTTGGGATCTGGGCCAAACACTTTTTCGCGAGACTGGCTCATTTACAGGCCGGCGGCGATCAACACCACTCCATTTTGGGGTGTCACTTTCCCGGTAGGCGCCGGTTTTATTCCCACCCAGGTGGCCGCTACCGGCATTCTCGGTACGGCCCTGTGGCTAGCTTTCTTTATCCTCTTGATTTCACTCGGGCTCAAGTTCGCAAGCGATATGCCCGAATCCAGAGCCGAACGTTTCGTGCTCCTTTCTTCTTTCTCGGCTTCGCTTTTCCTTTGGGCGAGCAGTTTTCTCTACGGGCCCTCGCTCGCTCTTTTGACGCTCGCATTTATCATGACCGGGGTCTTTCTGGCTGCCTCGCGAGACACGGGATTGATTTCCGTTAAATCGTTCAATTTTGACAGCACACCATCAGCCAAATTTTACTTCTCATTTATTTTGGCACTGGCGGCGACCGGCGCTCTGGCTCTCGGTTTTGCGGGAGGTCAGAGAGGACTGGCGGCTTTCCATTACCAGAGGGCGATCCGGATTTCCAACACGGACGGCGCCACTTTGGCAGAGATTGAAGGCAACCTTGAAAAAGCGATTTCTTACTCAGCCATGGACGCTTATTATGTCGCGCTCTCTCGCATCAATTTTGCCAAAGCCGAAGTCGGCGCGAATGCCGCTACGGGTACGCCGGAGGAGAACCGAGGAATATTTGAAGAAGGCATAGCAAGAAGCATTGCTGCGGCCAGGTCTGCTGTCAGCGTAAACCCAGCCGGTTATGACAATTGGGTGACCTTGGGCGGGGTCTACTCCGCCCTGGTGCCCGAACCGTTAAAGGTTGAAGGGGCTTACGAAAACGCGCTTTTTGCCTTTAACGAAGCTTCTCGGAGAAATCCCAATAATCCGGAATTACCCCTTCTGCTCGCTCAGCTTGAGCTCAACAGGGGAGAGGTGGAGAGAGCGCGCTCATATATTAGAAGCTCGATTGCTCTCAAGCAGGATTTTGCGGAGGCCTATATTCTTCTGGCCAAGCTCGAAGTAGAAGCCAAGAATCTGCCCGCCGCCATTGCCTCTGCGGAAGTGCTGGCCCAGCTTTCACCGGACAATCCCGGAGTGTATTTTGAGATCGGTCTTCTTAAGTATTCGGGCAGAGATTTTGAAGGCGCTTTGGAATCCTTTGAAAAAGCTCTCGAGCTTCTCCCGGAGTATGCCAATGCCAAATATTATCTTGGTCTCACTCTGCTTGAACTCGGAGACAAGGTGGGTGCCCGTCAAAAGTTTGATGAGCTTCTGGCCTCCGATCCCGATAATGAAGCTCTAAAAAATGCCATCGATTCTCTAGAGTCCAGAGAAGAGCAACGTAAAAGATAGCCAAAGCATTCCATGGTCAGAAAAATACTAGGGTTCCTCTACGGGGAAGCTGGTTCGCTGAACCAGGCCGCTTTTCTGCTTGGTTCTTTTGCTTTTCTTTCGCAAATCCTCGCTTTTTTGAGAGACAGGCTTCTGGCTCATATTTTCGGCGCGGGGGCTCAGCTTGATATCTACTATGCCGCTTTTAGGATTCCGGATCTCATCTTCGTAACTGTGGCTTCGCTGGTCTCACTCTCAGTTCTTGTTCCTTTTATTATCGAGAGAGAAACGCGGAGCCGAGAAGATCTCAAAGATTTTTTAAATACCATCTTCTCTTTTTTTATGATTCTGATTCTGAGCGTTTCGTTGCTCGCCTACTTTATTATGCCTTCGCTCAACTCCGCTCTTTTTAGAGGCCTCAACAGTCAGGCTCTGGAAAACGTAACCAGTCTTTCCCGCCTGCTTCTTCTCTCGCCAATTCTACTTGGCTTCTCCAACCTTCTGGGTTCCGTGACCCAGGCCTATAACCGTTTTACCCTCTACGCCCTAGCTCCTTTGTTCTACAACACCGGGATTATCTTCGGCATAATTTTTTTGACAGACCAACTAGGTATCCAGGGGGTAGCGCTGGGGGTGGTGGCGGGAGCTTTTCTCCATATGGCGGTACAGGCCCCATTTGTTCTCAAAGAGAGGTTATGGCCGAAATTTTCCCTTAGGCTGGATAGCGCAGTCATCAGCAGAGTCATAAGAATCTCCCTGCCGCGCACTCTGACCCTGTCGATGAGTGCGATCGTGCTGGTATTACTTGTATCTTTTGCATCCCTTCTTTCACCGGGTTCCATTTCAGTTTTGTCATTTTCCATCAATCTTCAGTCGGTACCGCTCTCTATTATTGGTGTCTCTTATTCTCTAGCGGCTTTTCCGACTCTATCCAGGCGGTTTCAGGAGAATAATCTCAAGGCTTTTATAGAGCAGATGCAGACCAGCTCGCGCTTCATTATTTTCTGGTCTTTGCCCATCACCGCTCTCTTGATCGTCGAACGGGCGCAAATCGTGAGAGTGCTCCTTGGTACGGGCCTCTTTGACTGGGGGGCCACACGGCTGACTGCGGCGGCGCTTGCTCTTTTCGTGGTCTCTTCAGTTTTTCAGTCGCTTTTGCTTCTTTTCATGCGCGGATTTTATTCAGCTGGCTTTACCAAAAAACCTTTTTTGATCAATCTGATTTCAACCGCCCTGACCGCAGTCTCGGCCTATCTTTTAATCCGGCTGTTCCAGTGGTCGGACAATTTTCGCTCCTGGATTGCTCTGATTCTAAAGGTTGAGAATGTCGAGGGTGCGGCCGTACTGATGCTTCCTCTAGCTTTTTCCATGGGCACGATCTTTAACTGCCTACTGCTTTGGTTTGCATTTGAGAAAGAATTCACCGGTTTTAGCAGAGGGGTCTCGCGGACTTTTTTTCAATCGCTGTGCGCCTCTCTGGTCATGGGCCTGGTCGCTTATCTCGGCCTAAATTTCCTGGCGCCTTTTTTTGACACCGGGACGCTCGTTGGACTTTTTCTTCAGGGTCTTCTCTCGGGCGTCTTGGCCACAATCTCAGGAATTGCGGTCTTGAGATTCTTCAAGAGTACAGAGCTGGGAGAGGTGCTGGATGCTCTCAGAGATCGCTTCTGGAAAACCGAGGTGATCGCCACCGATCCGGAAATAGTCTGAGGCCCGGGTGGGGCCTATGCATAACGCAGTTGATTAAGATGCTCGCATAATTCCCATAAATTCGTATATTAGTATCAATCTTCATGGATAAGGTAAGAAATTTCAGCATTATCGCTCACATTGATCACGGCAAGTCGACCCTGGCCGATCGCCTTCTTGAGATTACCGGAACCATCGATAAGAGAGTGATGAGGGATCAGGTTCTCGATTCAATGGAGCTTGAGAGAGAGCGCGGCATCACCATTAAGATGCAGCCAGTTCGTATGATTTATAAAGTAAATCATACGAACTTAAGATTTCAGAATAATGATTCAGAAATTATTCCTAAATCTAAAATCTTAAATTCCAAATCATCAGATTCAGAATATATTCTGAATCTGATTGATACGCCAGGCCACATTGATTTTTCATACGAGGTATCTCGGGCGCTTCGCGCAGTGGAAGGCTCGATTCTTTTGGTCGATGCCACTCAGGGAGTGCAGGCGCAAACCCTGACCACTCTCGGCATGGCCGAAGCTGCCGGACTTAAAATAATTCCCGTGCTTTCAAAAATCGACTCACCACTTGCCAGGACCGAGGAGGTGAGCGGGGAAATCGAGAAGCTTCTCAAGGTGGGCAAGGAGAGCATCCTCAGGGTTTCGGGTAAGACCGGTGAGGGGGTGGAAACCCTGCTTGGAGAAATAATCAGCAAGATTCCACCGCCGAGCGCTACAGTCGGAGTTTCCCCAGTCAGCGTTTTTCAGTCTTTAATTTTTGACTTCAAATATTCCAATCATAAAGGCGTCATCGTTTTCATCCGGGTTTTTTCGGGTGAGGTTAAAAAAGGGGACAGGCTTCGCTTCAAGGTGGCCGGTAAAGAATTCCAAGCGCTTGAGGTGGGAGTTTTTACCCCAGAGGAAAAACCCGTAGACAGCCTCAGGGCCGGAGAGATCGGCTATATTGTTACCGGTATCAAAGAGCCTGGAGTCGCTTCTGTCGGAGATACTATTGTGGCCGCCAATCAGGCGGACGCCACGCCGGCCTTAGCCGGTTACGAAAGCGCCAGGCCGGTGGTCTGGGCTTCGGTTTATCCTGAAAATCAGGATAATTTCAACGGTTTAAAGCATGCTCTCATGAGACTTCGCCTTTCTGATTCTGCTTTCTCTTTTGAAGAGGAATCCTCGGGGATTCTTGGGCGGGGTTTTCGGTGCGGTTTTCTGGGCATGCTTCATCTTGAAATCATCACGGAAAGGTTGAGGAGAGAATTCAACCTGCCCTTGGTAATTACTCTGCCGAGTATTACCTATAAGGTCCAATACAAAAACGGCAAGGAAGAGACGATTTACACACCTTCTTTTTTCCCGGAAGATCATCTGATCGTGGCTGTGAGAGAGCCGTGGGTTTCGGCGACAATCATCATCCCTCCTGAGTACATGAGTTCGGTGATGCAGCTTCTCTATGAATTTGAAGCGGAACTCGGCGAGACGGAGACCATGGGTGCCATGCGCACCGCGCTCAGGTTTGAAATGCCTTTGCGGGAACTTATGCGGGGATTCTTTGACAGACTTAAGGCTGCCACTTCTGGTTACGGTTCGATCTCATATACCGTTTCAGCCGAGCGTCCCGCCCTTGTCACGAGACTGGATATACTGGTGGCCGATGAGCCGGTACTTGCTTTCGCTAGGGTCATTTCAAGAAGACAGGTGGAGTGGGAAGCCGAAACAGCGGTCGAGAAACTCTCCAAGATTCTGCCCCGCCAGATGTTTACCCTAAAGATCCAAGCCAAGGCTTTTGGCCGTATCCTTGCCTCAAGAACTCTCTCCGGCATGAGGAAAGACGTTACTCAACACATGTACGGAGGAGATATCACCAGAAAGATGAAATTGCGCGAAAAACAGAAAAAAGGCAAAAAGAAAATGAAGGAGAGGGGTAAAGTAAACATCCCGCAGGACGTTTTTATCAAGATGATGAAGCGGGATTAGCCGCTAGAAAAGAGGGGAGTAGAGCAGGACCATGCTCAAAATAATGAGTATTACCAGCACTTTCCAGGCAAGCTGAACCTTATTTCTGTGTTTTCTATCGAATAGCATGGAAGCCATGATAGCATAGGAGGGCCGGGCCGGGAACGATCCGGCCCACACAAAGATGAAGGAACTGGCGAAAAAGCAAAGATTAAGGAAAATTCTTTACTCAGTACCCATTCTTCTGGTCTTAATCGTACCCACTTTTTTTCTGGCCAAGGGCGCTCTCGGCATTTTAAGAAAAGAGAGGGAAAATTCGCGAAAAGTGGAAGAACTTAAGCTTTTGACTGGCGAGCTCAATGAACGCCAGGACAGCCTCAGGAATTCCATTGCCGGTCTCCAAACCGAGGAAGGAATCGAGAGTGAGATCCGTTCGAGATTTAATGTCGCCAAAAGCGGGGAGCTCGTGGCCATTATCATTGAAAATGAACTTCCGGCCACCAGCACAGAGCCGACAGGTTTTGAGAGGCTTAGGAAGAGTTTGGAATTTATTAAAAACTTGTGGTGGTGGAATTAAGAAGCTAAAATGACCTTATGAACAATAAAAAAGTAGAAGTCTATTCAACGGAAAACTGCCATTTCTGCCACATGGCTAAGGATTTTTTTAAAGCCAAAGGGATTGAATACACTGATTACAACGTCGGCAGCGATATCGCTCGACGTGCCGAGATGGTCGATATCACCGGACAGATGGGTGTTCCGGTAATTGTCATCGATGGTAAAGATGTGGTAATCGGCTTTGATGAGAAAGCCGTCACCAAACTTCTCGACCTGCCGATGGCGGCTTAATTTCTTACCTTCAAAAAAAGCCCCGCCAGGATATATCCTGGCGGGGCTTTTGTCACGCAATTTTTAGTTTGGTGCCCAGAGTCAGGCTTGAACTGACGACCCCTTCCTCTTCAGGGAAGTGCTCTACCAACTGAGCTATCTGGGCAACTCGTTAATATTACAAAAAAAGAGCGTATTTGCAAAAGATGGGCCGGCCGATGGTAGCCTAGAGGCTTAATAATTTACTCAATCTTTCAAAGTAAATTTTGATGCTGCCGAAGTAGGGTTCGAGGAAAAGAAAGCCCAGAATAACCGGCACGACTACCACGCCAATTTTTAGGAAGGACCAGGCTATGGCCCACCTGGCACGCTGATCGAGTTTTTTTAAGATCAAGTTGTTTTCCTGAGATAGCTTGAGAGCTTGCTCCAGCAGGACTCTTTCTTCGGGATTCATTTGCAAAATAATAACAAAATATCGGCTTTTTTCAAATAATGTGATATATTCTCAGAGCACAAGACGAGCCGTTTGCCGCTGTAGTTCAATGGATAGAACATCTCACTCCTAACGAGATAATGCAGGTTCGATTCCTGCCGGTGGCACTAGGAATTGGTAATTCATGTGTTTTTGTTCAGACAAAAACAAACCCCACTTGGGGAGATTTGCTTTAATTTCCCTTAACCTTGACCCTGGTCTGGCGGTTCTTGTCGAGCTTGGGCAAACGAAGAGTAAGAACACCGTGCTTCTCGACCGCCTCCGCCCCGTCCACATCTATCTCCTCGGAGAGAGCGATGGTCCTGGAGAAGGAACCCCAGTAAAGTTCGCGGTGCATGAAATCCTCGCCCGAGACGGTTTTGTCTTCGCTTCTTTCGCCGCGGATGGTGACCATGTCACGAGTTATGGAAACATCCAGATCATCCGGCTTGACGCCGGCGACCATGGTGCGAATGATGATTTCGGAAGAGGTTTGGTAGACATCCACGGAGAGTTGAGCTTCCTCCTCCCTCTCTTCAAAAATACTCGCCCGCGTCTCTTCTCCTCCCGCTTCAAACGGTGTTTCTTCGGAGATTTCTTCCTCGTCATCGAGTCTGACTGCGCCGGTCAATTTTTCAAAAAAACTTCTTTTGTTTCTCATCGCGTGGAAAGTAGGAAAATCTGGTGTTCCTTTCTTAATTACGTTTGATAATTTTGAGCTGATTCCGTGAAATCATCGTTTGTCTTGTTCTCATTCACCCAAACGATTTTATTGGAAATCAAAGCTTCCTAAATTATAACCCGTTATGAAAGTCGCGCAATGGATTTCGCTTTTTCAAATGCCAGCAGAAGTGCGATGGCGCCCAACCAGACGCTTATGAAGGCAAAAAATACCCCGGAATCCTCCTTTAGAATGATCATGATATTGAATATGAAATGAAAAGTGACCGCAAACCCAAAACCAATCAAAGCGTATACCATTTTTTTTATTTTGCCGGCATAGAATGAAAAAGATAAGGCGGCCCCAATGGCTCCGGAGGCAACCACATGCAAAAGGCTGGCGCCGATAAAGCGCAGGTTTCCGGTGACGATTGACTGCGGCACGTTTTCACCCAGGAGGGGACCGAGGATGAAGAGGGTATTTTCAAATGCCACGAATCCAAGCGCGGCGGTGATCATGTAGATCATCGGATCAATCGGCTCATTATCTTCGGCTGAATGTAGTCCGCCCCAGTAACCCGCACCGAATTTAAAACCCTCCTCCAGAATAGCCCAAAGAAGAAAAGGTAATGCCGTCAGTGATGGGAAGAGCAGGTCAACACCCTTCTGAAAGGGCAGCACCAGTATGACTGAAACCATGCCAAAGATGAAAGTTTTGAGAATGAGACCCTTGGGCTCAGGATTTTTCTTGTCCTCCCTTAACCAAAAAACAAGCCAGATCAGTGCGGGAATGATTCCGCCGAGTAGAGCATAGAAGAAAATCTTAATATCCATGTTTATTTTATTTAGCCGGCCAAGGCTCAATCATAAGAAGGGTTTGGTCTTTTTTAATTTCCTGCCAGATTTCTTCGGTCACGAAAGGCATGAATGGGTGAAGAAGCTTCAATGAATTTTCCAGAATGTAGCGAAGCGATGCGGAGTGCTGAGCCGGGTCAGACTTACTCTCCTCGATAAGTTCATCGGCAAGCCTGTGCCAGATGTAGGCGTAGATTTTCTCGGCGGCAATATGGAAATAATATTTCTCCATGTCTGAAGTGACATCTTTGGCAAAAGCATCAAATTCATCCACCAGTCCTTTCTTTACTTCACCACCTTCCGGCATGGAGAGGATAAAGCGGGAAATGTTCCAAATCTTGTTGGCAAAGTTCTTGTAGCCTTTGACCTTATCTTCTCTGAGAGCCAAATCTGTACCGGGTGTGTTTCCAGTGATGAGAGTCATGCGAAGAGCATCAGTTCCATATTTCTCAGTGAGAGTGAGCGGGTTGATTACATTACCCTTAGACTTGCTCATCTTCTTGCCTTGCGCGTCGTTAACCAATCCGTGCATATAGACGGTATGGAAGGGTGCTTTTCCGGTGAGATAGAGTCCGAAAATAACCATGCGCGGAACCCATTTAAAAATGAGATCGTGCCCGGTCTCCATGACATCCGTAGGATAGTATCTCTGGAAATCTTCTCCGCTCGGATAATCTGTCGTAAAGAGCGGCCACTGTCCCGAAGAAAACCAAGTATCGAATGTATCAGGATCCCTAGTCCATCCATACCCTTCAGGCTTTTCAACTGAGGCGATTACTTCCTGGCCTTTAAACCAAGCAGGAATGGGGATTCCCCAGACAATCTGCCTTGATATGTTCCAGTCAATAGTGTTCTCCATCCAATAACGGAATATCTTCCCGTAATTTTCCGGAATGAATCTGACCTCACCTCTATCCAATGACTCCAAAGCAAGCTTGGCAAGCGGAGCCATTTTAACGAACCACTGATCCTTAACCTGTGGCTCGATGGCGCTCGAGCATTTGTAGCAGCGCCTGATTACATTCTTGTATGTCTCATCAACTCTGATTAATAAGCCTTTCTCTTTGAGCTTCTCCACAATTTTTGGCCGCGCATCCTTAATGTTCATTCCAGCGAATTCTCCAGCAACAGGCAAAAGTTTTCCGCGCCAATCGATAATTTGCTCCACGTCAAGCCCGTGCCTCATGGCGATTTCAAAGTCGATTTGTGAGTGCCATGGGGTAATGGTCATGACGCCGCTACCAAACTCCATGTCAACAGCCGCATCTTTGATAACCGTTGCGCTGATTGGTCCGTTTATCCATTCCAAATCAATTTTTTCGCCGTGCTTGTATTCTGAGTACCTCTTGTCATCGGGGTGCATGACGACATACTTGTCGCCGAACTTGGTTTCCGGTCTGACGGTACCAATTTCAAAGGGACCGTATTTGAAATAGTAAAAAGGAGTCGATTCTTCGCCGGACTCGGTTTCCACATCGGAGAGGGAAGTCTGATGCTTGGGACACCAGTTGATCGCCCTCTTACCGCGATAAATCAAACCGTCATTAAACATTTTGACGAATGTTCTCTGCGTCTTTTCAATTATCTCGGGGTCCAATGTAAACCTCTCTCTCGACCAATCACAGGATGAACCAAGAGAGCGGACCTGCGCCTCCATTCTTGATTTGTTCTCGATTGTGAAATTGTATATTTCCTTATACAGAGCTTCGGGCTCCATGCCAAACCTTGAGCGTCCTTCCTTCTCTAGTTTTTTCTCGTATACCACCTGAGTCTCAAAACCCGCATGATCCGCTCCTGGTATCCACAAGGCCTTATATCCCGCCATTCTCTTATAGCGGGTCATGATGTCTTCAATGGTAATAAAGAGCGCATGGCCAGCATGAAGATCGCCGTTGGCATTTGGTGGCGGCATCACTATTGTAAATGGTCTGGTGTGGCGAGAGGGGAGATTGTCCGGATTGAAATAGCCGCTCTTCCTCCAAAGCTCACAGATGCGACCCTCAGTTTCCCCTGGATTGTATGGCTTAAGAAACTTCTCGCTCACCCCATTAGAATTCATACTTTCTGAAGTTTTCATGGTCTGCCGCGCCCGCTGAAATTCTAACGGGGCTTGTGTGTCTATTATAGTAGCACGCTTGACGAAGTTTGAGGAGCGTGTTAAAGGACAAAATTTACAAAACTGTCAGCTGGAATAAATAAAGGACAATTTTACTAATCCCGCTGCCCCTATATGAGAATATATTCTGTCATTTTCTAGAACAAATTAAGGACAACTTTTTTTAAAAAGGACAAATCAATAATATATGTTGAAAAATAAGGTTATTTTAGAAATTAGGCTTTTTTGACAAATTTTGAAAAATCTGTTTAATTTTTCTGACATCATGATGATTTTGAGGTCAAGGCCCGTATTTATCAAGCTGATCGCAGTATATCTTACCGCGGCGGTTTTTTTCATGGGTATACCCCTGACTACCTGGGCGGACGGATCAGTCAGAGATTATGTTTCTGTTTCAAGTATCGGCGTTCCACCTCTCACCGGTAGCTGTGGAAGGGCTTCTGAGGGCGCCATGATTCACCGCCACGATATCTCAGTGCTAAATAACCCGACGACGGATACCTATGTATTTGACGGAGCCGTTTTTCATAGCGATCAGTCTGGCTGTGAGACCACCATTGAGAATCCTTCGGTTACCGGCGGTTCGGTTAGCGGTAAAACGGAGTATGCTCCGGGGGAATCTGGTTCTTTGGTGGTCACCTTCGATACCTCTGCCTTTTCATGTGGTCGTGTTCAGTATGATATGGGCTTTAAGAAAGTCGGTTTTCCGGGTATAGCCGAAGGAGCTTATGAGGGTATGTTCTACGGAATTGTGATTGATTACGGAGTAAATTGCGGTTCAATTCCGCCTCCACCTCCCGCTACCACCCCTCTCTCCGCCGACATCAAAGCAAACGATTCGGACGGCCCGGTGACCATCAGCAATGGAACTGTTTGGAATTATTCCTGGACTTCAAACGATGCTACCGCCTGCACCCTGACTAGCCCGACAGGTGTCTCGGGTATTTCGCTTTCAGGTACTGGCGGCCCGATCTCCGCCCCACATCCCTGGTATCCTTCAGTCGGAAGTCCGACCACTTTGACACTTAACTGCACCAACGGCGGCTCAACCGCTACTGATTCGGTGGTGATAAACATCGCTCCCGATTCGCCCCCACCATCTCCACCTGCACCACCGGCTCCACCTGC
>Ga0172372_10005868_pt1 | contig 16937 bp, 11 predicted proteins | sample LakKiv5m_2_FD_114544 | JGI IMG/M metagenome (GOLD analysis project Ga0172372, IMG submission 114544) | Freshwater microbial communities from Kabuno Bay, South-Kivu, Congo - kab_092012_9.5m | ecosystem: Environmental > Aquatic > Freshwater > Lake | place: Democratic Republic of the Congo...
ATCACGAGAACTATCTTTACGATTAATTTCAAAAATCCCTCAATAATCATGCCAAGTGTCGCAAAAAACTTCGCCAACCAGATTCTGGTCCACCAAATAATGCGTATCCGCAAAAGCGGATTCAATGTCATCCGCCGATTCATCCGTTGTAGCCCATTGAGCTTGCGCGTCTGCATCTCATTCATTTCCAACCCCCGCCACGTGAACTAACCAAAAATTAGCCGATCGGTCTGACATCAATACCTAAATGAGCGGAAGCGAAATTGTCAGCTCTAACTCATAGCCTTTAGACGTGAAAGACAGTTGCCCATCCTGCGATAGCACTGAAGCTATCCGCGAGATTCTCTACGGCTTGCCGGAATATCCCGTGGACGAATCAAAGTATTTCGTCGGCGGTTGTCTCATCACCATCAATGATCCTAATTGGGCTTGCATCGAATGCGGTTGGCGTGGATTAAGTATCAACAATGATCACGGCACAGAGCTTCATGAATGAAAATGCCCGACGTCTGAAGCAGCCCATTAGTTCAGTAAGGTTGGATGACGAGGCTTGTTTGGTATTGAGGAAATATGTCTCCTGGGAAGAATTTGCTGCTAATTATCGCGACCCTTTGTATGATCCATATCTAGAAAGTTTGGAGTTTGAGATGACAATTAGAACTAATCCGCCATCGGATCAACCGAATAATCAAGATGTTTTCGTTTGGGCTCTGTATTTGTTAGGGGGAGCTGACCGTGATGTGGATGTCGAAGAGATTTACCTCAAGTGTTTTGAGCTTGCACCTGCTCGACTCGGCTGGCGTACAAGACCAGATCTTCCCGACTACAAGAAAGCATCAAAAGCTCTGCAATCAATAGAAGCAAAGACTCATTCTGGTCTTCTGCTTCGTCCTCATGAATATTCCAGGAGACTTTCTGTTGAAGGAGTTCGCTGGGTTGAAACGTATAAAGAAACACTTGCCAAGAACTATTCTCAAGGGAAAGTTCAAGCTTCTTTCTCCAACAATCAACATGAGCGCCGAAGACAAGAAGTTAAAGGTGATCCTGTCTGGAACCAATTTAAAGAAGATCCTGAAACCCTAACTTCTGTTGAGTTGGCATCCGTCATGAATTGCACAGCCGCAAGTACCGATGCAACTTGGAGAACGCGCATCAACGAACTTCGAAGAGCCTCTGATGTTCTAGGTGACGAAGACTTAATGAAATTCGCAGATTTTGTCCAAAAGAAAGTACTCGGTGCATAAATGTCGGCAAAACGAAGTGGAAAATTGGATTACACAAAACGTGGCTTCCAAATGGATGCTGAAGATGCCATGCAGGGTGATGTTGTGAGGGCTCTAATCGAGCTGATCACTAATGCTGATGACGCATACGATGCTAAGGGTGGCTCTATTGAAATTAGAGTGCAAAAGACAACGGGCGAATTTGCTCACATCATTTCCATCCACGATAAGGCAGGAGGTCTTGATGCGAACCGAATGGAGAGTGCTTTTACTCAGCTGGGCAAAGAGAACACTAAGTTCATCGCAGATCAAGGAACTCGCGGGCTATTTGGGCGTGGAGCCAAAGACGTGGCAATCCTCGGCAAAGCAGAGTTTCAGTCGATTTCGAAAGATAAGTTAAGCACACTCGAGATATTTGCAAGTAGCGAGTATCAAATGCAAAATATTGATGAGATTCCAAAAGAGGATGATTACGAACGCCTAAAACTCTCTCCGGGAGAGAATGGTCTTACATCAATTCTCTATTTGAATTCTGTTCATAAAGTGCCTAACCCTGGTGATTTAATGCGCAAACTTCAAGATCACGTTCAGCTTCGCGAATTACTCAACAGAAACACCGTCCGCTTAAGCGATGAAAGAAACAAATCAAGCGTAATTTTGAAGGGCTTAACTCCTTCTGGAGAATTGGTAGTTGATAAAGAAATTGCAATTACTAAATACTCAAAAAAGATAAGACTGAGGGTATTTAAGTTAAAGGATAAAGAACAAGGCCAAGTAAACGAATACTCAGCTCACGGACTCGTTGTGAGCGGGCGAGGCGCGGCCTATGAGAATAGTTTTCTTCACTACACAAGTAGGCCTGAAGCTGGATGGTTTTGTGGAACGTTAGATGCGCCCGAGATACATGATCTAGCAAAAACTTATGATGACATCGATGGGAAAACCGATCTTAATCCCACTCGCCTAGTTAGCCGCCAAAGAAGTGGCTTGATAGAGCGACACCCCTATTACCGAGCGCTGTGCGCCGCGATTGAACCCGAGTTAAGACCTTTGTTTGATGAGATGGCCCAGATAGAAGGTGCATCTCGCAAAGAGGGGGCCGAGCTACGCAATCGATTTGATTCGATAGCTGAAACAATGGCAAAGACTCTTCAGAACTTAATGGACAACGATGAATTGGGCGAAATACCTACTGATTCCGAGAATGATCATCTCGGTGTCGAACTCTCAATTATCCCTCCAGCAAGGCTCATCCGAATTGGCGAGAGTGTTGTTTTCACTATTCGTTGCCCAAAAGATTTCCCTTACGAGAGCCTCCATGCTTCGATTGAAGGAAATAATGAAATTGTCGAGATGGGTTCATTAGATCCAACCAAGTGGCGTAATCATCCGCGCTTGTCAGCAACCGACAACAATTTAACGCTAAAGGCAATGAAGGAAGGGAATCTCACTCTCGTAGTTTCTAACTCATCTGCAAGAGCAACGTCAAAAATCACAATTGTTAACTACGAGATTCCGGAAATTTCAATTCCCAAAGAACTTCAATTTGAGAGAGATAAATATTCGGTAAGTCCTGAAAAAGTTAAGAAGTTGATCATTCGGGCACCGCTTGATCGATCCGGAGAAGAATGCGGCATCGAGACGTCGGAAAACTTGGTTGAATACAAAGATCGAGTGCTTCTAAAACCTCACTCTTCTGGATTGTTTAGCGAAGCAGCTCTATTTGTTAAAGCTGGCAAAGAATTGGGAACCACCAAGATAATCGCTAAATTATTTGATCAATCGACAACATCTGAACTCGAGATTAAGGAGCAGGGTCAACGAAAAATTCCGAATCTTAAATTTGAAGTAGTTGGACGAGACAATCCACCGAGAAGAGTTGACACCTTAAGGGAAGATGGGAAGCTCGTAGTCAGAATTTATGGAAAACATAAGTCTCTGAATGAGGTTTTGGGAACATATTCAGAAGCTGGTTTCAAGAACGAAAATTCGCCGCAAGCGCAAGCAACTATCGCTGAGATCGTATCTCAGCAGCTTGCCGAATATGTTGTTGAACGTGAATCTGAAACTTATCCAGAAAGGTTTGGCGATGCGGCATCTTATTTCTTTCGCCAACAACAACTTATTCCACTGTTTATTGTTGTTGCACAGGTGGGCTTGATATCAAAATGAGGCACAATCCCAGAATTTCTGACCTAGTACCTTTCAATGGCGATCGTCGAGTTATTGTGGAATGGAGTAATTTTTCTAATCCATTATGTTATGTAATGAAACGCCTATTCCATTGGCAAAACCCGATAGATGAGTTTTGGCTAGAGGGACTTTCTCATTCAATGCTAGATGACGTAACTGTAGAAGATGTCAGAGACCTGAGGAATGTCGGACAAAAGCGATTTGATCGGACACTTGATGAATTAAGAGAGGTCTTTCGTGTTCTTGAGACCGAATTGGAAAAGCGGGACATTTCGCTATCTATCTCTTCACCATCATCAACGTATGAAGACCAAATAAATGATCAAATTGAAGATGCGATACTGCATGATCCAATCGACTCTGCCACTACGATTGAAGAATTACGTCTTGGAATTCTCAATCACTTTGATCTCTATAAACCGATTGATGAAAGAGTTCGAGAAATTATTCTCGCTCGACATTACGCATTCGGCAACCAAGAGGTAACCCTTGAATCACTAGGTGAAAGATTTGGGATAACTAGAGAGCGTGTTAGACAAATTGCCGCAAAATACGACGATCTGGTTTTAAGTTCACCTCGAGAATCAAATGATCTCCTCGAAAAGATTTTAGGATTGGCACTTGAGTCGAATGATTATGTCGATTTTGCGGTAAAGATGACAGAAGAAAAGTTAACAGAACAAGAGGATTTCTCGATCGTTAACGCCGTAGCTCTTTGTGAAATTCTTCAATTAGGCGATTTGGCTGACTCATTTTTAGGAGTCTATGAAAAGTGGGAAGAGCAGCACGCAGCGATTGATGAACAGACCAAGAAAATCGCGAAATTTCGGTCAAAAGTGGGTCTGATAGATCTAGAGTTTATGTGTAACGAATTGAAAATTAGCCTCAGTGAGGGACAGGCTATAGTTCTTCGAGCTTATCCAAGGTCAATTTTTAGCGATAAATATGCATTGGCTAGAACAGAAAAGTTTGATACAACTTTTGAAAACATCTTGTTTAAGCAACTATTAGTGAGTGAGAATGTTTCTTGCGAAGAACTGGTTGAGGGAATTCGTAGGCATGCCATCTATCGGAAAGCTGAACTTCCTGGTGAAAATATCGATTTTAAGGATCTTGTGAAGAAACTAACGGGTGATCCACCCGAACTTGAAATTCTCAAGAGCAATTCCTTAGAAGATGCAGAACTTTCGGAAACAGATCATTGGCTGCTTGAGTGTTTTAGCAGGCGTGAGAAGAAAATGCTCCATCGAAGTGAACTTGTTCAGATGGCATTTGAATCAGGCAAAAATACGGCCACGATTGGTGTCTACACGTTATTCAATCCGCTACTAAGGAATTGTGGGCAATCTGTTTATACAACAATTGGCAATCACATTCCTGATGAGGAAGTTCGTGTGTATGCCGAAATGATCCGTAAGAATTTTCCAGATACCGAAATTTCCTATGTATTTGAAGGGGAAAATATTGTTTTAAGTGTTTTACCGAACATGAATGCACTTGGCGGTGTAATTTTTCCCCCTAAAGAACTTTACCGAATTGTGCAAGGTACGACCTTTAATACAACCTGCACTTGCGAAAAGTTAAGTTCTAAGCAAAAAATACAATTTTCTGTATCCAATTTCTGGATGGGATTTTCTTCAATATTCAAACACGCAATAGACGCCCACTCATGGGATCTCAAAAAACCTCTTTCAATAGTCCTTGATTTCGATAGCAAGAATGCGGCCTTGAGGTACTGATTTTCCGAGACTGACAACCTTTGATCTTTACCCCGGTGGAGTGATGTGATCTAATTCCGTTATAGCTCTAACAGGGGGATTAATTGAGTCTCACAGCCCAGGATCGCTTTAAAGCGGAATCATTATCAATTCTTGAACTTTTTCAAAATTCAACTTATGAAATTCCACGTTTTCAACGTGACTACGCATGGACAAAGGAACAATGCGAAGCTCTCTGGGCAGACTGGAGAAACTTAGTTGAGGCCAAATCAACGGCACATTTTTTGGGGCCGATGGTGGTGGTGCGAATAGAAAATCAAGGGAAGAAATTTCTTGTAATTGATGGCCAACAAAGAATTACCACACTTCAAATGATAATTGCGCTTATTCGAGATCGCTGGGTTGAGCTCAATCCTGGGAAGAAACAGACAGATATGGGACCAAAACCGTATGAAGACACCTGTAAGTCTCTAATTGAAAATGGGGCGCCCTTGTATAAGAAGGTTTTCACACCAAATTTTTACATCGCAGAAACATTTATGAATTACGTGCAAAGAGAATTAGATGACAAAGAGCGAAAGAAGTTTACTGAACTCAAGAAATTAAGTGAACAAGAAAAAGATCATGCAGAAGAACTATTTTCGGCTTATAAGTATTTCAGAGATGAGATCAATAAACTGGAAGTAGATGCATTACTTGATTACGAAACTCGACTTTTGAATGACTTTCTAGTTCTCCGAATCGATGCTGTAGAAATTGACAACGCATTCGTACTTTTTGATACTTTAAACAATCGCGGTTTGGACCTCACCCAAGGTGACTTAGTTAAGAATTATCTTTTCCAACAAATGGGTGAAGTGGTTGCAAGCCAGGTCTCAAATGAAGTCGGAAAGGTACTTCAGGATTGGGATTCGATTGCAGACAAAGTTTCTCTGGTTAAACTTGATAATTTCCTACGTTATTTCCTTATCATCAAACTAAATTCAAAAATCCAGAAGGAAACGATCTTTAAGAAAATACAGAGCCAATATCAAGGAAAACAAGCCGTAAAGCAGTTGATCAAGGAGCTATCTGACTTCTCTGATCTCTTTGCATTAATTGAAGGTAATGACAAATTCTCAGGAATCTATAAAGATGAATTAAATGCAATGTTTGAGGATTTAGGAGATCTAGATCAGTCGACGCAGGCCGTATTCTTGTTAGCGGCACTAAAACGTTTTAATGAGTACGAGAAGAAGGATCATTACAATAAGTTGTCTGTTGCTGTACGTGCAGCAGAAATCCTTTCTTTCAGGTTTCTGATTTGTGGAAGGAACGCTCAAGATATTGAAAATACATGGCGAGAGAGTGCTATCAAACTCTTAGCATCGGACAGGTCAGATCAGGATGCTTTAGACGACGCACTAAGCTATTTGAAATCCTTCCTACCTTCTAATGAAGAATTAAAGTCTGAGCTTTCAAATAAAGTTATTCGTTCCAGCAAATTTGCTCGCTACATACTTCGAAAAATAGAAAATGCAAGAAAAGCGGGAAACGTTTGGGTATTGGCTGGTTCTTCAAAGTTAGATGTCGAACATATTGCACCGAAGAGTCCAGATGGAGAGTACGACTGGCGTAGCGTAATGTCTGGTGACCTTAATTACCGCTCTGCAATTAATCTACTTGGTAATCAGACACTTTTAAGTCGAGGACCAAATAGGAAAGCAAAGAATGCGGAATTTGAGAAAAAAAAGAAAATTTATTTGGAGGAAAAAGACGATTTACCTTCGATTACGCAAGACATTTTGAAGTACAAAAACTGGAGTCAAGCTGCAATTGTGAAGCGTTCAAAGGAATTAGCTATTGAAAGCCTTAAGGTTTGGGATTGGGATTCCCTAAATAAGTCTGTAAAAGCAATCGCGGTATCCAAGAAAAGAAAGTCCAGAAAAGTGAAAAGTGCCGTACTTAAAAGTAAAAAGACAAAACACAGAACTCGCAAACGCAACAAGAATAAATGAGTAAATAGTGGTAATTCTTCTTATTTCCAATGGATGAGATTTCATGACGCCTCGGATCTTTCCACTTAAACCCAACTTTCGAAGTTCAGCAGAAGAAGAAGTCTTCAAGTTCGTAGTGGCAGGTCTAAGTGATAACGATGTAGTTTTTTGTAATTTAGAGATTAGTACTCCTGATCGTGGCGATACAGAAATCGATCTAGTTGTCTTGTTGGCCAATCGAGGTTGTGTTGTGGTTGAAACTAAGGGCGGACACATCACCTTCGACGGTGAAGATTGGATCCAATCTGATAATGCTGGCTTCAGAAAAATAGATCCCGCTCAGCAAGCTCGAAGAAATATGTTCGCAATTCGCGATTACATCAGAAACCGCTGGTCACAAGGAAATCTAAAGGCGGACTGGATAGTTGCCTTTCCGGCTAATCGAGTTCCTGACGTTAATGATACAAATCTTCCGCGTTCAAAAATCGTAGACAAACAAGATTTATCCAAAATTGTATCCACGATGAAAAGTAATATCGATTCTTTAGTCGCTGCTCCGCCTAGCTCACCCAAATGGATTGACGCAGTAATTTCTCATCTAAGTCCTTTGTCGGCCATAGAGGCGGATAAGCAAAGTGTGCTAGGCGGAAATCTAGATTTTATAAAATCCTTGACTCACGAACGTGCCCTCTTGTTGGATCAAATTGCTGAGAATGATCGCTATTATGTGCGCGGTCCTGCAGGATCCGGAAAGACATGGCTTGCATTTGAACAAGCAAAAAAATGGGCTTCCGAAGGACTAAGAGTTGGCATCGTTGCATTTAATCGGGGAATTACTTCGTACATGCAAAATAAGGTTTTTGAACTAGAGGAGTCACAGCGACCAGCATGGGTGGGAACTTTTCACAATTTTGCGAATTTTCTTGGGACTACAGCGGGCTCACCAGGAAAATACGATGAATCAAATGATATTTATGCAGAATCTCTAATTTCATGTGCCCGCGCTTTAAAAAATGAAGAAAAGTTTGATGCATTTGTTGTCGACGAAGCCCAAGATTTTATGGCGTCATGGTGGCAAACCATTGATCTAACGCTTCGTAATCCAGGAGTAGGAAAACTAGCTCTTTTTGGCGATGATCAACAAAAACTATTTGGAACACGAAAGGGGCCAGATGGTTTTTTTGCAAAGTTTGCTTTGGATGACAATATTCGAAATTCGCGTCAAATTGGAGAGCTCGCTCGTGGTTTTACTTCAAGAGGAATCACTTTGCGAGGTCCAAATTCCTTCCCTGTTGAATACATCGAATGCGAAGAAAGTGAAGTTATTGATAAAGCCGATGATGCCATTGAGCGCTTGGCAGACTTGGAAGTCTGGCAACCTGGCGAATTAGCACTTTTGACAACCAAAGAACGTCATCCTGTACACGCATCATATTCAAAGAAACAAAAAGATGAATACTGGCAAGAGTTTTGGTCTGGAGAATCCGTTTTTTACGGAACCGTAAGCGGGTTTAAAGGGCTTGAGCGACCAGTAGTTGTTCTTGCCATTAATGGATTTCATCACTCTGAAGATTTTGAAGACTTTCTTTATGTGGGATTAACTCGCGCGAGAGATAAACTAGTTGTCGTCGGTACGAAAGAAGTATGTTCAGCAATTAAGGACAGGAACTCTAATAAAAGATTATGAAAGTTATTGAATCTTTGTTTTTGAGATGTCAAACGCCATTCAACCAATTGAAGCCTTATAACTTCTACGAAGTTAGAAATTCAGAGTGTCGATCTGATTATCAAATTCGATGCCGGATAAGGTTCTATGGCTGATTTTTCAGTTCCTAATTCATTAACCGAAGAACCATTTTGGCCAGAAATGTCGAAGAGAATTCGGTTTTCCTGGAGAAACGATCTCGAAAGCATTAAGAAATTTTGCAAGGAAAGAGAAATACGTTGGCTATATCATTTTACGGCGGCGACAAATCTGAAATCCATATTTCATCATGGAATTATGTCTAGAAATTTATTGGCGGAAAACGAAATCACATATCATCGTATCGATGGTTCTAAGAAACTTTATTTCGAGCATTTCAACTACCTGTCTATTTCCTCGCCAAATACGAAAATGTTGTATCGTAAATTCGCAATAGAAAAAGTATGGGTGGCATTAGTAGTTCTAGATATAAAGCTTTTATGGAAACTGCCTTTTTTCTCAATACCGATGAATTCGGCAAAGCGCCAAATGCGCGAATTGATAAATCAAGAATATGAAAGGTTTCTCGGTATGAATGGTTTGCGATCTTTGTTCGCAAACTCTGCTATTCGATACAAGTGTAAAGTTCCAAAATCCGAACCAACAGATGTACAGTCGGAACTCATATTTTTGGATACGATTCCCAGTAGTTTCTTTCGACATACACTACTGACGCCAGTGGAGAAGACTTCAAAAGATTTTCTGTCTGTGGGTAACAATTTTGGTTTTTTTGAAAGTGGAAGTAGGTTCAAGTATGAGTGGAAATGGTTAGCTTGGGATGAAATTAAAACCTGGGATCCTAAGTTCTCTTCGACAGCACAGGAAAATTATAATCTTCGCAATTGGAATGAAGATTGGTTAAAAAATGGCTGAGCGAACGTTTTTCGTTCCAAAGATTTCATTCCCGTACTTTGAAGAAAGAGTTGTCATTTTCGATTACTCGCATGGATTTGCACTCTCTCAGCAACAAAAATCAATAAGATCGATGCATGAAGCAATCTCAATTACTTCGAACTTTAGTAAGATACTTGAAGTATCGACGAAGTCTGAAAATCAAGTAGGTGTGTTACTCAGTGCGTTTAATTTAAAGCCTAACTCACAAGCTCAAGGAACATCTGTGGAATCCGTTTATCAATCTTCAAAAGTGTTTAGAGATGGTGGACCTTTCACAGATATTGCATCGAAATCTTCAATAGAAGCAAAGAAGGATGAGCGATTAAAGTCTTCCGGAGATTTAGTCCATTTTGAGTACATGGGCATTGTTTGGCCGCTAATAAAAAGTCCAAATTTCTATGATTATCTTTATATCGGGGCTCTGATTCAATCCATCTTTCTCTCGGAAATTGATGAGTATGAGGCATTTACGGATTTTGCCTTTAGCACTCGACCTGGAAGACCGAAACTTCGAAAATCTTGGAATTGCCAAGCGAGATCAATTGCAATCTTTAAAGGACTAAATTATCAATTTGAAAAATCTGAAATCTTAGAAAATCTTCGGAAGTTAGCGCTAGACTCTTCACGCGAAACAAAAGAGGGACCCCTAACTTTATTCTGAGGACATTAAATTGATTAGGCACACTTAGATGGTATTTTCGCGGATTCCAACATGCCCATCTTTCTATTGAGCCAAATCTCCTATCGATCTTTGGTTGCTAAATAGCCACTGACCATTTTCCTCATGACTCTAGGATCTCTCACTCTGTCAGCTAATAGAGTTAGATTAGTCCAATGAGTCTTTCCAACGAAGAACTTAGCAAATACTGGGATGCGGCTAACACCCTTCGCGAGGATTTAGATGCGGCTGAATACAAGCACATCGTCCTCGGTCTTGTCTTCCTTAAGTTTATCTCAGACGCCTTCACTGAACGTCGTGAAGAGCTAGAAAAAGATTTTACGAATCCGAAAAGTGACAACTACAAAAAAGATGAACGCGCCCGCAAGATCGCAATTGATGAACGCGACTACTACACCATGGCCAATGTCTTTTGGGTACCTGAAAAGGCACGATGGGAAATTCTGCAACAGAATTCAAAGCAAACAAATATAGCAAAACAAATTGATGATGCTCTCTTTGCCATTGAAAAAGACAATCCAAAACTTGAAGGCATTGTTGAGCGTAGCTACGCCGCATCTAAACTCCCTGTCGAAAAGCTAGGTCAAGTTGTTGACCTCATCGGCCAAATCTCCTTTGATGGCGGACGGCGCGAAGCATCTGACATTCTCGGCCAGGTATATGAATACTTCCTTGGTAAGTTCGCGAGCGCCGAGGGCAAGTTAGGCGGACAGTTCTATACAACCCCATCCATCGTAAAAACAATCGTTGAAGTTCTCCAACCAACTAAAGGTCGCGTATATGACCCTGCATGTGGCTCTGGTGGAATGTTTGTACAGAGTGAAAGATTCGCCGAAGCTCATGGTGGCCGTCTCGGAGATATCTCCATCTACGGACAAGAATCCAACCCCACCACCCGTCGCCTCTGCGCCATGAACCTTGCAATCCGCGGAATTGATTTCAATCTTGGCCGTACCGCTGTATCTACTTTTAAAGATGATCAACATAAAGACACCAAATTTGATTTCATCATGATGAATCCTCCATTCGGTAAGAACGCCAGTTATCCAAAGAAGGATTTATTAGATGATGTCCGTTGGAAAAAATATGGCATCCCACGCGAAAAGCCTGCCAACTATGCCTGGATGAGCCATGCCATTCACCATTTAGCTCCTAAGGGCCGCGCTGGAATTGTAATGCCGCGCGGCGCAGTCACCTCTGCCCAAGATACAGATGGCGCAATCCGCACAGCATTCCTAAATGATGACATTGTTGAATGCATTATTGATCTTCCAGGTCAGTTGTTTTTCAACGTTCAAATCCCTGCAACTCTCTGGTTTTTCAACAAAGATAAATCACGTTGGAAGAACAAGCGCACCGATCAAGTCCTCTTCATTGATGCACGCAAAATGGGCTCACCGATCTCTCGCACACAAATCGAGTTCAGCCAAGAAGAAATAGAACGAATTGGGAACACCTTTGAATCCTGGGCAAATGATAGATATGAAGATATAGATGGCTTCTGTAAATCTGTATCACGTGCAGATATTGCTAAGAACGGCGATGCCCTCTCTCCAGGTCGCTACATAGGAACTGAAGACTCAGAATCAGAATCCGATGAAGATTTTGAAACAAGGATGAACGAACTTACCACGCAACTTTCAGAGCAACTCAAAGAATCACATCGCCTTGAAGTTTTGATCAAGAAGCAACTCAAAGGCCTCGGATATGACCTCTAGCTTGCTATTTGGAGACTGCGCTAATTTACGTCAAGAAAAAATAAATCCCAAGAATTGCCCTGAGTCCAAATATATTGGTCTAGAGCATATTGCTCAGGAATCTCTAGTCCTCCTTGGATACGGCAAGGGAAGCGATGTCGATTCTCAAAAGCAAAAATTTTATGAAGGTGACATTCTTTTTGGGAAACTGCGTCCTTACTTTCGCAAAGTCATAATCGCGCCATTTGACGGTATTTGCTCAACAGATATTTGGGTTGTTCAACCAAAAGCCAATATTGACAGAGATTTCCTTTTCTATTGGATGGCATCCAAGGAGTTCGTTGATTCGACTTCGGTTGCATCTGAAGGCACTCGTATGCCCCGAGCAAAATGGGACTGGGTAAGCCAGTTTGAAGTGCCTTTAAAGAATAACAAAGAACAAGTTGCAGCTGCAAAAATTCTTAGATTATTAGATAAAAAGATTGCACAAAACGCCGCTATTAGTGAAACTCTAGAATCCATCGCCCAATCCTTTTTCAAATCATGGTTTATTGACTTTGATCCCGTTCACGCAAAAAGTAGAGGTGAGAAACCAATCGGCATGGATGATGAGACCGCCGCGCTCTTTCCAGATTCGTTTGAGGACTCGGAGTTAGGAATGATTCCGAAGGGGTGGAGTGTTAGAAGTTTAGACGAAATAAATGGCTATTTAAATGGATTAGCTTTACAGAAATTTCCCCCAATATCATTAGATGAGTCACTACCAGTAATCAAGATTGCTCAATTGAAATCAGGCGACACGTCCAAGGCTGACAGAGCATCCAGCAAAATCAATCCCAAGTACATAATTGAAGACGGGGATATTTTGTTCTCTTGGTCCGCAACTTTAGAAGTTGAACATTGGACATCTGGACAGGGCGCTTTAAATCAGCACCTATTCAAAGTGACAGGAGAAAGAGTCCCTTCTTGGTTCGCTTACTTCTCCACAAAGGCTTCGTTGAAAACGTTTCGCGCTATAGCGAGCGAAAAAGCGACGTCAATGGGCCATATACAAAGAGGACACTTATCTGACGAGAAATACGCCATCCCAAGCGAAGATTTTATTATTGATAACAGCGGAATTTTTGACTCTCTGGTCAATCAGAAAATTCTCTTACTAACACAATGTAGATCCCTTGCTGTTCTTAGGGATTCTTTATTACCTAAATTAATTTCTGGTGAGCTTCAGATTCCTGAGGAATTACTGGTCTCATGAGCGGGCTACTTAATGAAGATGGATACGAATACCAATTCATTGATTGGTTAAAGGGTATTGGTTGGGATTGGAAACTAGGTCACGATATTACTCATGACGGAATTGCCCCTGAGCGCGAGGACTATAAAGAAGTCCTTTTGATAGAGCGCTTGTCAGATGCTCTCAAGAGAATCAATCCTGAACTACCGAGAGACAACATCAGAAGTGTCACTCAATTACTTGCATCTCCTGGCGAAGCGGATCTTCTCAAAGCTAATAAGTTAATCTTGAGCTGGTTGGTAAATGGAGTCCCACAGAAGGTGAGAGATAAAGATGGGAATGAAACGAACGAACTTGTAAGAGTTATAGATTTTGAGAACCTAGAGAACAATAACTTTCTGGTGGTCAATCAGTTTACGGTTGCACACAACAGTGATGCTGGAAGCCGCAGACCTGACATTGTTCTATTTGTTAATGGCTTGCCGCTTGCAGTCATAGAACTGAAGAATCCTTTGGAGCTAACAACGGACATCTGGGAAGCTTTCAATCAATTACAGACCTACAAAAAGCACATCACTCGCTTGTTCTTTTATAACGTTGCCCTTGCCATCGCAGATGGTGCTGATGCGCGGGCAGGAAGTTTGACAGCGGATAGAGAACGCTTCCTCAAATGGCGTTCAGTAGATGGTGAGAAGTTGGATCCACATGGAGCATTTGGACATGCGCAATCTTTAATTGAAGGGTTATTTGATAGGCGAAACCTTCTTGATGTAATCCAGTACTTTTCAATATTCATTGAAGGCAAGCAAACTTTTAAGATGTTTCCTGGTTATCACCAGTTCTATGCAGTTAATAAGGCATACAAGCGAGCACTCTCTGCTTCGCAAGATGGAGGAGATGGCAAAGGTGGCCTCATGTGGCACACCCAAGGGTCGGGCAAGAGCTATGAGATGGCTTGTTTGGCAGGAAAACTAGTAAAGAGTTCTCAGCTTAAGAATCCAACAATTGTTTTGGTGACTGATAGAAATAATCTTGATGATCAGCTCTATGACACATTTGTGGCTGCCAAAGCTTTGCTTCGCCAAGATCCAGTAATGGCAGATTCCCGTGATGATTTGCGCACTCAAATCGGAACTAGACCCGCGGGCGGTGTGGTCTTTACAACGATTCAGAAGTTTCAATTACAGGGGGATGAAGAGAAGTTTCCTGCGCTGACAGATCGCAGAAATGTATTTGTTTTTACTGATGAAGCCCACCGTTCACAGTATGGATTCTCTGCCAAGATTGAAAAGAACCGTTTCAAAGTTGGTTACGCACAACATCTGCGTGATGCCCTTCCAAATGCGACTTTCTTTGCTTTTACGGGAACTCCCGTTGCAGAGACTGATAGAGATACTCGCCAAGTTTTTGGAAATGAAATTGATATTTATGACATGGTCCAGGCAAATGAAGATGGTGCCACAGTTCCGATTTACTACGAGAGCAGACTTGTCAATCTTGAATTACCAGAGGATGCCAAATTAGAACTTAATGAATTGGCCGAGCAATTAGTGGAAAATGAAGAAGAGAATGTTCAGGCAACCCTAAAGCGTCGTTGGGCCGATTTAGAGCTCATCGTAGGTGCAGAACCTCGAATCAATGAGATAGCTAAAGACATTGTGAAGCATTTTGCAGATCGATGTGCATCCCCTGAAATGGCTGATGGTAAAGCCATGGTGGTAGGTATGAGCCGAAATATCTGTGTTGATTTATATAACGCAATCATCAAGATAAAGCCTGAGTGGCATAGCGATGATCACCGAACTGGTGGAATCAAAATCGTCTTCCATTCATCGGCATCTGACAATGAAAAGATTCAACCTCATATCTACACCAAACAGCAGAAGCGCGATCTAGAGAATCGATTCAAAGATCCAGATGACCCACTAAAGATTGTGATTGTTCGCGATATGTGGCTGACAGGGTATGACTCTCCACCATGTCACACGATGTATGTAGATAAGCCAATGAAGGGGCACAATTTAATGCAGGCAATTGCCCGCGTGAATCGTGTCTTTAGGGATAAGCCGGGTGGCTTAGTTGTTGACTACATAGGCATTGCAACTGAACTCAAGGATGCAATCGGCACCTACACGCGCGGTAAAAAGGAAGATCCTCCAATTGGTTTCCTTGAACAAGCGCTAGCTGTTTTCACTGAGAAATTGACCATTACACGAGAAATACTGCATGGGTGCTCACTAGATGGCTTTAAGGAGAAGCCTCATGAAGCAATCACGCGAATTGCAGATTTTGTTCTCAATTTGGATGATGGCAAAAAGAGATTTTCCGATGCCGCAGCTGCGCTTTCAAAAGCATATGCGTTGGTTAACAGCCACCCTGAAGCAATCAAACATCGCGAAGAGGTGGCGCTCTATCAATACATCCGAGTGATGCTAACTAAAGGTGATTCCACAACGAAAAAGATTTCTAGCGAGGAACGCGATGCCATTATTCGCCAGGCGCTATCACGGGGCATCGTTCCAGATGGGATAGTGGATGTATTTGATGTGGCTGGGCTAAAGCGACCAGATATTGGACTTTTGTCCGAGGATTTCCTCCGAGAAATTAGGGCAATGAAAGAGAAGAATTTGGCGGTAGAAGCTTTATCAAGGCTACTCAAAGATCAAATTAAGTCGCGATTTAAGCGCAATGTTGTTCAGAATTCTCTTTACTCTGATGAGTTGGAGAAGGTACTTGATCGCTACAGCAAGCGCGGTTTAGAGACTGCCCAAGTTATAGAGGAATTGATTGCCTTAGCTAAGAAACTTAATCAGCAGGTCTCGCAGGGAAATACAGATGGTCTGAGTGAACACGAGATTGCGTTTTATGATGCTCTTGAGGCAAACGAAGCGGCAATTAGAAATATGGAGCATGCAGCGCTTGTTGAGTTGGCTAGAAAATTAACAGAAAAAGTAAAAAGCAGTATCAAAATAGATTGGTATGAACGTGAGAGCACAAGGGCTGAGCTAAAAGTTATGGTGCGAAGTTTGTTAGATAAATATGGATATCCCCCAGATTTTTCTAGAGAGGCTGTGGAATTAGTGATACGCCAGGCTGAATCATTAACCGAAGAATGGTTGCAAAGCTCATTGAATTTATAGAAAGCTTCAGTTCCACCAAACCGCAATAACAATATTCGCAACTGTAAGTGCAAGTAACAATCCCCAAATTCGTCCTGGCAGAGCTTCGCGCTTCTTAAACTTGTAACCAAACACAAAAATCACGGCGACAACCAAAGTCTTGATTGTGATCTTGGCGTTGTCTACGTTTGCCCATTTATCGGGATCTTGGCCATTGAGGCCGTAGCGGATCCCGACCAGGGCGATTCCTGTGAGAAAAGCGAGAAGCGCGGAGTGGGTTATGCCCGGAGAGAGCTTTTTGCGGGAGGCGAGGATGCTGATGAGGATTCCGGCCATGCCGGCGAGATGAAGGATTAGTAGGACATTGCGGGCGAGTTCCATATTTCGATTCTAGACCTATACCTATTTGTTACCTGTAGGTCATGGATTCCGGGGTGGTGTGGGCGTAGGTTCCGGGTAA